>Ga0075471_10001697_pt1 | contig 14537 bp, 12 predicted proteins | sample DEB19_08_DNA_2_FD_74787 | JGI IMG/M metagenome (GOLD analysis project Ga0075471, IMG submission 74787) | Aqueous microbial communities from the Delaware River and Bay under freshwater to marine salinity gradient to study organic matter... | ecosystem: Environmental > Aquatic > Marine > Coastal ... | reverse complement strand
CCCCGCTCGGTCCCAGGCCATTGCACTTGATCAAAATATAAGTTCCCCAGACCATAGTAAATCGGCTTTCCGTTATATAGCTCATAAATCTGTGGCTGATGCGCTTGAGAGCCAACAACCATATCAGCGCCGAGGTCAATAATTTTGCGAAACGCTTCTTGCTGCCCACTTATCGGGCTATTGCACAGTGGGAATTCAACATAGCCATCAGGATAGGCATAACATTCGGCATATTGCACATCAACAACAACAAATTGAGATTGTTGCTTGGCACTGGTGATATCGCTTTTTATTTTTTCATAATCAAAGCTGTTAGCCCCCGGACTGTCCGAGCCTGCTATTGCAAACCCGCTTGGAGAATCAGGATAGTTATATCCCAAAAAGGCTACCTTTGATCCCTTAACATCGGCATAATATGGTTTTTTTGCTTCATCGGCGTTAAGACCGCCGCCAAATGTGGCAATATTCAGTTTTTTATATTCGTTAATCGTGTTGGTATTAAACTGATCGCCGCTATCATTATTATGATTGCCGGTAAGCTCAACCAAATCTACACCACTGTCTTGCAAGGTTTTTATAAAACGTGGATCAGAACAAAAAACAGCATGGTTAAATTGACAATTGTCTTTAAACGAAACCTCGTTGGAAACATGCGTTAGGTCTGCATCATTCAAAAATGCCCCAATGTATTTACTAAAATACAGCGGGTCGCCAACTACATTGAGTTTTTGGTTCATTAACCTGGTTAGTGCCGTTACGCCAGTCATGTTTACCTTAAAAATAGCATCTTTTGTGGCCAATTTATTAAGGCTTACACCTTCGATGTCTTTTGTCCCCTCGCCTGACAACTCTGCAACCCTAAAAAAAGCACCTGACGTAAAATTGTCTAAATAATAGTTGTCGTCTAACATTAATGATTTAACTTTTGAATTAAGTTTATCTACGGGCACCAAAACTATGTCAGCTGAATTCACTTCAACATTAGAGGAAGCTTTTTTGCTTGAGGAATCAGAACCAGAAATTGTTTTATAAAGGCTTTCGGCTATTTTGCTATCAATATCATTACTAATGGCTAGATCAAGTTTAGAAAGTTCACTGCTAGAAATGTTTTGTCGCGAAGAATATAGCCCAGTTACTGGCACATAAGCAGAAACGATATTGTTAGCACTCTCTGCTTTTGTTTCGTTTTTTATACTTACTTTAAGGTCATGGGTAAGCGCTTTGTTTTGTGCAGCAATAGCATCCGTAATTTGTTTTTGTTCAGCCATGGTAACCGATTGGTCAAATTTTAAGTGGTTTTCTGCTTGCTTTTTCTTACTCGGGAAAACCAATCTAAATAACAAAACCCCGATCACTATGGCTAAAATCAACCAAAGTAACATTACTAGCGGTCGCTTTGACCTACGCCTTCTTTGGTAGGGCGATTGTGAAACATATCTCATAGACTTTTAATTATAAACGAAAAGCATATGCAATAGGAAAAACCGCCCTCAATTTAACTAAATGTTATTCGGTTTTCAGTATTATTAGGTTCGTTTGCGCTTTTTGGGGTCGAGCTCACGCTTACGTAGTCGTAAAGATTTTGGAGTAACTTCTAGTAATTCATCATTTTCCAAAAAGTCCAGACATTCTTCAAGGCTAAAAACAGTCGGTGGCGTTAGCTGAACAGTACCATCGCTTCCGCTACTACGCATGTTAGTTAAATGCTTAGCTTTACATATGTTTATTTCCATGTCGTCATTACGGCGATTAAGCCCAATAATCTGCCCGGCATAGACTTTTTCGCCAGGGCCAACAAAAATTGTGCCACGCGCTTCTGCGGTTTGTATACTGTATGCCATGGTTGTTCCTGTTTCCCAGGCAACCAGCACGCCATTTCGCAGTTTTTGAAGTGGCGCACCAAGCGGTTCGTTACCAATAATCAGGCTGTTCATGATAAGCGTACCGCGGGTTGCAGTGATGAGATTGTTTCGCAGGCCTAGTAGAGTACGGGTTGGCATTTGGTAAATCAGCTTTGCCATTCCATTCGAATTTGTAAATTGTTCTTTCATAAGTGCACGACGCATGCCCAACTCTTGTTGTACAACGCCAACGTATTCATCTGGAACTTCAATAATCACCTCTTCAACTGGTTCTAAAGTTTTACCATTTTCCTCGGTTGTTACAACTTGCGGCCTGCCTACCTCAAATTCGTAGCCCTCCCGGCGTAACTCTTCGATAAGAACCGAAAGGTGGAGCTCACCACGACCAGCAACATTAAAGCCAATGCCATTTTCTTCTACGCGCAAACCAACATTTGTTTCGAGTTCTTTCTTAAGCCTGTCGCCAATTTGTCGGCTTGTAGTAAATTCACCCTCGGTGCCTTTGAATGGGCTTGTATTGGGGCCAAGATATATTTTTAGAGTAGGGGCCTCTACAGCAATAACAGGCAAGGCTTCGGGGTTGGTTTCGTCTGCTATTGTTTCACCAATTTTCGCGTCAGTAATACCGGTAAGTTGCACTATATCTCCGGCAATACCACCTGTTACAGCTACTTTACCGGTACCATGGCTTATCATCACCGAGTCCACTTTGGCTTTCGCCTGGGTGCCATCAGCCCTACAAAGCGTTACTTGGTCGCCAGCGTCCACCTTGCCACGGTTGATACGCCCGATAGCATATTTTCCCTTAAAGCTATCGTATGCAAGCGCCGATACCAGCATCTGAAATGGCTTATCAATCTCAACATTTGGTGCAGGAATATCATTAATAATTGCATCAAATATCGTAGATAAATCACCCTCTGCTTCAAAATCTTCTGGTGGCTTTGCCCACGCTTTTCCACTTCTACCGACCGCATAATAAATTGGGTAATGAAGCTGATCTTCATGAACAGCTAATTCTAAGAACAAATCAGCAAGCTCGTCTTCTACCTCGGCAATGCGCGCACCACTTTTATCGATTTTATTGATGATAACAATTGGTTTTAATTCGTTCGCAAGTGCAATCCCTAATACAAACTTGGTCTGTGGCATAGGGCCTTCTTGAGCATCAACAATTAGTAAACAGCCATCGGCCATGTTGATGGTGCGCTCAACCTCACCACTAAAGTCGGCGTGCCCAGGAGTGTCAATAATATTTATGCGATAATCATCGCGCTGTACGGCCGTTACCTTGGCAGTGATAGTAATCCCTCGCTCGCGCTCTTGGTCGCCGCTATCCATAATAAGCTCTTGACCCATTTCGGCCTGGTTTTCTCGAAATGTATGGCTTTGTTTTAATAGGCCATCAACAAGCGTGGTTTTACCATGGTCTACGTGTGCAATGATTGCAATGTTGCGAATTTTGGTTGGATCTTGATTCATATTAAAAGTAAAAAGGCGCTCCATATAGCGCCATTAGGTTACTGTATGGTGCGAGTGACGAGACTCAAACTCGTGGCCTCTTCCTTGGCAAGGAAGCGCTCTATCAACTGAGCTACACTCGCATAACAGAGAAGGATTATACCTTTTATTGCCATCTTTCGCAAGCTAGCGATGCAAAAATAATAGCAAATAGGCCTCATACAAGCCCCAAGCTGCTAAACCAATGAATGCAATACTTCCCAACAATGATATGAGCGGATTTTTAACTAATGCAATGGTTCGCTTTGGCGATATATACAAAAATATATTCAGCAACATATGCCCAGCAAAAACACCAATAGCAAAGCCAAACACATTAACGATGTTAAACAGTGGCACATAGCCGGCAAAATCATCTAGCCCAAGTACAAACGGAACCGTAAACGACAGCGCTAGTAAACCACTCAGAGTGGCCTTTTTAGTAACACTCAAGCTATGAGCTGGCAATATTTTTGAAAGTACTGGCTCAATTGGCTTGTTAACTTTTTTAAGAACTACGTCTAAAAACCGCACGCCCTTACGAAACAATAGAGGATAACTACTTTGATTAGTATTTATATGTTCTAGTCCATCTTGGGCAAGTCTGATCAGCACAAGTGCCGCGATGATTATCATTATGGCAAGTAGCCAATTAATTTCTTTAAAAATAGCCCACAACAGAAGGATCGCAAATGTACCTACCGCATTACCAAGTGCTGTGCCAATTTCAATACCAATACGGCCTTTTAGCCCTGGGTTTTTCTCCATCAATCGACCAATAAAAATTGCAAAGTCAATTGAAGTTTTTAAGTAGATGGTCATTCCGATTAATACGTCTGAAATGCGAAAATGCGTAATAATCTGTTCGGAACTCCAGAAGTTAATTAGCAAAATCTCTACCCAAAGCAATCCAACCATCACAACAAAAGTAATAACGGTCAAGGAAAGTGCAATCACCTGGTTTTTAGCATAGTTTTTTCCGGACATAATAAGTAAGTATACGAAGTATTTACTAAATAAAAAACAGCCCGTGAAAGGAGCTGTTGATTGGTGGCGCCTCCCAGACTCGAACTGGGGACACAAGGCTCTTCAGGCCTCTGCTCTACCAACTGAGCTAAAGCGCCACGTCTACTGAATTGTAAATGCCTAGGCCTTCATCGCCTCCGGCTCTAACGCTCGATGATGATTTGTATTTTATCACCTCGCTACTTTGTCAAGCTACCGCTTGACTGGCATCAGGCCTCTGCTCTACCAACTGAGCTAAAGCGCCATAATTAACTAAATAATCATACCCCATAAGGGGTAACTTTTCAAACTACGCTTTCTTTTTAAACCTATCTTTATCGCGCGTTTTTGATTTATTAATTACTGAATCTAAGGCATCGGACAATGAGATACCTTCTTGATTTGCCATACAAATAAGGTCAAATAAAATATCGCCCATTTCATCTTTCATATTGTCGACACCTTCAGTTGGTTTTTTGATTTTATCACCGTATTTATGATTGTAAATGCGCGCCAGCTCACCAACCTCTTCAATCAACCGAGCAAGTTGTGACAATGGCGACCAATATGGCTTTTCTAGTGTCTGAGCCCACTCATCAATTATTTTCTGGTATTCATTTAGACTTTTAATCATAAATCTAATTATACAAGTGATTTGAACAAACAAAAAAGCTTGTCTTTCGACAAGCTCTTTATGTGGTGGGCGCTGAGGGACTCGAACCCCCGACCCTCTCGGTGTAAACGAGATGCTCTAGCCAACTGAGCTAAGCGCCCGAACTCCGACAAATAATACCGTATTTGACTGTTTTTTTCAAGTCAATGATACAATAAACATTAGCACAATGAGTAAATACCATCGCATCAAACACCAAAAAGCCCGCCGAGCGTTAGTCGTTAAAAAACAGGCAAAACCACTACTTGTAGACCGACTAACCTACATCGTTGCGCTGGTTGAGCCAGCCATTACCCTTCCCCAACTTTACCTTATATTTCATGATAAGACTGCCGAGGGCATCGCTTTAAGCTCATGGGTAGGTTACCAGGTTTTTACCTTGATTTGGCTTTGGTACGGCATTGTTCACAAAGAGAAAATTATTATTGTGTATCAAGCTTCTTGGCTGGTATTGCAGACTGGCGTAATTGTTGGCGGCCTTATGTACGGCGCTAAATGGGCATAAATCAAATCAATAATGGTGCGCGAGAGAGGACTTGAACCTCCGACCCTCTCGTTGTAAACGAGATGCTCTAGCCAACTAAGCTAATCGCCCGAAATCGATAGACCATACTTTATTCGACCATTTTTTTCAATGTCAGAGAACTCTATGCGCCACTTTTTTCTATACTCGCTAATTCTATGGTGGCCCTAACTACTTGCTCCATTTTTTCGGACACAGGCATGCCCCACGCCATGTGTGCGAACCCCTCGGCAAAAGCTTCATGGTCCTTACTTTCTGGGTGCCACCTATCTGTTGTCCTGCCATAGTTTGTAGGGCTTTCACTTGCCTGTATTCTGTGCATTTTATCTCCCCCAGTTCGTTCATCGAGTACATGACCTACTTCATGTACTAGGGTGTATTCTAAAGCTCCACCAGGTCGATGTATGTCTGGAAATTCAAACAATTCTTCGCCACTATACGCTCCGCTAACTTCACGCATCTGTTGAATACTCATAAGCATTTTTCTGCCGTTAAGTAATACTAGGTTATCATCGGCAACCGCCCTTCCCCCGCCCTCTGTAACATCCTCTCCTATTCTGATATGGAATCCCGTAAAAATACCAGCTGCCCTGCCGGCTGCTAAATCATTAATAGCTTCTAAAGCATGTTTAGTTGAAGAAACAAGTTGTGCTGATTCTTCTTTGCTGTATTCGGAGCCAACTTCAACCAAGACACTACACTCCCCTCCATTGGTCATACAGACTAGCGCTTCACCGTTTTCGTGCTTCACATCAAAATGAAGTGGATGCTCTGTTGCTGTGTATATTTCTGACATACTCATTATAATTTTATCAATAACAAAAATATTTGGTGCGCGAGAGAGGACTTGAACCTCCACAGCCTTGCGGCCACTGGCCCCTCAAGCCAGCGCGTCTACCAATTCCGCCACTCGCGCATTAACAGATGTATACTACGGCTTTTTAGCTAAAAACACAAGTACTACTCTCTAGCTATGTGGCAAGTGATCGTACAAATGCTCCATAGAATATTCATGGCGAAGCAGTGGCTTGATATCGTCTAGTGTTACATTCATTTTAACACCAGGGTTTAGGGTGTTGAATGGGTCAAATATTTTTTTAACTTTTTGGAATAATTCATACACTTCTTGTCCGTAAAGTTGCGCAAGGTAGGGTGCGCGCAGACGGCCATCGCTGTGCTCGCCACTGGTGCTACCACCCAAACTAATCACTAAATTGTAATATTCATCGATAATCTTAAATACTTTTTGCCTGTCGCCAACCTGACTTAAATCAAGGAAAGGCTGCATATGTAAGTTAGCGTTGCCGGCATGTCCCCATATTGCAATTTTTAGACCATACTGATCGAAAATTTTATATACCCCTTCAAGATATTCGGTAAAACGATGTATTGGCACAATACCGTCTTCAACAATTGGTAAAGCTTTCTTTTTGCCTTCGGAATGGGCGATAACCGCTGCCGCACTATGTCGAATCTTCCACAATCTTTCTTTTGCCTCGTCTTCTGTTTGCATTTCGTACTCGACGCCCAGTTTTTGTAGTATTTTTATAGCTCGCTTGGTCATACGCTTTTTAGTGCGTGCGTTGTAGTTGTCGAATTCGATTAACACAATTAACTTATGGAATGGTTTGTCTACAATTCCTTTAAGTTGGTTTGGATTGTATTCGTCTATAAATTTAAGTAGATTTTCGTCTACCACTTCGATTGCACTTGGCATTTCGGGCAGCTTGCGCAGCTCAAGTACTGCATCTTTTGCAACCTCGATGTCATTAAAATAGGCGGCAATAAGCGTTGTTTTTGGATTATACGGCTCTGTATTAAAAGTTGCTTCGGTAACAATACCAAGCGTACCCTGTGAGCCTACAATAAGAGGTGTTAGGTCAAATGTGCCCTTCTTTTTAACATCTACGATGTCGTAACCAGCTGAGTTTTTGGTAACGTCAAGGTGAATTTGGCTAATTAGTTCTTGGTTGTCGTCGATAAGTTTATTAAGATTGCGATAAATCTCTCCCTCAAAATCTGACTGATCGATTTTTTTATTTAATTCGCGCTTGGTTAATTTTTTAGTTTGAATAACTTCACCATTTGCTAGCACAACTCGCAGGCTCGAAACGTATTCGCGCGTTGCCCCGTATTTAATTGTTTTTTCGCCAGCAGCATTATTAGCTACTGCGCCACCAAGGGTAGCGTAATCTATCGATGAAGGATATGGGGGCAAAAAACGACCATGTGTGTGCAATGCTTGCTGCACTTTGGCATAATTTGCACCAGGTTCAACTGTTAATAAACCTCTTCGGCTATCAAACTCAACAATACGTTTCATATGTGCCATAAAGCCCAAAATGATACCTGTGCCAATAGCAGCACCAGCCTGATCACTTCCTGCACCGCGGGCAGTAATTGGGATAACCCTACCGCGCTCAGCAAGCTGCCAAGTAAAACGAGCGGTTTTGCGAACATCGTTTTCGTTACGAGGGTATACAATCATCGATGGCACAACAGTAAAAACACCACCATCGGTTGAGAAGTATTTGCGCGCATCAGCAGAGGTTAAAATTTCACCCATAAGGTGCTCCTGTAAATAATGCGCAACTTTATTCATGCAAAAAATACCCCTTTTAGTTTTAAAAACTATAGATAAATTGTACCACAAGCATATTACTGGTAAACACATGGTGCCGAGGGAGAGACTCGAACTCTCACGGACAAAAGCCCACTACGTCCTGAACGTAGCGCGTCTACCAATTCCGCCACCACGGCAACCTATTTTATCGTAGCCTTTTTAGTGTTGATTTGCCAGTTTTCGACATTATTATATCTGTCTGTTGGCGAATTAATTGAAATATCTGAAAATCCAAATATTTTACCTCTGGTCACAAAATAAAACCTTGGCTGATACAAGGCAAGCGCAGGGGCTTCATCTCTCCAAGCCTTTAAAAACGGCTGATATTTAATGACCCTTAGTTCGCCGCCGCGTGATCTGCCAGATGCTAGCGCAAGATCGGCCTCGCCATTTTTATACTCAGAAAAATTCAAGCGATTAGGCGAGCGTGGGTCAGCTTGTGAACTGTGCCAATACGCATATACATCGGGGTCGCTACCAAGCTCAATACCATACAATAATGCGTCGTAATTATGGTCGCTAATATACGGTTGCAGCTCGTCTGGTGCTAATAAATTCACCTCAGCGTCTACGCCAATGGCCTTCCATTGTTTTTGTAGATTTTTAGCAACATTTGAAAAATCGTTGGTCTTCTGGGCATAAAACTTAAACTTGAGTGGTCGGCCATCTTTGCTTCGCATACCTTTATCGTCTCTTTTCCAGCCGGCCTCATCAAGCAAGCGATTTGCTTCATTCACATCAAAACCTGGCTGCTTTAAATCTTTGTTGTAGCCTACGTGTACAGGCAAAAAGGGAGAATTGGACAATGCAACCGGGTAGCCAAGGCTTGCAACAACATCTCCCTTATTAACAGCTCTCACCAAAGCCTGGCGCACCTTAACATCAACCAAATCTCCCTGAGTTGTTTTAAAGAAAACAAGAGTTTGCCCGTTAATATTAATATTGTATTCCCTTACTAATGGGCTTTTTTGTATGCTACTTGTAACGTTATCCAAACCGTTTGCTGCAGTGAGCTGATTATCATTAAACAATTTGAGTAGAGTATTTTCGTCATGAACGGCGCGCAAAATGATGCGATCTAATTTAGGACGACCCCTAAAATAGCCCTCGTTAGCAACTAACCCTACTAGCTCTTCGCGGTTTTCTGGGTTTTGTCCTTGCACCACCAAGCTCTCCCATTTAAACGGGCCGGAACCAATTGGATTAACTGTATTGAAGGGTGCGGTTCGAAGCTGTGCCGGTGAAATGTTCTTTAGTAAATGCTCCGGTACAATTCCGGTTGTGAGCGAATGAGGGAATGAAACCAATGGGTGCGGCAATGTAAATACGACGGTTCTTGTGTCGGGAGAAGTAATTTTAACTCCCTGCCAATTAGATCGCAAAGGAGATTTTGCGTCCGGATTTTGAATCAGCTGATACGTAAACACGACGTCCTTCGCAGTTACTTTTTGGCCATCGTGCCAGTAAATATTGTCGCGAAGTTTTACGGTATAAGTATCATTTTTATCATTAGGGGCTACCTGTTCGGCAAGTTCACCTAACAAATTTCCTTTATTGTCGTACTCCATCAAACCAGAAAATGCCAGGCGAGCAACGGAACTATCTACAGGCCCTGTTGCGTAAATAGGGTTTGCGGTTGTAAATGTACCTAATATCCCCTCTGTATAAATGCCCCCAGCAGAAGGAACAGTAGACTTGTAATAATCAGGTAGTGTTCTAAACTGAAACCAAACTCCTGTAAGTGAAAAAACAATCAATAAGACCCAGGCAATTACAAACCGACGTACATCGATAAGCCCTGACAAACGCTTAAAAAAGAGTCTGTCAAGTTTGGTGTCGGCCTTTTGCGATAATATTTCTACTTGTTGTTTCTGACGCTTAAAGCTCCGACGCCAGCGAAGCCTTGTAGTTTTTCCTATCATAACTTAATAGAGTAAGTTAGGTGATAATTCCTAGAATAATCGATGCAGCAAATACAAACGCAACAACAATTGTCATCTGGAAGATTGTTTTTTCTGATCCTCGACGAACAGTGTGTATTTCGCCACTGCCGCCAAAACCGGCGCCCAAAGATGCGCCCCGTGTTTGCACCAATATAAGCAATATTAATAGTAGTGAGCTGGCGATGGTAATGTAGTTATAAATTGTCATTTTTCCTCCAATATGGCTGTTACAAGATAGTTTACCAGCCCTATTATCATACCTGCAAGCATAGCCGCTCCGAAGTTGCTTACCTGCAAAGGGTCGTAGAGCCAACCAGCAAGCAGAACCATTAGGCCATTTATAACAATCATAAACAACCCAAGGCTAAATAATAGTGCTGGGAGCGAAAGCACCACTACAATTGGCTTTATTATGGCATTAATTAAAGCCAAAATAAGCCCGGCTACAATAATTACAGTAAGCCTATCTTGGTAGTTAATACGCTGTTCTCCTAATATTGCAGCAGCAACCCAAAGGCCAAGCCCACAAACAAACCACCTAACTAAAAAACGTACTGATGTTTTATTCATAATGTAAGTTAATATTATTTTACCACAAGCACTGATTAATCGCTTAGTATTTTGTTTCCATCTTTTGTAATCAGCACATCATCCTCTATGCGCACCCCTATGCCCTCTTCAATTATGTAAATGCCGGGCTCAACCGTAATAACCATATTTTCTGCGAGCGGCACCGAGTAATCCGCTAAATCGTGCACGTCTAGGCCTAGGTGATGTGAGACGGCATGAGGATAGTACTTTCGTACCATTTTTGGCTCGTTTTTTGTAATTAAGCCGAGTGCTATAAGCGCCTGTCCCATTTTTGTCTCAACCTGTTTTTCGATATCTTTCATTAATGCGCCGGGTTTCATTAATGTTTTAGCATATGTACTTACTTCTGTTACTGCCTCAATTACGTCCATTTGCCTTGGTGTTGGCTTACCTATTGGTATAGTTCGCGAAATATCAGCAGCATAGTTTTGATATTCTGCCCCGGTATCAATTAAAAGCAAGTTGCCTTTGGTTAGGTTCGCATTATTTTCTACATAGTGAATGGTGCAGGCATTTTTACCACCAGCTACAATTGGCTCAAATGCATGGCCACTGGCTCCCCGTTTTAGATAGCCGATGTGTAAATCCCGAGCAATTTCAGCTTCGTTTTTGTATTTTTCGTACCAGTTTCCAGTAAATGTTTCTTTGATAGTTTGATTAGTAACGTTGATGGCTTTTTGTATAAGTTCGATTTCATCTGCCGTTTTAACCATTCGCTGCCGAGCAACTTGCTTTGTAATGTCATGTATTTCAATGCCAGGACAAAGGCGTTTAATTTTAGTGATCAAATTAACTTGGGCGGGGTTATTCGCCATACCAAGCTGCGGCTTGGGCACAATTGTGTGCACCTTTTTGTATTTTTTTATTTGAGTTTTTAGTAAATCCCAGCCGGATTTATAATCATATATACGTTGAATATCTGATGTCTTCTGTAACTTTGGAACATCTGTTTCTCCGTCAAAAATACGTTCTATTTCGGTTTTTTGCGGCAAAATCAAGTACTCCTGACCATCGGCAACAACAAGCACTAACCCTGGCTCATTTAAGCCGGTGTAGTACCAAAAGCTACTATCCTGTCGATATGGATATGGCACATCATTAGCCCGCTGAATTGCAATATTAGCCGATAGTACTATTAAGCCGGTACTATCTTGAGCTAATTTTTCTCGCCGGGATATCGCTAGATGTAACATGCGTATAATTATACGCATAGCTTGCGCGCTAATATACCCAACTATAAATATTTGCGAAGTAGCGTTGTTTTTGATGCGCCCAATATACTTTCAATCTCTGGTGGTTGGGCGTTTTTTATGCCTTGAACGCTACCAAATTTTTTTAGCAATTTTTGCTTAGTTTTTGGGCCTATGCCCGGGATTTCATCTAGGACACTGCTTGTTTGGCGTTTGGTTTTGAGAGTACTATGGTAGCTTACCGCAAAACGATGCGATTCGTCCCGAATGCGCTGCAACAGTTTAATAAGATTGGTTGTGTGCGGAAGCGTAATTACAATAAAGTCAGTATTTTCTGCTACTAAACCGGAGAGCTTTTTTAATTCTTGAGAGTTAACTTGTATTGACGATTCGTTTTTACTTATAACTATTTGCTCGTACTTTTTTGCCAGACCAATAAAAGGTATAGTGCTTTGCCCAGACTCGTTACGTGCTTTTATGGCTGCCCTCAGCTGGCCCTTGCCACCATCTATCAATACTAAATTGGGCTTGCTCCACTGTTTGATATTTTTTTCGCTAAAGCGCCGCATAATCGTTTCGTTCATATTATAAAAATCATCATTTTTATTAATGCGTGTTTTAAACTTGCGATATTCGCCTTTGTTGCTTACCCCATTAGTAAACACCACCATGCTCGCCACTACATCCGTACCCGACATATGGCTGATATCAAACCCCTCAATGCGCCTAGGTGCAGCCGATAACCCAAAGAGTTTTACGAGTTCATCCAGTGCATAGTCCTTGGAAATATCCAGATATTCTTTGTCGCTAAATACTACTTGTTTTGATAGATTTTTGAGTGCAAAAAGCTGGTTTCGAGAGTTTGCGGCTGCCTCAAACTGGTGCTCTTTGGCTTGTTTGTTCATTTGCTTTTCAAGATCCGCCATTATGCTTGCACGCTTGCCTTCGATATACGCCATTAAGCGACGCAAATTTGCGCGGTATTCTTTTAACGACGTTTTGCCCTCTTCAAGCCCCGGATCTAGTCCAAGGTGATAATGCAAATTAGCTCGTTTGGCACCGTTTGTTTTTTTTGTTGCATAAGGAAATATCCTGCGCAGAAGCTTTAATGCTTGGCGCACACTTGCCACGCTTAAATAAGGGCCAAAATAGCGCGCACCATCGTCTAACGGGCGGCGCGTCGTACTCACAGTGGGATAGTCACTGTCGTAATCGACGCGGATATAAACCATTGATTTGTCGTCGCGCAGCAAAATGTTGTAACGCGGCATATAGCGGCGAATCATCTCGGCCTCTAAAAAGAGAGCGTCTAATTCTGTATCAACCTCTATCCAATCTACATCGCGTATTTCGGCAACCAGTGCATCAGTTTTGGCGTCGCGAGTGCGTGACTTTTGAAAATACTGTCGTACTCTGTTTCGTAGCACCGCAGCTTTCCCAATGTAAATAATCTCACCTTTTTGGCCTTTATGAAAATAAACACCAGGGGTTTTTGGCAACGCGTTGAGCTTAGTCCGTAATTCGTTAGATAGATTCATATCAATCTTGCATTATAGAGAAACTTTTCAGGATTAATAGGACACAAATAGTGAGGGTTGGCGGAGGGTGGCCCGAAGGCAGGGGTGTAGTTGGAGCGGCTGAGCGCAAACAAATGCAGCTACAAAGCCAACAACACTACACCCCTACCTTGAGAGCGCTTTATTTAAGCGCTCTCACCGCCTAAGATTTGGAGGACCCAGTGGTTATCCGCCCACCTCCCATGAGTAGATTACTCGCTACGCTTGATACGAATACCAAGCATTGCACAGATGGTAATGATAATAACAACAGAAGCTACAGCGCAAGCGCCAGCTGATGCTGCCTGAATCATAACCTTCTGGGCTTCGTTGCCTGAGTCCAGAAAACGAACCGTAACCCACACGATATTGCCCGTAGTGGCAACTAGCAAAAACACTAGCGCCAACAGACCGTACCGGTTTTTCATGGTTGCCTCCGCTCCCTGTCTTGATGTATCTCATCAAGCCGGAAGACATCTATTCGAAACACTATTTGTGTCCCTGAAAAACTTCTCTATTGTTAATGAACAGTTCTGTATATTCTATAATTTTTTGTATTTTATGTCAATATACTAAACAGGGGCAGTTTCCTTGTGCTTTACGCAGTAGTGTGTTTGCTTGGCGCATTTTTTGCAAACTAAAATCAATTGATTGCACGATAAATCGGTGCAGTTTATAAAATTACTTGTTTTACTGCCACAGTGCGAGCATTCACCAATATCTTTGGCCTTATCACTAAAAGCCATACTCATTCGATCATCAAATATATAGAGTTTACCATTCCAGTAGCCGTCGTCTTTATATTTTTCGCCGTACTTTACAATTCCGCCGTCCATTTGGTAAACGTCCTTGTAGCCACGCTTTTTCATAGCGGCACTTAATATTTCGCAGCGGATGCCCCCGGTGCAATACGTGACTACTTTCTTGTTTTTTAAATTTTTATATTTATCGCTTTCGATTTCTTTTATAAAATCATGCGTTGTTTTAGTGTTAGGAACAACTGCATCTTTAAATTTACCTACTGATGCCTCATAAGCATTTCTTCCGTCGAAGAACACAACATCTTCTCCG
>Ga0075471_10001695_pt1 | contig 14545 bp, 13 predicted proteins | sample DEB19_08_DNA_2_FD_74787 | JGI IMG/M metagenome (GOLD analysis project Ga0075471, IMG submission 74787) | Aqueous microbial communities from the Delaware River and Bay under freshwater to marine salinity gradient to study organic matter... | ecosystem: Environmental > Aquatic > Marine > Coastal ... | reverse complement strand
GCTTCTCTCGGGTGGAAAGAAGAAGGTCAAGCCCTTCACGAGTGGCAGGACCTTGGGGAAGCCAACCTTCATAGGCCGCAGCGCGCCGGATCGCTGGCTTTGACGATCCGCCGATCCAGATCGGAGGTCGAGGCGACTGCACCGGACGAGGGAGAGCGCCCATGTTTCCGACATAGGTGTTGGAAAGCGCTTCGGCGAACTCAACAAGCGTTGAATCGGTCAGCGAACCACGATCAGCGAACGACACGCCAAGTGCATCGAATTCCGCTTCAACGTGACCAGCGCCGATGCCAGCGATGGCTCGGCCGCCGGAAAGATGGTCGAGGGTTTCGAAACCCTTCGCTGCGGTGAGGGCATGGCGATACGCGATCACAAACACGTGACTCAGGAGCGCAACGTTCTCGGTTGCCGATGCGAGGAACCCGAGCGTGGTGAGGCAGTCCTGCCACCACAGGCCCATGGCTGCGGCTTTGTCTTCAGGGATCGCGATGTGGTCGCACACCGCGACATAGAAATAACCGCTGCGGTCGGCTGCTTGAGCGATACGCACAAGGTCAGCGGGAGTAGCGCTTCCTTCCCACTTTGCGGCGTACAGCGAGCTTTGCGATTGAATCGGCAACTGCGTGCCGTAGACGAGGGTTCCCTTTGGAATTTCGAGCATTCTGAGACCCTAGTCAGACCAACAACGAGGGTGAAACGTGCGGGTGTTTGCCCAACGGTTAGGACACCACACCGCGATCTTTGAGTTCGGCAATGACGTCCCACTCGCGACCGAGTTCAAGGAGGATTTCTTCGGTGTGTTCGCCATGTTCGGGAGCCCGCACGAGTTGAGGGGCGATGCCATCAAACTGCGCCGGACTTGCCGCAAGCGCGAAGGTGCCGCCGGGACCTTCCACGGGCGTGACGTAGGAATTGGCGACGACCTGAACATCGTGAAGCGCTTCCCTTGGCGTTTGGGCAACAGCCCACGGAATGGCCAGGCCATCGAGACGCGGAAGCCAATCGGCGAGATTCCGTTCGGCAATGGCTCGGTCGATTTCCAGGATGAGTTCTTGCGCGTGCGCGATTCGAGCATCGCCAGTTTCAAAGCGAGTGTCGGTAAGAAGCTCGGTACGATCAATGCGTTCACAAAAGTCGGTGAAGTTCTTTTCGGTTTGCACGCCTGCGAAATAGATCGTTCGTTGATCTTTGGTTGTGTAACCGGCAACGAGTGGATTCGGAAGTTGCGCATGACGAAGACGCGGGATTGCCTCGACACCGTGTACATCGCTTGCGACGATCGCCGGAGCAAACATCCAAGTTGACGCCGACAGCAACGAGACATCAATAACGGAACCTTGGCCTGTGCGAGTGCGGCGATAAAGCGCTGCGGCAACCGCGCCGGCAAGAAATGCGCCGGACGCAAGGTCGCCCATTGCCGGACCAGGCTGAGGAACGAATTCGTCCGAGACCATGGTGGCGGCGTGCGCCATTCCTGTTCGTGCCCAGAAATCGGTGTGGTCGAAACCGCCCGTCGCTGCTTCGGGGCCAAGTGGGCCATGACCAGATGCGCGTGCGTAGATCACATTGGGTGCAATCGCTTGAATGTCGGGAACATCAATGCCGAACTTGGCCCGCGCATCGGGCAACAGGTTTGTGACAAAGACGTCGGCGTCCTTGACGAGATCGAGCAGCACTGCTCGACCTTCGTCGGAAGAAACGTTCAGGCCGATGCATCGCTTTCCGCGATTGACGATTTCCCACAAGAACGCAACATCGATGCGTTTCGGTGGAAGGCCCGCGACGGGTGTGCCACGCATCGGGTCAGCGATATCGGGCGGCACGACTTTGATGACATCGGCACCCCAGTCGGCAAGTACAGCGGCAGCCGACGGCGCGAATGCATACATCGAAAGTTCGACAACCTTGATTCCTTCAAGAAGGTCGTAGGCCATGTTGGTCTCCTGATCGGCGACGAAGAGCGGATGCGGTCGTTAGACGCCGAACACGCGACGGAAATTGGAATTGGCGATCTTGACGGCAATGTCGTCGGGAACATCAGCCATGAGTTTCTCGAGGTACGTCCGATTGTTTGGCCAAAGACCATCGCCGTGCGGAAAATCGCTTTCGAACATCAGATTGTCGATCGGGAGGTGATCGAGAATCGACGCAACAAAGTGTTCGTCGACCATGCAGATGTACATCTGCTCCGCGAGAACCTGCGACGGTGGACGACTTGCCTTGTCGTGCATTCGGCCCAGTACGGGGTCGGCATCGAGTCGGCCGTCATGCCAACCCTTATCCGCACGTTCAAGGATGTAGGGAATCCATCCGGCGCCGCCTTCGGACAACACGATCTTTGCCTTTGGAAAGCGATCAAGCGCGCTACCAAGCATCCAGTCGGCTGCGGCCATCATCGAGTTCAGGCCAAGCAATGTGGTGAGAACAGTTGTTGGCGCGTCGGGTGACGTGGTGATGAGCTTTGAAGAACTACCGATGTGTGTGCAAAGAGGGATGCCGGTCTCTTGCGCGATCGCGAGCAGCGGATCCCAGTGCGTGGTGTGCACGGAAGGAAGTCCGAGAACCGTTGGATTTTCAGAGAACGCGATTGCTTTCGCTCCCATTGCAGCGACCCGTTCAAATTCCTTGACCGCTTCGTCGATGTTGTTGAGCGGAAGGATCGCCGCGCCGAACAAACGGTCTGGCGCGTAGCCACACCATTCTTCAAGGAGGTAGTCGTTGTACGCCTTCAAACAGACGAGCGCGAGTTCCGGGTCATCGATGTCGAGGTAGAAGCGATGTCCAGCAAAGCGCGCGTAATTCGGAAAACACAACTGACCCCACACGCCATCGATATCCATATCTGCAATGCGTTCTTTGGGGTCGTAACAACCAGGACGAATTTCGTCGTAACGCGCCGTTCCCGGAGCGGGCGGATAACCCATTTCCGTAAAGCCTTCGAGTGGGCGGCACGAACCCATCGTGAGGAAATACAAACGATCCTCAAACGTCCACGCTTCGCGTCCGTCGATCTCAATAATTTTTGGAGCCCGATCGCGGAAGGCTGTCGGAACGCGATCGGTCCAGAGATGCGCGGGCTCAATGAGATGGTCATCGGCGGAATAGATCTTCGTGTTGGCGGGAAGCATGAGTTCTCCTTCGAAACATTCGAAACTGAATCGGGCGGGTAGGGAAGTTGCGGTCTCTTCGTGATGCTGGTTAGCGGGGTGCTCCGAGGAGGAGCGCGGAACTGAACGATTCGGCGCCGCTGGTGACTGCAGCGATCTGCGGTGAATTGGGAACTTGCCGTTTTTCGGCTTCGCCCCGGAGTTGCAGGCAGGCTTCGTGAAATGAACCAAAACCGTGGAGGCGTCCCGCGGAAAGTTGTCCGCCGTTTGTGCTCATCGGTATCTCGCCGTTGAGCGAAATTTTTGAGCCGCCTTCAAGCAGTTCTCCTGCTTCGTAGTTCCCACAAAGACCAAGAGCTTCGATCCATTCCACGGCATAAATCGTGAAGCCGTCGTAGATCTCGGCGATGTCGATATCGGAAGGTTTCAAGTCAGTTCGCGACCACATCATTGAACAGGACTCGTCGACGCCTGCAGCAGATCCAATGGCTTGAAACGAAACCGCACGAGATGAGTCGGTTGTTCCAGTTCTCGAAACGATGACTGCAACAGACCCGTCGACGGGGACGTCGCAATCGAACAAGCAAAGCGGATCGGAGATCATTCGTGAAGTGAGGTAATCGTCGACAGTCATGGGGTCGCGATGTATCGCTTGCGGGTTCAACCCTGCATTGGCTCGTGATACCACTGCGAGTTGTGCGAACTGTTCGCGTGTCGCGCCTGATTCGGCCATGTATCGCTGCATTCGAAGCGCGCCGTGACTCGGATATCCGATGCCATAGGGGGCTGTCCACTGATCGAGTTCGCGGCCGAAGGGGAGAATTTTGCCGTCAGCGGATTTGTTCAATGCGGCGGAACGGCCACCGAGGTACTGCTGGGCAGTCGATTCCCAAACGGTACGGAAACACAAGACGTGAGTAGCGAGTCCTGCATGCACCGCGAGCATTGCGTCGATGACTGCTCCGAGTTGGCCTGGGCGTTCGCCGCCTCCCGAGTGCCATTTCGTGCGGAGTCCAAGAAGCGATCGGACGTCGTCGCATCCGGCACCGGTGATTCCCGGTGTGGACCACACGGCGCCTGGATAGGTGGAAATGCCGTCGATGTCGTCAGTAGTGAGACCGGCGTCGGAGATTGCCTCTAGCGCAGCTTCTGTCGTGAGGAGCCACGGGTCGAGTTCAAGCCTGCGGCCAACTCGTGACATCCCAATGCCGGAGACAACGGCACTCGCTTCGAAGTTTGCACTCATGGCACCACCGGCCGAAAGAGCGGGATGAACGTGTCGCCGCTAATGGCAAAGCACACCTCAACAGGCATGCCAATTGAAACCGCGTCGATCTCACATTCGATAAGAGCGGTCATGAGAATTACATCGGCATCATCAAGTGCAATTTCGGCGATCACGTACGGCGGTTCAATCGTTGGTGACCATTGGTAACGGTTCACGGTGAAGGAGAAAACGTTTCCGGTTCCGGCAACCGCAGTGGAAGAGATGGATTGCGATTGACAGACGCGGCAGATAGGGCGCGGCGGATGCATCCATTGGCCGCAATCTTCGCAACGGGTAATTCGCAGAACACCATCGTGTCCACTGGTCCAAAACGCAGTCGTTCGCGGAGTCAACGGAGGTTCGGGACGCAGAAATCCCTCGTCCACGATGGAGTTGGTCGACATCAGCGAACCTCCAGTTGGGGGACAACTTCGCGCAGGAGCCGTTCTGCGGTTGCGACGGTATCGCCGCCGAGTGGGACAAGAACGAAGTGTCCGGCACCGGCGTCGCAGAATGCCTGGAGCTTTGCGGTGACACTTTCGAACGTGCCAACGCATGCGATTCGATCAAGAAACTCGTCGTAGTCGGATCGATACGTCGCGCCGAAGAAGTTGAGGGCATTGTTTCGGGCGACAGTCGCATCATCATCGACAGCAACGAAGACATAGGCAGACCAAACGAACTCGTCGAGCGAACGGCCGATCGTGTTGGCGTGTTCATGAATGGTGGCGACGGATCTTGCGTAACGGTCTGCTGAATACAGGTACGGCATCCAGCCGTCTCCCAATTGAGCTGCTCTTCGCATGGCCACGGGCTTGCGTCCGGTGATGAGAAGCGGGGGACCACCGGCCTGCGTCGGTGCGGGATGAATGCGTAGGTGATCGAACGAGTGATGGAAACCGTTATGGGAAACCGGTTCGGCTGACCAGAACTCTCGCAACAGTGAAAGTGACTCATCGGTGCGGGCGCCGCGTTCGTGAATCGGAACTTCGACGGCCGCGAAATCGGATTCGTACTCGCCACCTACGCCGACGCCAATCGCAAGCCGTCCGTTTGAAGCTCGATCGAGATCCGCGAGTTGTTTCGCAAGAAGAGCCGGCGGATAGAGGGGGAGGAGTAGCGCGGCAGTTCCAACGACTGCAGTTGACGTTTGTTCGACGAGACGAGCGAGCCACGTGACAACTTCGGGAGATGGATTGGGCGATGCAATGTGTCCACCAACCCAAAACGACGTCGCACCAGCATCCTCGAGCCGACGCAGTTCGACGGGGGAAGTGGGGGCAACCACGCCAACCGACGGCATTCGATTCTTGGGACGCAAGACCAAACGAGTTGACATAGTCATTGGCGTCGTTCCGGACGTTGTCCGCCAAGCGATTGCGTTGCTTGCGTGCTCGCATCGAGTACGAGGCGTCCGAGTGCCATTGCTTCGCTGGTGGTGAGTTCGCGGTCGGGGCCCATCGCCATGATCGACGCCACAACCTGCCCTGTGGCGTCGAAAACGGGCGACGACAATTGCGTCACTCGAACAGGACCGGTTGGTGTGAGCTCTGCGGTCAAGTAGTCGGAGTGCGCAATCTCTCCGAGAACATCGTTGATTTGTTCCTGTGCCGTTGGGTCGTCGCCGATTCGTTCGAGCGCTGCAGCGAACCGCAATTGCGGATCACTCGACACGGTGATCGAAAAGCCGCGTTCGCGCACTGCTTCGAGAGCAATGCGGTAACGAGAAATCTCAGCATCGTCGAGTGCAGGGCGCGCTCGACTCAACCAGTCCGAGATTTCTTCCTCACTTGACCATGCAATGAATGACGCCCCGAAGGGAGGAATGAGACGAATTGAATCGCCGACGTGTGTATGAGGCGCGGCAGTGATGCCACCTCCGAAGATCACGGCGACTCGAGTGCGATCACCGTCGCGAATCGACACAGCGGTGGTGAGCGAATTTGTTCGCGAAAGTTCTTCAGCGTGTGTCGACGAAATACGAAGCGCAGCATCGGCGGTGCGGGCGGCATCGCCAAGTGCGATGCAGCCGCGGCCAAGGCTCCAGGCCAAAGAGTCGTCTCGGCGAACAAGGTCGAGTTCGGCAAGCCCGAGGAGCAGTGAGTTGCAGGTTGCTCTCGGTATGGCAAGGGATCGGGCGAGATCGGAAGCGGTGAACGACGAGGTGGGGTGCGCGGCAAGGTGGGCCAGCACATGGCCGGCACGCACAACTGACGGGGAGGCGATCAGAGGCATGATGAAATACTAGCGGTTGCGGTGACTGCTCATCGGTCCTAGTGTGACATAGGTGACACCAAAATGGAAGATCGAGGTCGATCGTGACCGTTGCATCGGTTCTGGAACCTGCGCGTTCGCCGTTCCAGAGGTCTTCGACGTCGATGCTGAAGGACGCGCCATCGTCATCGGTCCGGTGCTGAGCAACCTCGATGCCGTTCGTTCGGCTGTCGAGAACTGTCCGACCGATGCGCTTCGGTTGAATGAGGAGGAATAGTGACTGATTCGGTACTTGATCCTGAGCGACTTCGACCGCTCTTCGATCTTCGTAGCGAGGTCTACGTGTCTCGTGGCGGAGCGTTCGACGTTGACCCGTATCCGTTCTTTACGCGCATGCGCGAGACCGGACCGGTGCACGAAAACATTCCGCATGTCGAGCTTGGCTGGAAAGGCAATGTCGTCTTTCAAGGTTTACCGAACCCTGATCGACGTCACTTCACTGCGTATGACTTCGAGACGTGTTCGAGAGTTTTCAAAGACGACGAAACTTTTCAAACAAATATCGAACCACTGCCGGGTGAGCCGCCTCTTGCCGATGCTGCGATCTTGTTCATGAATGGTCGACCGCATCGTGACTACCGCACATTGGTGCAGCCCTCGTTTGTTCCGGCACGCGCGATGTGGTGGATCGAGAACTGGACCAAAACGATCATTGATCGGTTAATCGATGCAATCGCTTCGCGTGAATCAAGCGACCTGAATGTTGATTTTTGTGCCGCGATTCCGTTGCTCACGATCACGGGAAGTTTCGGTGTCTCGATCGAAGAGGCGCTCGAAGTTCGAGCAGCAGTCACGTCAGATGGGCAGGACGCAACGACGCTTGCTCGGCTACTGCTACCGATCATCGCCGCGCGCCGCATTGAGCCCGCTGACGATCTCATTACGGTTCTCGTTCAGGCGGAACTCACTGATGAAGACGGTGTCACTCACACGCTTTCAGACATCGAGGTGCTCTCCTTTGGGCTTCTCCTTCTCGCCGCAGGTTCGGGAACAACCTGGAAGCAGATGGGGATCACGTTGCTAGCACTTCTTTCAAATCCTGAAATCGCCGAGGCGGTGCGCTCGGACCCTGCGCTCATGCGCAATGTCATCGAGGAGTCCGTCCGGTGGATGCCTACCGATCCGGTCTTTGCCCGCTTTGTGGTTCGCGACACCGAACTTGGTGGCGTTGAAGTTCCCGCTGGTTCTGTGATGCACATTTGTCTCGCTGCAGCGAACCGCGACCCATTGCGCTGGGATCGTCCCGATGTCTTCGACCCATTCCGTGAACTCAAACCCCATCTTGGATTTGGCCACGGACCGCATACCTGCCTCGGCATGCATGTTGCTCGAGCAGAGATGACACACGGAATCGGGGCGCTTCTCGAGCGCTTCCCTGATCTGCGACTCGATCCAGCTGCACCGGCACCTCGAGTCATTGGTTTGTATGAGCGCGGTCCCGATGCGCTCCCTGTCGTTTATGGAGGAAAGTGATGTTGCTGCAAGACAAAGTGTGTGTGATTACCGGTGCTGGTTCTGGCGTTGGCCGATCATCAGCGGAACTCTTTGCCGCACAAGGCGCACGTGTTGTCGTTGCCGATGTTCGCGACGAATGGGCGCAGGGGACGGTCGACCTCGTGACCAACGCCGGTGGCGTCGCAATCGCTGCACATTGCGACGTCTCAAATGAATCAGATGTCGAAGCACTCGTTGCCCTCGCGGTGTCTGAATTCGGTCGACTCGATGTCATGCACAACAACGCAGGTGTGAGCACACCAAAGCCCGGACTTTCGTTCGTTGATCACACCGCTGATGATTGGCAGCGCCTCCTCGGCATCAACCTCATGGGCATGGTGCACGGTTGCAAACATGCGGTGTTGCAGTTCCGTCGACAAGAAGGCGGCGGAGTGATCGTCAACACCTGCTCGGTGGCCGGCATGGTGGGATTTGGCGGCGTCCCGTACGGCGTCTCCAAAGCGGGCGGCGTGCTCCTCACGAAATCACTTGCAATCGAAGTGGCGAAAGAAGGAATCCGTGTGAACGGCATCGCGCCAGCAACGTTGCTCACCAATTTTGGTCGCGACGAATCGCAGGCCTTTGCCGAACGTACGCAGGAAGAAATCGATCTCTGGGGATCATTTGTTCCGACCGGTCGAGCGACAAGCCCTGAAGAATGCGCACAAGCCTTGCTGTTCCTTGCTTCTGATATGTCGTCGAACACCACCGGAGCGATCATTCCGGTCGACGGCGGATACTTGGCTCGGTGAACTGATGAGCTCAATCGTTTCTCTCGCTGATCAGTTCATTGACAACGAATGGGTGCCGGGTGTCGGTGCGCCCCTCGTTGTTGAGTCACCCGCGACAGGCGAACCCGTTGCTGAAGTTTCCACTGCTTCGCCGCAACAATTCGCTGCAGCAATTACTGCAGCGCGTCGAGCCTTCGATATCGGACCATGGTCGATGCTTAACCCGGCGGAGCGCATTGAAGCGGTACGGCGTTTCGGTGCGTCGTTGGCGTCGCGTCGCGATCTTCTTGTCGAAACGGTCATCGCCGAAGCCGGTTGTCCGCGAAGCGTTACCGAAATCGCACAGGTCGATATGGCGCTTTCGAGCATTGGTGAACTTTGCGATCTTTATGCGGCGATGCCCGAGTGGGAACATAACGAGGTTCCGCTGACCCAGTACACCGCTGGCTCGCAGGTTCGCCTTTCGATACGCCGTTACGAAGCAACCGGTGTTGTCGCTGCAATTACTCCGTACAACTTCCCGTTCATCACAAATGTATGGAAAGTGGTTCCTGCGCTTCTCGCTGGTTGCACGGTCGTGCTCCGACCAAGTCCTCTCACGCCACTCGAAGCACTCATCATGGGAGAAGCGGCGCTCGAAGCCGACCTTCCGCCAGGTGTGTTGAATGTGGTCGTTGAACCAGGGAACGAAGGTGCATTGCTCCTGACGACTGACCCTGGTGTCGATGTTGTGTCCTTCACTGGTTCAACGACTGTTGGTCGAGCAGTTGCAACGCAATCGGCAGCAACCATGAAGCGCGTCATCCTCGAACTTGGCGGAAAGAGCGTTGCGTTGCACCTTCCCGACACGCTCACCGATGGCATGGCTGGTGTTGTCGGTGCTGCGCTTACCGTTTTTGGTTCTCATGCCGGACAAGGGTGTGCATTGCAGACGCGAGTTCTGGTTCCTGAGGATCGTCGGGTCGAAGCTGCCGAAGCGATTGCGGCAACCGCAGGAATGTTGCCGATCGGCGATCCATCTTCAGCGTCGACGCTTGTTGGTCCGCTGATCTCCGAAAAGCAACGCACACATGTCGACGAACTCGTGAAAGCCGCAGTTGCTGCCGGAGCTCGTTGCGTTCGCGGTGGAACTGCTCCTGAAGCGACGGATCGTGGTTGGTATTACGAGCCAACAGTTCTCGACGCGCCTGATCCAACGAACCCCGCGAATCAACGCGAGTTCTTTGGCCCGGTGGTGTCGGTGCTGGGGTATCGAGATCTGGATGATGCGATCGCTATAGCGAACTCAACCGAGTACGGACTCTCCGGTGGCATCTACACCGGCGATCTTGCCCTTGGTATGGATCTCGCTCGTCGATTCCGGACCGGCACCGTGCAGATCAATACGGGGTTGGCCGCCGGTTTCACGCCAATGGGCGGGTACAAGCAAAGCGGTTACGGACGCGAACGCGGTGCGGCTGGCATTCGCGCGTTCCAGGAACTCAAACACATTGTTGTAGGGAGTCGCTGAGATGAGTGAAGAGAACTACGCCGCACCCGACCTTGCGTTGGTGGGTGAGGAACACGTTCGCCGTTACCTCGAGACCAACGGTGAGGTTGGTCATGACTGGAATGGCGTTCCTGCGTTGCTCCTCACGACAAGGGGTCGCAAGTCGGGAGAGGATCGAACCTCGGCGTTGATCTACGGGCGTTTGGGTGACGATTACGTGATCGTCGCTTCGATGGCCGGCGCTCCCACCAATCCGTCTTGGTATCTCAACCTGGTGGCGACGCCCGAAGTGACCCTTCAAGTAGGCGCCGATCGTTTTGTTGCACGTGCTCGTACCGCAGAAGGCGAAGAGCGCGACGCAGGTTGGGCGGCAATGGTGAAGATCTGGCCGAACTACGACGTGTATCAATCGCGAACTGAGCGAGTCATTCCCGTCGTGGTGTTGGAGCGTGTGTCATGACTCTCGGTGTTCCCGATTCACTCGACGAAGTCCTTTCACCCGAATGGATGACGGCTGCACTTTCTCAGAAGTTCCCGGGCATTGAGGTCACGAATGTGATCCGAGGTGAACTGATCCAACGCGTCGCCACCAACCAGCGGTTCACAATCGAATGCGCGGGTGGCGTTCCCGACGGGCTCTCCCCGCACCTGTGTCTGAAGGGCTATTGGGGCGAGTACGGCGAGTCATACCGACATGTGAGCGCAACCGAAACCTTCTTTTACCGGGACATCGCTGACTCGACAGGAATGCGCACGCTTCGATCAGTCGCAACCGTGTTCGACGTCGAAAAACGTCACGGTGTCGTCATCACCGAAGATGTTGTTGAACAAGGGGCAGTGTTCCTCGATTCACTGAGCCCCTATTCAGTCGACCAAGTTGCAGAAAGCCTCGGCCAATTGGCAAAACTTCACGCTGCCACCTGGTGCTCTCCCGAATACGAAAACGCCGCGTGGCTGGCTCCTCATCTTGACCACTATCTGATGCGTCGAGGTGTTCCGGACATTCTCGTGAATTTCGATGGACCAATCGGCGCAGGTGTCCCTGAAGAAGTTCGCGACGCGCAAGCGCTCGTCGATGCGTTCGGTTCGTTGGCGCAGGTGACAGCAACGGATTCGCCGTGGTGTTTGATGCATGGTGATTGTCACGTCGGAAACGTGTTTCTCGATGCCGATGATCGCCCTTCATTTACCGATTGGCAGATGATCCAACGAGGCCCTTGGTATCTCGATGTCGGCTACCACATCGGTTCGACGCTTGATCCCGAAGACCGGCGAGAAAACGAAGATGACCTGCTTCGTTCCTATCTCGACGTTCTGTCGGCGAATGGTGTGAGTGCTCCTTCATTCGAAAGCGCGCGAGATCTCATTCGCCGCGGGTATCTCGAAGGGTTCTTCCTTTGGGCCATCACGCTCAAAGTTGATCCGCCGATCACGACTCGACTTCTGTACCGACTCGGCACCGCCGTAGCCGATCACGATGCGTTTGCATCAGTTCCTTCGCTTTGAACTACCTCTCCGATTTCGTTTCTTCCCATCAACAAGGAGCCCACTATGACCATCGTTCCTGAGGACGACCGCTGGCTGCGATTGGCGTCGATCAAGATTGGACTGTTCGGTATGGAGATGCCGCGTTTCGATCGTGAAATCCGCATGGCATTCGATGAAGGAATCGAAAACGGACTCCTTGATCGTCGGTACGAATTGATTTATGAAGACGAAGCGGGATTGCCACAAGGAACCGCGCATGGCGGCGTCGCAGGCTACGACCGCCTTGTCGATGCTGGCTGTCTCGCAGTTATCGGTGCGAACTACACCGATTCCGCCGTCGCGGTCACGGCGCGCGCGAATGAGCGTGGAGTTCCGATCGTGTCGATGTGCGGTACCGACCAGTTCCATGGCGAGTACTGCTTCCGTCTCGGAAATGGAGATGTTGGTATTGATCCAGTGCTCATCGTGAATTGGCTGCGCAAGAACGGACACCGAACCGCAGCCGTTCTTGCACCGTGGTCCCCAATCAGTGAGGAATATTTCCGTTTCTTCCGTGAAATGTGCCGTCGCTACGACATCTCTATTGCGGCGATTGAACAAACAAACAACGCGACGACCGTCCAAGGTCTCGCCGATAAGTTCTCGAAGCTTCGCGAAGCAAACGCCAATGCACTGGTTTGGCTCGGGTATGGCGGTCTCGTTGTTTCGGGTGCAGTTCGCGATGCGCTCGAGCTCATCTCATGGGATCCGCCTCGCATCATGACGACTGCGTTCATGCAATACATCTGGGGATTCGATCAACTCGAAGGATGGGTCGGTGTCGACCAATGGTGTCCCGACAACCCGCGCATGTGGGCATTCCACGAACGGTTTGTTGCTCGCTTCGGTGAGGATCCGTGGATGTGGCCCAACGCCATTCCCGGGCTGGCCTACGACATGGCGGTCGCGGTTGTTGAAGCGTTGTTCCGCGCACCAATTCTGAGCGCGGAAGGTGTCAAAGTCGGACTCGAACGACTTCGCATGGTTCCCGCTGTCACCGGTGGTTCACGTACGCATATGGCCGGCGGTCCGTTTGATCATCAACTTTTCAAAGGCGATTGGCTTCACTACGGACGCGTGCGAGACGGCAAACTCGAATACGCAGGACTCATCGACCTCGATATCTGAGGTCGGTTCCAAAGAACTCGAAGTGTCCCGAGCGGCAACGCGGGACACTTTCGCGTTTAGAGGCCCAAGAACGAACCGCCATCGCACACGATGGTTTGGCCACTCACGTACCCCGAATCTGGTCCGGCAAGGAATGCGACCACGCCACCAATGTCGTCGGTGGGATCGCCAATGCGGCCGAGCGGCGTGCGCGCTTCAATTGCGCCACGCAAGGTCGGAACCTGGCTGAATGCGCTCGCAAGTGCCGGGGTTTCGGCAACAGGAGCGATGCAGTTCACGCAAATGCCGTCCGGTCCCCATTCGCGTGCAAGCGACTTCGCGATTGCGCGCTGCGCTGCCTTCGCTGGTGAATACAACGGAATATTTGCGCTTCCTTCAACGCCTGAAGGCGAGGTCACCAGAACAAGGCGACCTTGATCACTCGCCTTCAAATGTGGATACGCAAGTTGTGCGCACCAAAAACTTGCCCACGCGGACGTGCGCGACATTTGGAACCACGCGTCGGCCGGTGTTTCTTCAAGGCGACTTGCGTGTCCACCGGCAAACGCGTTGTGCACCATGACATCGAGTCGACCGCGCGAGGCGACGGTGAGATCGACACACGCAGCAATAGAAGTACGTGTCGTGACATCGGTGACGATGCATTCTGCAGAACCACCTGCGACACGAATCGCCTCAGCAACCGGCTCGCCAGTTTCGGCACGACGCGCGGCGATCACGACATGCGCGCCGAGCGACGCGAGTTTGCGGGCAATGCCTTCGCCGACACCTTGACCGGCACCGGTCACGATCGCGACGCGGCCTTCGAGCGTTTGGGTTACATCCACAGTCCACCGTCCACGGTCAGAAGTTGGCCGGCAAGGTTGCGGGCATCGGTTGAACACAGGAACTCAATGACGGCACCAGGGTCAGCGTCGGGGACCGCAGGTGTGGCGATTGAAACGGGTCCAGCAACAACGGCATCGGCCAGCACCAATTCCGGCGAGACCGCGAGCGCGTTCACCGCAATACCCTCGGCGCCCCATTGGCGAGCAAGAGATTTGGTGAAAATATGAATACCTTCGGCTGCTGCCGCCCAATGCGCGTAGTGGTCGCCGCCGGCGAGCGCCGTGGTGGGAAGCGTGAGCACGATCGCGCCACCGGCACCTGCAAACACCTCTCGAGCTTCGACGCACGCAGCGATCGCCGCATCCATCGTCTGTTGCCACGCGAGGTCGAACTCGGAGTCGGTCAGTTCGGCAAGCGAGCGGGGGAGCATCAGCGCCGGATCCCACGGGGCAAAAACCAGTGCCTCGTAGGGTGCCGAGTCAGTCGGTTCGTGGCCGCGATCGCTGAGTGCGGCGCTGAGTTGGGCGGCCAAAGGCCCGCTTCCCACAACTTTGATCCTCACGTGTGTCCTCGTTCTCTTTGCCTCGGGGAGAGGGCTGTCGTGCGACATAAGTGAATCATGTGCTCCGCTTGTGTGACGCCCGTCGCCTGAGGCTAGGTTTCCGCCCATGGAGATCGGATACACACCAGAACAGGAAGC
>Ga0075471_10001694_pt1 | contig 14548 bp, 14 predicted proteins | sample DEB19_08_DNA_2_FD_74787 | JGI IMG/M metagenome (GOLD analysis project Ga0075471, IMG submission 74787) | Aqueous microbial communities from the Delaware River and Bay under freshwater to marine salinity gradient to study organic matter... | ecosystem: Environmental > Aquatic > Marine > Coastal ... | reverse complement strand
TGGAGAGCATCGAAGATTTGCTTGCTGACCTTGATCAGGCTTTGGCGCAAGCGTGAAATATTTTGGAGCCCGGAGGGTTTACCCCTAGATTAGCGGCCCTGGCCGCCAATCCGGTCAGAGGATCAAGTTGTGCAAAAGACTGGAAACATCGGAAAGGTTCAGACGCAGTTCTTCGAGTTCAATGACTCGAAGCGTCCGCTAAAGTTGCGCGTGGGTGCCAAGCTGAAGCAGTTCAAGCTGGCTTACGAGAGCTATGGCCGCATGAACGATGACAAGTCGAATGTCATCCTCGTGTTTCACGCCATGACGGGCAGTCAGCACGCCGCCGGGGCGAACGCCCATGTACACGGCTTGGATGGGCGCTGGACGGATGAAACGCATGAGGGTTGGTGGGACGGGTTTATCGGACCAGGCAAGGCCCTCGACACACGGAGGTTTTGCGTAATTTGCGCCAATTACCTTGGAGGTTGTTATGGCTCGACCGGCCCTGCCTCCATCAATCCCGATACCGGCAAACCTTGGGGGCCTAGTTTCCCGGTGTTGCGCATGAGTGATATCGTTGAGTCGCAGATTCGGTTGTTGGATCATCTGGGCGTGAAGAGGCTGCACGCCGTGGTGGGGGCCTCGTTGGGAGGCTTCTTGTGCCAGCTGCTGGCCACCAAGTACCCCGAGCGCGTGCGCATCGTTGTGCCGATTGGCACCGGCATGAAGACAACGATTTACCAGCGCATAATCAACTTTGAGCAGATCACCGCGATTGAGGCGGACCCGCTGTTCAAGGGGGGAGATTACTACGACGGTGACCGCCCTAACACCGGGCTGGCACTCGCACGCCGAATTGCACACAAGACCTTCGTTTCTCTCGACACCTTGCGCGAGCGGGCCCGGAGCGAAGTCGTTAGCCACAAGCCCCCGCATGGCTGGTATGAGATGAACCACCCTGTGGAATCTTACATGCTGCGACAGGGAGAGAAGTTCGTGCGACGCTTTGATGCCAACACCTACCTCCGCATCCTCGATGCGTGGCAATGGTTTGACCTGGCGGCGGAGGCGGCAGCCACGGATGTTCACGAGCTCTACTCCCGATGCCAGAAGCAGGAGTGGCTGGTGTTCAGCATTGATTCGGACCTGATGTTTGTCCCCGAGGAGCAGGAGAAACTGGTGGCAGCGCTGAAGAAAGCGGGTGTGCCGGTGGTGTGGATGACTGCACACTCAGACAAGGGGCACGATTCTTTCTTGGTTGAGCCGAAGCTCTATACGCCACACATGCAGCACGTCTTGGGTGACGGCAAGGCGGCTGCTAGATAGTCTGGCGGTCTGGCAAGAAAAGCTCCATCGCCAGTCCAACTGACGATGGAGCATGTGTGGTTTTAGAGTTGGCAGGCTTACTCGGCCTTCTTGGGGCGAAGGGACTTCATCTTGGCCTTGTCTTCTTCGCTGATCTTGGCGCGTTCTTCTTTGTCGAGCTTGCCGTCTTTGTTGGCGTCGTACTTCTCAGTAAGTTCTTTTTGGAACGCCTTTTGCCCCGCAGTCATTTCCGGGCGCTTGCCTTCACCCTTGTTCTTTTCTTTGCCTTTCTCACCGGCGTGGGCGGCGATGGAGAGGGCGGAGATGACACAAAGGGCAACCAATAGTTTGTTCATAATAGGTCTGTTTTTTTAGTTGATGCAGTCTCGCTGCAAAGGAGGCAGACGGGATAGGGTCGAGGGTGGTTACGAAAATTGAAACGGAATGATGTTGCAGCACGCCAGGCTGGGCGTGTGTCCCTAGCTGTTGCTATGGGAGGGGGTCGAAACGGCTTTGGCATTGTAGGGTTAAGGCGTGGCGAGCGCCTTCGCCAAACTTGCGAGGAACATAACGTTATCCATTTGGAGATAATTCATGCTCCCGCCCATCCGGTCGAAGCTTTTGCAGAAGCGCAGATAGTAAGCCGGGTTGCCTTTGGGCGGCTCGCCTTGGGACCAATCCCAGTTGCCGCCATCCTGGATGTCTACCACGAAGAATTTGTGGCCTTGGACAGTGGTTCGGCCGCTTTGGACGCGCAAATTATTCACGCAGCTCAGACTCTTTTCGAACACCTGCGGCGCCATTATGGCGGAGCCGACGCTCACCACTACCCCACCGTCCAGCCCATCTACCCCCTGACTGAACTGGGCAAAGTCCACCTGTGCCGCCCGTCCAATCGCTGCCCCGCTGAACATGGGATGCGTGGCGGTGATATCGTAACCGATGCCGGGATGCACAGTGAGCGGGACATTCCGGCGGACTGCATTTGCGAGAATAGAATGAGCTTTGTTGGGATGCCCCACCTGGATACGACCACTTGGCAATTGATGCCGCAGCATGGCCTGCAAAAGGTCGGAACGGGCCGGTGACAACGGATGGCCCGGCTCAGCGCGGAGTGAGTGCTCCAGTTGGGTGGCGGTCGGCAGCGTGCAGCCATCTTCTTCGATGAACCGGCCCAAGGCTCGGCCGTGCCCCAGTTCGTTCAATGCGCCGGCCAGAACGGCAAGGTTCAGATAATGTCCAGTTTCATCCCACGTGCCAAAAGTGCCTGTTGCGACATTCTCGCGAACGCTTTCTTCGGTTCGCCCAAAGAAGGACAATTCCCAGTCGTGTATCGTGCCCGCACCGTTGGTGGCGAGGTGGGTGACCCATCCGCCGTTTACCAGTGCATTGACGACCTCCTGCAGCCCGTTCTTAACCAGATGTGCGCCATAGATCAGCATTACACTCGCGCCACGTTCCCGGGCTTTGCGGATGCTGGCCGCGCATTCGTTCAACTTGGGCTGCATACGCGCAGGGCAGGGCGGCGCCGGCGAAGCCGGATTGATCAGAATCTGTTCTAATGCACTCAGGCTCTTTCGCTGGGCCAGCGGGAAGACCTTGACCTTCGATAAATCAAGTGGAGCGGGGAAGTCGCTCATGTTGCCCTGAATTTGGCTGTGCTCTGTGACGAATGCACGGCGAAAGATTGGCAGAAAGCGGACGGGGTATGCATGGATGCTGTCGGGGACGGTTGACGTTGTGTTCAACCCCTCCGTATTATCGTTGATGCACATCAATTTTAATCCGCGAGGGTGGGTGTTCTCCAGTCTGATGCTTGACCTCGACTTGCGTTGCTTTAGCCTGCGGATATGGCGAACGGTAAAACCAAGCGCGCCCCCAAAGCTGTCTTGCTGGGTGTTGGTCTCGACTCCGATGGTCACAAGCGCGTGACCACGGGGGACAATTTTCTGCTGGCGGGCGGTTCGAAGGACACTCACGAGCAGATGACTGAGAAGGCCATCAAGATCAACGAAAAGCTGAACGCCCGTGGCAAGCGCCTGGATGAAGTGAGCCGCGAAGAGTTCGATGATATTGCGCATGCGGTTGGTTTGCATCGCCACTCCCCCCAATCCAACTAACCCCGATGCCACTGCACGAGCTCAGTCAACCGCAGGACTCCTATCTCGCTCTGGTGGTCTTGATGGTGACGGCTGTGGGCATGGCCGCTGTGCCGCTGACTCTGGCCTGGTTGTGGGCTAGATATTTCTCCCCCAAAAAGCCCGGCAAGGACAAGAACGCCACCTATGAGTGCGGCTTGGAAGCCAAAGGCGACGCCTGGATCCAATTCAAGGCGGAATACTATCTCTACGCCATTATCTTCCTCGTGTTCGATGTGGAGACCATTTTTCTGCTGCCCTTTGCCGTCGCGTTCACCGGATTGTCCGTCGGAGCATTTGTCGCGATGATGGTGTTCCTCATGTTACTGGTCGAGGGGCTGGTTTGGGCTTGGACAAAAGGCGTGCTGACTTGGAAATAGTTGTTTACCCCGAAAGTTTTACCTGTGATTGATGAAGGTCTAAGAAGCGAGTTGCAAAAGCAGGGTGTGTTCACCACCACGCTGGAGGAGCTCTATAACTGGGGCCGCGCAAATTCCGTGTGGCCGCTGACATTCGGGCTGGCTTGCTGCGCCATCGAGATGATTGCGGCATCCATGTCGCGCTTTGACATCGCCCGCTTCGGTGCGGAAGTGTTTCGTCCCTCGCCGCGTCAGGCGGATCTGATGATAGTCGCGGGCACCGTGACCAAGAAAATGGCCCCGCTCGTGGTGCGGCTCTACAACCAGATGCCGGAACCGAAATACGTCATCGCAATGGGGGCGTGCGCCATTTCGGGCGGACCGTTCAAGCAAGGTTACAACGTGCTCAAGGGTATTGACCGTTATATCCCGGTGGACGTGGTGATTCCCGGTTGCCCGCCGCGGCCGGAGGCACTGCTGCACGCGCTGATTACCTTGCAGGAAAAGATCTCTGGCCAGAAGCTCACGGGACCCCACAAGCCTCGTCATCTCGACCCGAATGAGCCGAGTGAATTTCCCGTGCCGCAATACGGCGAAAAGGATTTGGAGCCGCCGAACAATCCCAAACTTTGGCAGCCGCCAACTGTGCAAACCTAGCCGTGGAGACCCTCGAACAAATCAAAGCTCGCATTGAGTCCGCTGTCCCCGGTGCAGTGATCACAATACTCCCCAACGAGAGTCCGTCGGGGCAGCTGTCGCTGCTGCTGAGCAACTCGCAGGCATTGGCGGTCGCGAAGTTTCTGCGCGATGACTCGGCCCTGTGCCTCGACTATTGCTCGAATATGACCGGCGTGGACTGGCCGGAACTCGTCATCAAGAACAAGGTGAAGAAGAAGGTGATGTTTGAGGGTGTTGAGAAAGAAGTTGAGGAAACACTTGAGACGGTGCGTCCGCCTTACCTTGAAGCGGTCTATCATTTGTATTCGATGGCCAAGAAGCATGGGCCGGTAATCATTCGCACGCGCACCGAGGACCGTGGTGCGAAGAATCATGTGCCGTCCCTGACGCCGATCTGGCGTGGTTGCGAGTTTCAGGAGCGTGAAGCCTACGATCTGTTTGGCATCGTCTTCGACGGGCACCCGGATTTGCGGCGAATCTTGATGTGGGATGAGTTCAAGGACCACCCCATGCGCAAGGATTACGTGGAGCCCGACGATTACGAATACGAACCAACTCCGCATGACGAGGTGGTGGAAAAGGTGAAGGCGCGCCAGGCGAAGGAGGTTGCGCCATGAGTGCAGTTGCTGGAGCAAATCCGAGGAATTTCGAGTTGCTCCCGAAGGGAGACGCCAACGGTGGCGAACTGCTCGAGATTTCAATGGGGCCGCATCACCCATCCACGCACGGCGTGTTCCGCATGGACGTCGTGCTCGATGGCGAAAAGGTGGTGAAGCTCAAGCCGGTGTTCGGCTACCTGCACCGCAATCACGAGAAGATTGCCGAGGGCACGTCGTATCTGGCTTCGATGCCTTACACAGATCGCTTGGATTACTTCTGTTCGATGACGAACAACTGGGCGTATGCGTTGTCCGTCGAGAAGCTGGCGGGTCTGACTGTGCCCGAACGCGCGGAATATATCCGCGTCATCATGGCGGAGCTGACGCGCGTGCTGAACCACATCTGCTTGATCGGCTTTTTCGTGCAGGACATGGGCGCACTGGGCACGCCGTTGATGTATGCCTTCCGCGAGCGCGAGAGGATTCTGGACTTGTTCGAAGAACTCACTGGCGCGCGGATGATGTGCAATTACCTGCGGTTCGGCGGCGTGCGCTGCGACGTCTCTGAATCGTGGCTGAAGCGGGCAGGGGAGGAAGTGGTCAAGCTCGAGTCGTTCATGGATGAATTCGAGCAACTAGTTGCCCAAAACGAAATCGTCATGGCACGCACGCAGGGCATTGGCGTGCTGCCGCGCGAACTGGCTATCAACGCCAGCATCACCGGTCCCATGCTGCGTGCCAGCGGCGTGAATTACGATGTTCGCAAAGTGGACAAATACGGCATCTACGACCGGTTTGAATTTAAGATTCCGCTGGGCGAACACGGCGATCTTTATGACCGCTACATGATTCGCGTGCTGGAGATGCGCGAAAGCGTCAAGATTTTGAAGCAGGCGCTGCGGGACATTCCGGATGGCCCGATCATGGATTCCAAGGCCAAGCTGCGCGGGTTCCGCCCGAAGCCGGGTGAGGCCTACGGACGCATTGAATCACCGAAAGGTGAACTCGGCTTCTATCTCATCAGTGATGGCTCGCCAAATCCATATCGCTATCGCGTTCGTCCGCCGAGTTTCATCAATCTGACGATTCTGGAGGACATGTGCCTCGGTCAGCGCGTCGCTGACGCGGTCATTATCCTTGGGAGCGTGGACATCGTATTGGGCGAGGTGGATCGGTGAACTCGGGAACTTGTAACTTTCAACCTGCAACCTGCGACATCCAGACATGCTAGGCGAAGCAATCATCAAAGGCATGGCGGTGACCGCCAAGAACTTCTTTGGAAGCTACGTTTCCAAGGAGCGCCTGCCCACGGTGCAGTATCCGGAGGAGCGCTTGGTGCCTAAGGAGAATGCCCGCCAGTTTCCCTTCCTTGTTTACGATGGCGATGATTGGGAAAAGGGGTTGCGCTGCGTTTCCTGCCAGATTTGTGAGAAGGAATGTCCGCCAAAATGTATTTACATCATCAAGAGCAAGGACAAGAAGCCGGACTACAAGGGACAGGCGCAATTTTATCCCGCGCGCTTCGACATTGATATTTCCGTCTGCATGAGTTGCGGCATCTGTGCCGAGGTGTGTCCGTTTGAATCCATTAAGATGGACACGGAATTCGAGCTGAGCACGGGTGATCGTTTCGGTGGGCTGCTGCTGCCGAAGGAAAAACTCGCGAAGTCCAACGAGCATTATCGCAAGGTTCATCCGACTGACGCCGCTGCCTCGGACGCGGTGCTGGCAGCGGAGATCGCGAAAGCTGAAGCCAAGGCAAAGGCTGCAGCGGAAGCCAAGGTCAAAGCCGATGCGGAAAAGAAACCTGCGTAATGGATAGAAATGGATAGAGTAAGCCGCAGTAAATACCGGGCGCGCATGGCTGCGCGCCCCGTTCGATTCTTGATTCAAGAGGCATTTCGACAGACCCTGTCGGCCTCACTCAGAAGTTTGTGTAAGTGACCATGGTCGAATCACTAGACCAACTCTTCGTCAACTTGAAGCACTGGGCGCTCGGTTTTTTACCTGAGGCCTTGCAGCCGCTTGTGTCTGCCGTCCTCTCCATCGTGCCTTTGGTTGCCGTGTTTGGTGGCTTGTTCGCCATTGTAACCATCTTCGAACGCAAAGGGCTCGGGCGCATCCAGAATCGCTATGGCCCCAATCGCGTGGGCATTCCCTTCACCGACATCCGCTTGGCCGGGTTTGGTCAGTTCATTCCCGACGGTATTAAGGCGCTCATCAAAGAAGACGTGGTCCCGCGCGCGGCGGATAAAGTGGTTCACTTTCTGGCGCCGGTGGTGTTGCTGATTCCAGTGCTGCTGACGTATGCCGTCCTGCCCATCGGGCGCAACATGACTGTGGTCGACTTCGATGCCGGGGTGTTGTTTTTCTTCTCGGTAGGGGCGGCGGTGGAGATTTCCGTGTTCATGGCGGGTTGGTCCAGTCGCAACAAGTATTCGCTGCTGGGCGCGATGCGTGGCATTGCGCAAATGATCAGCTACGAAATTCCGCTCATCCTCTCTGCTGTGACAGTCATCATGCTGGTGGGATCGCTCAAGACCAGCGACATCGTTGCGGCGCAGGCGGGATTCACGGCTGGGCTGCCGAACTGGTTCGTGTTGACGCCGTGGGGCTTTGCTGGGTTCGTCATGTTCCTGATCGCTGCGCTGGCGGAATCCAATCGCGCCCCGTTCGACCTGCCGGAGGCCGAGTCAGAACTGATTGCGGGCTACTTCACCGAATACTCGGGGTTCAAGTTCGCGCTGTTCTTCCTGGGCGAATACCTCGGCATGTTTGCGATCATTGGGCTGGGCATCACGTTGTTCCTCGGGGGATGGCACGCGCCGTTCCCGTTCCTGACGTGGGTGCCTTCGTATGTGTGGTTCATGACCAAGCTGCTGGCGATTGTCTTCTTCTTCATCTGGGTGCGCGGCACGTTGCCACGTTTACGCATGGACCAACTCATGAGCTTTGCCTGGAAGTTCATGATTCCGATGGCGCTTATCAATCTTGTCGTTGCTGCCGTCTGGCATTTTATGGCGGGAACCGGCGCGGCTCGTTGGGTTGTATGCGCCTTGCTGATCGCGGGGCCTTACGTGCTGCTTGGTCGCGGCTTGATGGAGAACAAGCACCTGGGCAAACGGACGTATCGTTTTGCGGACTGACATGTCACCTGTATTTCTCATCCTGGCTTTGGTAACGCTGCTCTCGGCAGTGGCGGCGATCAGCTTTCGGAACTTGGTCCACTGCTCGTTGTCGCTCGTGGTCACGTTTGCCGGGCTGGCGGGGCTGTACTTGCAACTGCATGCGCAGTTCGTTGGGTTCGCTCAGGTGCTGGTTTATATCGGTGCCGTGGCTATCTTGATTGTGTTCGCGATTCTGCTCACGCGCAGCGCCGATACCCCGAACCATGCGGTGCTGGCACCGGGTTGGCTGGTGGGGATTGCTGTGGCTGTGGTCGTCTTCGGTGCCCTCGGACTGGCAATTCTTAAAAGCGAGGCGATCAGCAAAAAAGTTCCCGCTGCTCCCGAAGCCACTGTTAAACAGATCGGCGACGCGTTGATGAATCAATATGTCCTGCCGCTGGAAGTCATCGGCTTGCTGCTCACCGCGGCGATGATCGGTGCGGTCATCATCGCGATGCGCGACGACAAGGAGGCCAAATGACGGAGCTTCAGGGCTATCTTTTGCTGTCAGCGCTTCTCTTCACCATCGGACTTGCCGGTGCCATCACTCGTCGCAACGCGATCCTGGCGTTGATCGGCATCGAACTGATGCTCAACGCGGCGAATCTCAACTTCATCGCCTTCTGGCGGTTTGGCCCAAATCCCGAGGCGCTTACTGGGCTGATGTTCGTCATCTTCTCCATCGCCATCGCCGCAGCTGAAGCTGCGGTGGGTCTTGCGCTAATAATCGCGATCTATCGTCATTACAAGTCGGTGAATTTGGATGAAATGAACAACCTCAAGGGATGAACTGGATCGTTCAATATCTCTGGCTGATTCCTGCGCTGCCGCTGGTGGCGGCGGGCATCATCGCCGTGAGCAAGCAGCCGCACCGCAAACTGGCGGCGAGTTTGGCCATTGGCTCGATGGGATTGGGATTCGTCCTCTCGCTCATGGCGTTCTTGGCGACGCTGGGGCATCACGGTGAGCACGGCCAGTTCCGCGAGGTTTACAACTTCAACTGGCTGCAGTTCGGTGGGCAATGGTTGCAACTGGGCTGGGTGCTGGACCCGCTGACAGCGGTGATGTTGATGATGGTGACCTTCGTGGGCTCGCTGATCTTCATCTTCAGCATCGGCTACATGGCGCACGACCAGAACTTCACGCGCTTCTTTTGTTTCCTGTCCCTGTTTGCCGCCGGGATGCTGGGCGTGGTCATTGCCAACAGTCTCTTGCTGTTGTTCATCTCGTGGGAGTTGGTCGGGCTGACCAGTTATCTGCTCATCGGCTTTTGGTATCACAAGCCGAGCGCCGCCGCGGCGGCGAAGAAGGCATTCATCACCACCCGCATCGGTGACATGGGGCTGCTGCTGGGCATGGTCTGGCTCTACGCGCAGTCGGGCACACTTTTGTTCTACGATGGCGGGAAGGGTTGTCTGGAAAATGATGCGCTGGTCAGGATGGTGGCGCAAACGGCCGCAACGGGCATGGCCGTCACCACGGCGATTGGCTTGTTGATCTTCCTTGGTGCGGTGGGCAAGTCAGGTCAGTTGCCGCTGCATGTTTGGCTGCCGGATGCCATGGAAGGACCTACGCCGGTGAGCGCCCTCATTCACGCCGCAACGATGGTCGCAGCGGGTGTGTTCCTCGTCGCACGGGTCTTTCCGCTCATGGAAGTGACTTTGGATTCGCTGGCGGGAAACGCTGATGGTTTGCCCTCGACAGCTCTGCAAGTGGTCACGTGGGTCGGGGCATTAACGGCTTTCTTCGCGGCGACGATTGCGGTCGCGCAAAACGACATCAAACGCATCCTTGCTTACTCGACGGTTTCACAGCTTGGCTACATGATGATGGGGTTGGGCGTGGGTGGCGTGGCAATCGGGATGTTTCACCTCATCACGCATGCGTTCTTCAAAGCGTTGCTGTTCCTTGGGTCCGCGTCGGTGATCCATGGTTGTCACGAGCACCAGGACATTCGCTTCATGGGCGGTTTGAAGAAGTTCATGCCCGTGACGTTCCTGACTTATGCCATCGGCATGTTGGCGCTGGCTGGGTTTCCGTTGTTCTTCTCTGGTTTTTGGAGCAAGGACGAAATCCTGCACGCGGCGCATGGCTGGTCGGTCTCGCACTGGCCCTTTTATCTTGGCTGTGCAGGCGCTTTGCTGACAGCGTTCTACATGACGCGCCAGGTGGCGCTGGTGTTTTTTGGGTCTTACCGTGGCGGACATTCGCATAGCTCTCACAGGTCTGGGAGCGACCTGAAAAGCGCGGACACGTCCGCGCACTCCAAAGAACCGCACGAAAGCCCCGCCGTTATGACGGTGCCGTTGATTGTTCTGGCGGCGTGTGCGGTGCTGCTGGGCTTCCTTGGGACCCCATGGTGGCCCGCGTTCCAAGGCTACCTGGGTCAGCATCACGGTAGTGCTGGAGGCGTGGTGCCTCTGATGGTGGGTTCCACACTCATCGTTTTTGCCGGACTTGGGTTGGGTTGGTGGTTGTATGCCAAGCGCCAGCGCAAAACCGCGGATGAGCCCGATGTGCTGGAAGTGGTGCGGCCGGATATTTTTGCGCTGCTGCGGAATAAATACTTCTTCGACGAGGCGTATGAGAAGACGGTGATCGCACTCCATGCTTGGTTCGCCCGAGCCTGCGACTTTCTGGACCGCTGGGTTTGGGGCGGGGCGGTCATGCTGGTGTCGGCGATCACAGTCGGGCTTTCGTGGTTGTATCGGGCAACGGATGAATTTGTGGTGAACCTCGGCTTCGACGCTGGTTGTAAGGGCATCCGCCAGGGCGGCGATGGATTGTCCAAACTGCACACGGGCCGCGTGCAAAATTACCTGCGGGTCATAGGCGTGGCGCTGGTCGTGTTGATTCTCTTTCTCGTATGGGGGCGCAAGGCATGAACGGGTTCCCCTGGCTCACCGTGTTAACGCTCGTTCCGCTGATCGGCGGGGTGTTGGTCGTCGGCATGGGCGGACAGAAGCAGCTGGCGCGGAAACTGACGCTGGGCTTAAGCCTGCTGTCGCTGGGCATCGCTTTGTTGATCTGGAAGAACTTTGATGCGGCCTCGGGTGACTTGCAGTTCAGTGAGCGCCTCGACTGGGTGAAGTCATTGGGCATCCAATATCATTTGGGCATAGACGGGCTCGGGCTCTTGATGCTCCTGTTGACGGCGATTGTGACACCGCTCTCCCTGATGGCGTTTTGGCATAACCATGATCGGTCCCACATCTTCGGCGCACTGGTGCTTTGGCTGCAGGCTGGGTTGTTCGGCACGTTCACAGCGCTCAATTTCTTTCATTGGTTTATCTTCTGGGAACTCGGACTCATCCCGGCGTTCTTCCTCGTGAAGTTTTGGGGAGGACCGAATCGTGGTCCGGCGGCGACGCAGTTTTTCGTTTACACGATGGTAGGTAGCATTGGGCTGCTGCTGGCCTTTCTGGCGTTGCGTTTGGCTACGGGCAGTTTTGACTTCATTGAACTTGCGGCCATGGCGAAGCGGGGTGAAATCTCGGTCAAATTGGGCGACGCACTTGGATGGAAGTCGCTGAGCTATTCAACACTTGCCTTGCTGGTGTTCGGTCTGGCGTTCCTCGGGTTTGCGGTGAAGGTGCCCGTGATTCCGTTCCATACTTGGCTGCCAGTGGCGTATTCCGAAGCCCCTAGTCCCGTCACCATGTTGCTGACGGGCGTGATGTCGAAGATGGGTGTATATGGCTTCTTGCGCATCCTGTTGCCGATCTTCCCGGAGCAGGTGCGGCTCGTGTTGACTCCGTTGCTTTGGCTGGCCGTGCTGACCATTGTGTTGTCGGCGTGTGCAGCATTTGCCCAACGCGATTTGAAGCGGATGCTGGCCTACTCCTCGATCAACCATCTGGGTTACTGCCTGCTCGCGATGTTTGCGGCGGCGGGTGCGGCTACGACGGTGAATCAGCCGGAATTGCAGAAGGCGGCAGCGCTGAACGGCGTTCTCCTCCAGATGTTCAATCACGGTCTCACGGCGTCAGTGTTGTTCCTCTTTGTTACCCTGCTGGAAAAGCGGAGCGGGGGATTGCGTGGGCTCGATGACTTCGGCGGCATTCGTAAAGTGGTTCCCGTGTTCACCGGTCTGATGGGCATCTCACTGTTTTCTTCGCTGGGCCTGCCCGGATTGAACGGGTTTGTCGGAGAGTTTCTCGTCTTCAAAGGCGCGTTCCCGCTGGCACCGTGGACCACGGCGGTTGCGACCATCGGGCTGCTGGTGACGGCGGTGTTTCTGCTGACGCTGATCCAACGTGTCTTCTGCGGACCGTTGAACGAGAAGTGGGCGAAGCTGCCCGACCTGACCGCCAGTGAACTCTGGCTGGTGATTCCCAGCACCGTGCTGATGTTCGTGGTCGGGATTTATCCGCAGCTCGTGTTAGGCGTGATTGACGCGACGGTCGTAAAGCTGGTTCAACAACTGAATTTTTAACCACGGATGAACACGTATAGACACGGATACGAAACTGGACGGGTGCCGCGACATTCCGCGTTCCGCGTTCCGCGTTCCGCACTTTGACCATGCTGGCCTGGACGATTTACATTTCATTTCTCGGGGTGCTCGTGCTGATGCTCCTGCCGCGGGATGACGCGCGTCTGGCGCGCATCACGGCGCTGACCACGGCGGTGGCAGGACTTATCGTGGCGCTGATGGGATCGTTTCAACAAGCGAATCCGGCGGAAATTGTGACGATTACCAAGTGCGCTTGGATTCCCACCTTAGGCGCTAGCTATTATCTGGCCGCGGACGGCATCAGTTTGACGTTGGTCGTGTTGACTGGGTTGGCGGCCGTCGCGGGTATTCTTTTCTCTTGGAATATTGAGAAGCGGACCAAGGAATTCTTTGCGTTCTACCTGGCGTTGATCGGCGGCGTGTATGGGGTGTTCCTTAGCTTCGATTTGCTGCTGCTGTTCGTGTTCTACGAGTTGACGATCATTCCGAAGTATTTCCTGATCGCGCGTTGGGGCAGCACCCGCAAGGAATACGGCGCCATGAAACTGGCCTTGTATTCGTTCATCGGCAGCCATCTGGTGCTGATCGGTCTGGTGGCAACCTGGGCGGTTGCGCGAACTTCGCTGGGTCATGCGTCGCTCGATCTGAAGGAGCTGGCGCAGGCGACGCTGCCGTTGGAGTTCCAGAAATGGGCGTTCCCGCTGACGTTCGTGGGCTTCGCGATTCTGGCGGGCATGTGGCCGTTTCACACTTGGGCACCAACCGGTCACGTCGCGGCGCCAACGGCGGGCTCAATGTTGCTGGCGGGCGTGGTGATGAAGCTGGGCGCGTATGGGTGTCTGCGCGTGGCAATGGTGTTATTCCCTGAGGGAGCCAGGATGTGGAGTGGCACCATCGCGGTGCTGGCTGTGATTGGCATCATCTATGGCGCGGGCGTGGCGCTGGTGCAGAAGGATTTCAAGTTTGTCATTGGTTATTCCAGCGTGAGTCACATGGGCTTCGTTTTGCTGGGGCTCGCTACGCTGAACACGGTTGGCTTGAGCGGTGCGGTGTTGCAGATGTTCTCGCATGGCATCATCGCTGGGCTGCTCTTCGCGGTGGTAGGACGGATGGTTTATGATCGAACGCACACCCGGGACTTCGGGGAGCTTGAGGGGATGGGGTTGAGTCGCGCGTTGCCGTTTGCGGGAGTTACGTTCGTGCTGGCAGGCATTGCCTCGATGGGCTTGCCTGGCTTCAGCGGGTTTGTGGCTGAGCTGCAGGTGTTGATGGGCGCGTGGAAGGCGTTTCCGGTAGCGGCTGTGGTAACGGGTATCGGTATCGTGGTGGGGGTGGCTTACACATTGCGTGCGGTGCAAAAAGCATTTTATGCGGATGGAGCCGATAGGACGAATATGACGCATGGGGCACATGCTTTGGAGCCTATCTCTATCCCGGAGCGTTTGGCGGCGGTGATGTTGATAGGCGTGTCACTGGTCGTGGGGCTTTACCCGAGCGTTTTGTTGAACTGGATTGAGCCGTGTTTGAGTTCGCCGCTGTTTGAGCGGTTGCTGAAGGGAGGCGCGCTGTGAGCTACATGGAAGTGCTGAAGCTTGCAGCACCGGAAACGGTGCTGGTCGTCATCGCCTTGGCGGTGCTGGCGGTGGACCTGCTGGCGTTGCGGGGGCAGCCGGTTTCCATGCGCTTTGGCATTGGGGCAGCCGTGGCGGGCTTGGGTTGTGCGGCGACCATGCTCATGCTGCTCGGCCGGCACGCGCACGCGAATCTGTTAGATGGCATGCTGGTGGTGGATCCGCTGACAAATGTCGTTAAGGCAGCGATAGTGTTGTTGACGCTTTTCACGGTGCTGATTTCAACGGCGGGC
>Ga0075471_10001690_pt1 | contig 14564 bp, 13 predicted proteins | sample DEB19_08_DNA_2_FD_74787 | JGI IMG/M metagenome (GOLD analysis project Ga0075471, IMG submission 74787) | Aqueous microbial communities from the Delaware River and Bay under freshwater to marine salinity gradient to study organic matter... | ecosystem: Environmental > Aquatic > Marine > Coastal ... | reverse complement strand
CGACGGCACGCACGCACTCGTCACGATGTGCTGCGGCGGGGGTCTCGGCACCGGAACGGTCATCGAGCGCCTCTGACCGTGGACATCCCCGGCCTCGATCCCGAGGAGGCAGTAGTCGCCGCGGCCGCCGCGAGCTTCCGGGGCTCGCTCGCCACGACCGCGGTCGGGGGATCGGCTCGGACCCGCGCGAAGCGCTTCGACGTGTGGCGACGCGACGCCGAGGCGGCCGGCTTCCCGACCGCCGGAACCGAGATGCTGCTCGCCCTGACCCCGACCCGGCTCGTCGTCTGCGCGACCTCGTTCTGGACCGAGCGGCCGACCGACGCCGTCGGCTCGGTGGATCTCGGTCGGATCGCCCAGGTCGGTGTGCACCGTCGTGGCCTGCTCCGAGTCTTGACCCTCGTGCTCCACCCCGGCGCGATCGTCGAAGTCGAGGCTGTACGGGGCGGGAGGCTCCGCCACCTCGCCACTGCCGTCGATGCGGCGCTCCGGGCGCAAGGCCGTTGATCCGGGCACCCGGAAACCGGAACCCGAGACCTAACCTCACCCCGTGGCGCCCGCATCCCTCGCCGAACGGCTCGGCCACCCCTCCGACGCCCGGCTCCTCATCATCAACTGCGACGACCTCGGTTCGTCGCGCTCGGCCAACGTCGCGATCTACGAGGCTCTGCGCGACGGCCTCGGCACCAGCGCCACCCTGATGGTTCCGTGCCCCTGGGCACGCGACGCAGCCGCCATGTACCGGGGCGAGGACGTCGGCGTGCACCTCACCCTCAACGCCGAGTGGGAGACCTACCGCTGGGGACCGATCACCCACTCGCCCAGCCTCCTCGACGGCGACGGCGGCTTTCCCCGAACCGTGCAGGACGTCTGGGACCACGCCGACCTCGACGAGGTCCGCAAGGAGTGCCGGGCCCAGATCGAGCGAGCGATCTACTGGGGCTTCGATGTCTCGCACCTCGACGCGCACATGGGCACGCTCCAGCTTCGGGCCGACTTCTTCGACGTCTACCTCGAGATGGCGGTCGAGTTCGCGCTGCCACTGCGCATGGCGGGCGGGTCGGCCGAACGGCTCGTGGGCTTCCCCTTCCGGCGCCTGGCCGCCGACGAAGGTGTGATCTTTCCCGACCACTTCGTCTACACGAGGGTCGGGTCGCAGCGCGAGATCGAGAAGGCCCTGTTCGACCTGCGCCCCGGCGTGACCGAGGCCTACCTCCACCCGGCGATCGACACCGACGAGTTACGGGCCTCGCACCCCGACTGGGCCCGCCGGGTCGAGGACCACGCGTTGCTCACCTCCGACCCCGCATTCGCCGACCTCGTGGAGCGGGCCGGAGCGACGCTCATCGGTTACCGCGAACTCCGCGACCTCCAGCGCGCCGGAGCGTGACGCCCGCAGAGCTCGCCGCGCTGTTCGCGGCCGCGATGCCCGAGGAGCACCTCACTCCCGACGAACTCGCCCACCTGTGCTTCGGGACGGGCGACGAGATCATCGGCGACGAACGGGGCGCGGCCGCACTGCAGGTCCACGACACCGACCACGGACGCGTCGCGTGGCTCACCGCACTCGCGGTCGATCCGGGCGAGCAACATCGGGGCCGGGGTCGCGAGCTCGTGTCGGCTGCGGGCGAGCGCGCCCGGGAACGGGGCGCCGCCCGCCTCGAACTCGCGTCCGCGATCCCCCGCTACCTCTGGCCCGGCGTCGACCTCGCCAACACCCGGGCCGGGATGCTGGTCGAGGCGTGCGGGTTCCGGCCCGGCCTGCTCGGCATCAACATGGCGATCCCGACCGGTTTCCGGTGCGCGCCGCCGGACGGAGTGGTCGTGGAACGCGAGACCGGCGCCGAGGCGCGCCGCTTCGCCACCGCCGCCTTCCCCCACTGGGTACCCGAACTCGACCGCGCCGTGAGCCTCGGCACCGCGTTCGCGGCGCGCGACCGCACCGGCGCGACGATCGGCTTCGGCTGCCACTCCGTCAACCGGGCCGGATGGATCGGGCCGATGGCAACCGACCCCGATCGCGCTCGCGGTGGAGTCGGGTCGGCGGTGCTGGCCGCAGTCTGCGCCGACCTCGAGCACCGAGGTCGGGCCGAGGGTGAAATCTCGTGGGTCAGCAATCTGCGCTTCTACGGAAAGTGCGGCGCTCGCGTCTCGCGTGTGTTTCTCGGCGGATCGCTCGCGGTCTGAGCCGCGATCAGGCCGGGAGCAGGTCGGTGGCGGCGATGACCGGCGACCGACCCGACACGAGCGGGAGCACCCGAAGGAGTGCGCCGGGATCGCCGGCGACCTTCACCTGACCCCGCATGAACCCGACCGAGAGGTCGAGGTCACCCGCCGCGACCGCCGTCGCATCGGCCGGCGTGACCGTGAAGGTGACGTCGGCCGGATCGGGAGCCGAGCCGTCACCCCGAGCCGCGACCGCACCCGCGTCGTCGAGCCGAGTCCAGGCCCGACCCCGTTCGGAGCGGCCGGCGGCCACCACGACCTCAACCAGCACCGAGCGTCTCCCGGATCCCTGCGAACAGGTCGTCCTCGAACTCGCCGTCGGCGCGCGCGACCTCGACGAGCGACCGAGCGAGCGTGAACTCCTCCCAGGGGAAGACCTCGCGGATCACGTCGTCGGGGAGGCGCATCCAGAAACCGTTGGGGTCGACCTGGGTGCGGTGAGCGAGAAGGGCCTCGCGCCGCTTGTGCAGAAAGTCACCCACGTCGATCAGCGTCGTGAAATCGTCGGGACGGTCGGCGTCGAAGCCGCGCTCGAACCACGAGGCGTAGGGACTCTCCTCGCCGCGCCGCTCGTAGGCCGAGTGCAGGGCCCGCACCCGCGCCGCCGACCACGAGACGTAGTAGAGCTTCGAAGGCTGCCACGGCGGACCCAGTTCGGGATAAGCCTCGGGATCGCCGGCCAGGTCGAAGGCCGGACCCGAGATCTCGTGGACCCGGATGTGGTCGGGATGCGGGTAGAACTGCCGGTCGTCGCGGTAGGTGATGACGACCTGGGGGCGCTCGGCCCGGATGATCGCAACGAGACGGCTGACCGCTTCCTCGAGCGGAGCGTTGGCAAAGTTGTCGGGTCGCGCGTTGGGCTCGGTGTCGGGCATGCCGCTGTCGTGGTACCCGAGGAGGTGGAGCGACGCGTAGCCGAGCACTCGTACGCTCTCCCGCAACTCGGCCATGCGTAGTTCGTGGAGTTCGGCGGCGCTCTCCGGGGTGGGAACCGCGGGGTTGAGGATGTCGCCCGCCTCACCCCCGGTGCAGCAGACCAGCACATTTTTCACGCCCTCGGCGGCGTAACGCGCCGTCGTCCCCGCCCCCTTCGACGCCTCGTCATCGGGGTGAGCGTGCACTTGCAGCAGCGTTAGCCGTTCGACCACGAAAGCGACCCTACCGGGAGGCCTCCAACCGAACGATCCCGACCTCGCCGATACCCCGCAGCCGACGGGTCCCGACCTCCGACCACTCGAAGCGCTCGTCGCCGAGGTCACCGCGCATCTCGGCCGGCGCGAACACCGAGCCGGGATCGGCGATCTCGGCGAGCCGGTGGGCGAGGTTCACCACCGGGCCGTAGACGTCACCCGCGTGGGGAACTACCGGACCCGCGGCGATACCGACCCGGACCGGCAGGAGCCCGCCCCCGTCGCGGCCGAGGTCGCGTAGCGCGATCGCGGTTTCGGCGGCCCGGTCGGGCAGAGCCACGAACATCACCTCGTCGCCGATCGTCTTCACGACCCGCCCCCCGCACGCGCTCACGGTGTCGAAAGCCTCGGCGTCCCAACGGGTGACGAGATCGGCGAGCTCGTCGACGTCGAGTCGGGCGCTCGTCGCCGTGAACCCGGCCAGGTCGGCGAAGCCGACGCCGATCGGCAGATCGGGGGTCGCCGCCAGGGCGCCCCTCACCCACAGCGCCGCGCGCAGTTGCATGCGGTGCTCGTAGTCGATGAGAGCCGCGAGGTCGTCCCACCGCACCAACTCGGCGAGGGTGATCGCGACCTGCTCCGAAGTCAGCCCGGACGCGCCGAGTCGGGCAACGAGGTCGAGGAGCGCTTCGGCCTCGACGATCGCGATCCGGGCCATCGCGGCGCTGACCGCCTGGATCTGTTGCACGAACGACTCGGGCGCGAGGTCGGCGACCGCGAGTCGCTCCGAGAGGAGCCGGGCCGCCGCCAGGTCGCGCGCCGTGAACGACGGTGTCCCCTCGGGCAGATCGGCGAACCCGAGGGCGCGCCAGAACCGGGCGAGCAGATCCTCGTCGAGTCCCGTCGCCGCCGCGAGACCCGCCGCGTCGTACTGGGGCACATCGGGGAGGAGGATCCGCTCGAGCACGAGCAGGGGGAGGCGACCGTGCCGCTCGGCGCGCGCGATGTCGTCGTCGGACGCTCCGGAGTCCCGGAGAAAGGCCTGCAACTCGCGATCCACCTCCGCATTGTCCTCGCTAACCTCGCCCCGATGGTGCACCTGCCGCGCCCGAACCCCCGGACGCGACGGATTCTCCTCATCGCGGGCGGTGCTCTGGGTTCCGTGGTAGCCCTCCTCGCACTCGCCACGATCGCCGAGCGGGCGATCTGGTCGGGCAAGGTGCTGCCCGGCGTCGAGGTGGCCGGAGCCGACCTCGGGGGCCGGTCCGAGAGCGACACCCGGGCCGCCGTCGGAAAGGTCGCCGCCGAGCTCCGCACCTCTGCCGTCCGGGGCCGGAGCCGCGACCGCACCCTCAGCCTCTCCCCGACGATCCTGGCCCTCACCGTGGACGCCGAGGCGACCGTGCGGGCCGCCACCGAGGCGGGGCGGAGCGGAAACCCGATCGCCGACGGGCTCGGCGCGATCCTCCGACGGTTCCGCCCCGATCGGGTCGCCCCGACCGTTGCCTACGACCGGGCCCGCCTCGAGGGTGTGCTCGACGGCTGGACCCGTACGCTCCGCAGCGGCCTCGTGGAGGGCGGACTCCGCTTCGAGGGGGCCGAGGTCATCGAGATCGACCCTCGACCCGGTGACGGGCTCGACCGCGACCGGGCCCGTGATCGAGTCGACGGTGCGCTCGTGAGCACCGGACCGGACCGGACCTTTACGCTCCCCATCGGCCCCGTGGACCCCGAGATAGACGCCGACGCCGTCGATGCGGCCGCAGCGCGGGCTCGGCGCCTCCTGGCCGGTCCCGTCGTCATCGTCGCCGGCGACCAACGGCAGACGATCACCCGCGCCACCCTCGGCGGAATGCTCCGCAGCCGACCCGACGGCGAACGCCTGGACCTCACCGTCGACCGGCCGGCGCTCCGGGCGGCCATCACCCCGCTCCTGGCCGCTTTCGAGAGCCCGCCCCGGGCCGCCGGCTTCTCCGTCAACCGCGACGGCACGGTCACTGTCGTGCCGTCCCGAGACGGCACGGTGGTCGACCTGCGCGCCACCGGAGCCCGGATCCTCGCCGGAGAGCGCGTCGTTCGACTGGTCGGCCGTCGGCAGCACCCCGAGCGTGACACCGCCTGGGCCCGGGCCCTCGGCATCACGCGCCAGGTCTCGACCTTCACCACAAACTTCATCCCGGGTCAGCCCCGGGTGACCAACATCGAGACGGCGGCTCGCACCCTCGACGGAGCCGTCGTCGAACCCGGCGCCCTGTTCTCCCTCAATGACCACCTCGGGCCGCGCACTCCGGAAAAGGGATACGTGAAGGCTCCGATCCTCTTGCGCGACGGCTACGGGGAGGACTTCGGGGGCGGGGTGAGCCAAATCGCCACGACCCTCTACAACGCCGTCTTCTTCGGGGGCTACGAGGACGTGGAGCACGCTCCGCACCGCTTCTACATCAGCCGTTACCCGATGGGCCGGGAGGCGACGATCAACTACCCGTCGATCGACGTGAAGTTCCGCAACGACACCGCGCACGGGGTCCTGATCCGAGCCTGGTACACGGACTCCTCGATCACGGTTGCCTTCTTCGGCAACAACGAGGGCCGGGTCGTCAGGGAGGAAGCACGCGAGATCCTCGACGAGATCCCCCCGACCGACGAGGTCATCGAGTGCCCCGTCGATGATCCCGAAAAGGACCCCGAAGACCTCTGCGCCGGGCTCACGGCCGGTGAGAAGGTCGAAGCCCAGCACGGCATCACGGGCTACAACGTGACGTTCACTCGCGTGATCGAACAGCCCGGCCGGCCCACGCGCCGGAAGCGGTACACGGTCAGCTACCCGATGCTTCCGGTGCGCTACCTGGTCGGGAAGACCCCGGCGTCCACCACGACGACGGCCCCGCGGTCGACGACCACCACCACGAAGCCGAAGCCGACCCCGACGACCAAGCCGTAGTCACCCTCGCCCGCCCCGGGCCGAGTCGACCGCACGGCCCGGACGCGCCGTCCCGCCCGTCACCGCTCCCGCCACCGTCCTCGGCCCGCGCGGTCGGGAAACCGGGACCAAAGACCCGTTCGCGCTCAGCGCACTCAAGATCTCGCTCTCCGTGCCCGATACCTCCGTTCGGGAGTAGGGGCACCGGGGAGCAGGAACGGGGAAGTTCATGCGCGAGACGCGGTCTCGGAAGCGGGTGGCGATGCGGGCGTCGGCGGTAACGCTGATGCTCTCGATGGTGGCGACCGTCACGGCGGTGACGAGTCCCGCTGCGCAGGCGGCCACCCGGCCGTCCGTCGCCACGGCGGCAGCGAGCAAGGCGGGCAACGTCGGTGCCCCCGTCGCCGGGGTCGCCGCCACGCCGACCGGCGCAGGTCTGTGGCGGGTCACCAAGACCGGCCGGGTCTACGCAACGGGTGACGCCCGACCGCTCGGCTCCGCGACCGGAACGCACGCCCCGATCGTCGGGATCGCCGCGACGCCGAGCGGCGCCGGCTACTGGCTCGTCGCCCGCGACGGCACCGTATGGGGCTTCGGAGACGCCGAGGTCGTGGGATCCCTCGCCGGGGTCTCCGTCCCTCGCCCCATCGTCGGGATCGCCGCGGCCGGGAACCACGGCTACTGGCTCGCCGCCGACGACGGGGGCGTCTACGCCTTCGGTGCCCCCGACCGGGGCTCACTGCGCGGCCGCGGCCTCCGGCACCGGATCGTCGGGATCGCACCCAACGCGTACGACACCGGGTACCGCCTCGTCGCCCGCAACGGCGAGGTCTTCGGCTTCGGCGCCACCTTCCGGGGCTCGCTCGGCGGGCGCAAGCTCCCGAAGCCGGCCTCCGCCATCGCCACCAACCCCCGCAACGACGGATACTCGATCCTGACCCAGGACGGCACAGTCCACACCTTCAGCGGCGGGAACTACGGCTCGGCGACGAACACGTGCGCCCGCTCGACCGCGATCGCGCTCACCTACACCGAGAACGCCGCCGGTTACTTCATCGGCTTCGCGAACGGTCGCACCGACGCCTACTCGCCCGAGCACCGTCCGGCCGAATGTCGCAAGCCGCTCGCCGAGCGAATCAAGGCGATGCAACAGGAACTCCGCACCCGGATCAACCAGGAACGCGCCGCCCGCGGCCTCGCCCCGCTGGCCTGGGATTCCACCCTCGCCCGGTACGCGTCGGCCTGGTCGATGCAGATGGCGTCCCGCGGGTTCGGGCACCAGAACCTGGGGGCACTCCCGGCGACCTACCGCTACACGGGCGAGAACATCGCTTCGGGCGACAAGGGCGTCACCGTCGGTTCGCTCCACGGGGCACTCATGCGCTCCGACGGCCACCGCGCCAACATGCTCGCCCCCGGCTTCACCCACGTGGGAATCGGGATCTTCTGCAGCGCGGCGGGAAAGATCTTCATCACCGAGGACTTCTCCCGACCGACCTTCGCCGGCACGCCGCCGCCGTGGGCGGGAACCCCGGCCGCCGCACCGATCGTACGGAGCGACTCCGGGTCCTCCTCCTGCGCCTGATGTGACGTCCGGCCGACCCTCCGGGGGATCGGCCGGACGTAACGTCGGTGGCCGGAGGTAGCCCGTTGCGCGACGACATCGACCGGATCCTGCGCCCCCTCGGCTGTTGTCCGCGGTGCGGCTCATCGCACCTCGCTCCGGTCGTCGAGGACGGCAGCGCCGACGTGCGCTTCCTGTGCGCCGACTGCGCCCGCTGCTGGCGCGTCGAACTCGGATTCGTGCAGCGCGTCGATCCGGGCTCCTGCGCCGGGTGCCCGGCCCGGGCCCGCTGCACCGCCGCCTACGCCGCCGACCACCCCGACTGAGCGGGATACCGACCATCGGCCGGAAGGAGAAGCGTCGGTGCCCGCCCGGTCTCGAGCATCCTCCGCACGATCCGACCGTGACCGGCCGCGAGGCTGCGGTTCCAGGCGAGGATCACGAGGTCGACCCCGAGCTCCTCGACCGACCCGGCAACGACGTCGACCACGCTGCCGACCCGCACCTCGAGTCGGAGCCGATGGGGTGGCGGACCCGTCGTGCGCCGGAGGAACTCACGCGCCCATGCCTCGGTCTCGAACACGGGATGATCGCCGAACGGCGGGAGATCCTCGGGCGGGAACACGTGCAGAGCCACGAGCTCGGGTCCCTCACCGGCGCCGATCCGCTCGAGGAGGCTTCCGACCGCAGCGCTCTCGTCATCACCCTCGAGGGCGAGGAGCACCCGATCGATCGGGCGGTCGCGTCCCCCCGGGGGCACGGCAAGCACCGGCACCGGAAGGTCCTGCACTACGCCGAGGGCGACGTGGCCGAGTGGTCGCGACGCGCCCGAGAGCCCGCGCGTCCCGACCGCGATCGCGACTGCGTCCGCCTCGCGCTGCGCCGCGACGATCGCGTCGGTGACGGATCCCGCCGCGGGCCGGACGACGATCGGGACTCCCGCCGACTCCGCAATCGCTGCGGCCGTCGCCCCGGAGCCGTCCTCGCAGATGTGGACCGCGACCACGTCGTCCCCGAGCAGAGCGGCCAACCGGAGCGAAGCCTCCACCACCGGCCGGGCCGCCGCCGAGTCGTCGAGCGCCGCGAGGAGCACCGTCACCCGGGAACCGCCCCGGAGCGGGGAAACACCGACTCCCCCCGGCCCACCATCCGCACCCGGCCCCCGATCACCACGCGTCCCGGAGCCGCAGCACTGACCGTGATCGCGGTGCGATCAGCCCGCACGACGAGGTCCGCACCCCGAAAGGCGCAACGCACCTCGAGGGTCGACCAGGCTGCGGGGAGCCGGGGATCGATCACGAGACCTTCGGGTCGGGCCCGCAGGCCGAGGAAACCGAAGGCCAGCGCCTGCCACAGCCCACCCATGGCGCCCAGGTGAACGCCGCCCGCCGCCCCTCCTGCGACGAGATCGATGCCGGCGGCCACCGCGAGCGTGTCGCGAGCAACATCCACCCGGCCGGCCCGCGCCATCACGGCCGCGTGAATCGCCGGCGAGAGTGAGCTGCCGTGCGCGGTACGCGGCTCGTAGTAATCGAGATCGGGCCCGAGCGAGCCGGGCCGCATCTCGTCGGGGAGCAGATGGTGGAGCATGAGCACGTCGGCTTGCTTCACGATCTGCGCCCCGCGTACCCGTTCCCGACCGAGCAGGAGGTCGGCCGTGATCGGCCGGCGGGGTGCGAGGTCCGCGATCACGAGCGGTTCGAGGTCACCGAAGCCCGCGAACTCCTCGTACCGATCGGTATCGGGGTCGTAACCGTCGACGAGCGCGTCGGCGAGCACGCGCCAGCGCTCGACCTCGGCCCGCGAAACCGTCGGGCCTTCACCCTCGACGGCGACCCGGGCCGCCCGCCGGAGGTTCCACCGAGCGAGCACGTTCGTGTAGGCGTTGTCGTCGACGGGTTCGTGGTACTCGTCGGGTCCGATCACCCCGTAGACGTGCCCACGACCGAGGCTGTCGACACGGATCCGACTCGCCCAGAAGCGCGCCGTCTCGATCAGGAGCATCCGACCGGGTCCTTCGGCGAACTCGCGATCGTCGGTCCAGTCCTCGTATACGGCCGCCGCGAGAGCGACGGCACCGACGATGTGAACCTCGTCGTCACCGGTGCGGATGGGGACGATGCGGCCACTCTGATCACGACCCGAATGCGGGGTCACATCGTCGCCGGACCCGGCCGACTCCCAGGGGAAGCGGGCGCCCGCCGCCCCTTCGGCAGTCGACCGCCGCCGTGCGGCCGGGAGGCGCCGGATGCGGTACTCCAACATCGCCCGCGCCGCCGGGGCATGGGTCGCGGCCAGGAAGGGCAGGACGAACAGGTCGGCATCCCAGAACACGTGACCCCGGTAGGCGGGCCCCGTCAGGCCGCGCGCCCCGACCGGGGCCTCGTCGGCATCGGCGACCGCCGCCATCAGGTGATACACCGCGAGTCGGATCGCCCGCTGTAGGTCGGGATCACCCTCGACCCGGACATCCGCGGTCGCCCACCGCTTCGCCCAGGCGGCTCGCTGCTCCGCGGCCAGGACGTCGAAGCCGAGGGCTGCGGTCCGGTTCACGTTCGCCACCGCAGCGTCGGGCTGCGGCTCACCCGGTCGGCCTTCGTACACCACGAAACGATCGATGCGTCCGGGCGCTGCGTTCTGTCGACCCGCAGCCGTGATCGACCCGCCGGTTCCCCGCACCGTCTTCCAGACCGTCGCGCCCGACGCGCCCTCGATCTCCCCGACGTCGGCCTCCGCCGGAGAGACCAACACGTCACCCTCGGCGACCGCAGGTCCGACCGCTCGCAGTACTTCCGTACCGGGACGGGCGAGGCTCGCGAACCGCACGGCATCGAACGCTCCCGGCGCCCTCTCACCGAGGAGACCGGTGCGCAGATCGAGCGTCCGCTCCAGCGCCGCCGCCGCGCCCCCGTCACCGCCGAGGCGATCCCAGAGCGGACCGGGCAGGAGATCGGTGCGCGACCCCTCCCCGTCGTAGATCCCCGCCACCAGGACACCGGGATCCGCGGCCGGGTGAGCCATGAGCGGCGCGCCGGTCGTGCCCACGCGGCCGTCGCCGAGAGCCAGGAGGGCCGCGTCCGATCGCTCCCGGCGAGGGTCGATCCCCTTCACGGTCAGTGACCAGCCGTCGATCGGCACGATCCGCGGCACTTCGATCCGACGGGCGACCTGGTCGACGAGCACGCGACGAAAGGTCTCGGGGCCTCCGCCGAGAGCGACGACCCCGGGGGGCACTCCGTCGGGTTCGGGCCCCACCGACGCGAAAACCGCCCCGGTCGCCTCGGGGACGAGCATGTGCCCGTCGCTCCCCGCGACGCCGCCGAGTTCCCCGAACTCGTCGCCGACCACGAGGACGAGAGGCGCGGCCACCCCGAGATCCCAGAGCCGAGCGAACACCGCGCGTGCCGCGTCCGCCTTGTCGGTCAGGCCGATCTCGACGTGCTTCGCGTCGCTCGTGACCCGGGCCTCGGGCAGCCCGACGGCGCGGGTCGCGTCGAGGGCGAGGTCGACGACCTCCGCGACGGCCCCGATGCCGAAGCGGCGGAGGCGACCGGTGACCGCCGCCACCAGCTCCGGGAGGGCGGACTTCGGCGGATCGCTCCACTCGGGCTCGGGAATGAGGTCGATCTTGCGGCGGTTCATCCGGGCCGTGACGATCGTCGCGGTCAGGCCTCGGCGGGCGAGCTCGGCGACGACGCGGGCGGCCGCTCGATCGAGCGCCGCATCCTCGGCCTCCGACGCCGTGCGCCGCTCGAGGAGCCGGGGACCCCGGGCTCCGATCGCGAACAGTTCGGAACCCCGGTTGCACGCGAGCAGTAGTCGACCGGGACCGACGGGCCGGGCCGCGAGTTGACCGTCGACATTCCCGACGTGCGTCCCGGTGACGATCGCGATGTGGACACCCGCCGCCGTGAGCGTCTCGATCAGCGACCGTACGGCACTCGCGTCGGCACGCCGATCGGCGACCGCGGTGCCGTCCCAGTCGAACACCACCGCCTCGAAGCGCCGAGCGATCGGGGCCGGGAGCGGTACACCCCTCCCGGCCCCGGGCTCAGAGCGGGGGCCGGGTGCCGTGCTCGTGGTGCTCGAGCGCGATCGCGCCGACGACGGCACCGGCCCACCCGCCGAGGAAGATCCCCGCGAAGACACCGCACGCCGCGCCGGTGACCATCATTCCGCCCGCACCCTCGGTTCCACCGGCAAGGGCCAGGGCGACGAGTCCGCACCACACGAAGGCGCAGACCACGGCCCCGACGAGCATGCCCACACCCCAGGCCCGGAAGGCCCGACGTTCGACGCGGCGCTGCGCGTCGAGGTCGTCGTCCGGCGCGGTCGCCGGTACCGATCGCAACCGGGGGGTGGACGGCGGGGGCGGAGAGGCCGCAACCGACGGGGTTTCGAGGGTGAGTGAAGCCATGCCCGTAGCCGACCATTCGACCCCGGCGCGGGGCAGGGTCCGAGGTCCCGACGGCGACCGACCTACGTCCCCGGCCACGAACGGCACCGCGGAAAGCGACTGCTGCACCGCCGCAGCGGTTTCGGGACGGGGCCTGAGCACTCCCCCGCGACACAGTGGCGAGGGGAGCCCGACGGTACGGTGAGCCGGTGACCGCCGCGCCGACCGAAACCTGCCCGCGGCACCCCGATCGGATCACCGGCCGCCACTGCACGCGCTGCGGACGCCCCGCCTGCGCCACGTGCCTCCGCCAGGCCGCAGTCGGTGCACACTGCGTCGATTGCGTGCGGGCCGATGCGGGGCCGGCCCCGGCTCGGGTCGCCTCCCGCCTGCGCACCACCGACTTGGTCGCCACGAAGGCGATCGTCGCGATCACCGTCGGGGCGTGGATCGTCACCGGCTTCCTCGACGGGGGAATCGCCGGACGCGGCCGCACGTCGGCCGACCTCGTGCTCTTCGGGCCTCTCGTGCACCAGGGCGAGTGGTGGCGCCTCCTCACGACTTCCCTGGTGCACTTCGGCCCGATGCACCTGTTCTTCAACATGGTGCTGCTCTGGATCATCGGCGGCATGCTCGAGCCCGCCACCGGCCCCCTGCGCTTCACCACGATCTACGTGGTGTCGATTCTCGCGGGCTCGGCCGCCGTGCTCGTCGTGTCACCCCTCGTTCCGACCGGCGGGGCGTCGGGCGGGGTATTCGGAATCGCAGCCGCCGCGACCATCGTGATGCAGAAGGCGGGCGTGCGCTTCTGGGATACGGGCTTCGGGCCGCTCATCGTCATCAACCTCGCGCTCGACTTCTTCATCCCCAACGTGTCGATCGCCGGTCACGTCGGCGGGCTCATCGGCGGCGGGCTCGCCACCTTCGCCCTCATCCGGGGCCGGAAGATGGGCCAACCCGCGGTGGGCGAGGCGGGCGCGGTGCTGGTCGGGGTCGTCGCCGTCGTCGTCGCCCTCGTCGCCGCCGCGCCCTGAGCGGACCCTCGCCTCACTCGGCGGGGAGCAACTCCACCGTGCCGGTGTCGTCGTCGGCGATCAATCGATACCCGCACTGCTGGGCCAGTTCGGCCCGACCCTCCCAAGGACCGGTGGCGAGAATCTCGTCGCCCGCCGCCAGACGAATACGACGCGGTCGGTAGAAGTAGGAGCCGTCGCGGCGGATCGCGAGCAGGTGAAACCCGGTGTCGTCACCCACTTGGGCCGATGTGATCTCCCCGCCGTCGAGACTGCTTCCGGCCGCGACCGGAAACTGGACGCACACCTCGTCGGTGTCACCCAGAGCGGCAGCGAGTACCGGGTGCATCTCCTCTTCGGCTTCTACGAGCCAGACGAGCTGCTGGGCTGCGTCACCCACCTCCTCGGAGGCGTTGCCCAAGTGGAGGAGCCCGCGCAGCCCCGCCGGGTCGACGGTCTCGGCCCCGGCCCGCAGCACCCAGAGTTCGAGCTGCTCGCGCATCTCGTCGAGCCGGTCCTCGAGGTGGGTGACCTGGGCGGCCAGTCCCTGATCGGCGAGGAGCAGGGCACTGTACGCGAGCCCGACGGCGGCCTCGGATACGTTCTTCATCTCGACGAGCACGTCGACGGCTCGGTCGAGGTCGGAGAGCGCCGGCGCGTCGGCCGTCGAGGCCGGGCGCCACTCGGGCGCCCCGGCCAACTCGCGCACCTCGGCGATCCCCTCCGGCGGTCCCCGCAGGATGAGTACGTCGTCGGCGAGGTAGAGCTCGTCGCCATCGGGATCGACGATCCAGTCGCGACCCCTTCGGAGCGCGACCACCCGCATGCCCGTCTCCATCGGCAGCTCGATCGCCTCGAGCGGGCGTCCCGCCAGACGCGATTCGGGCCGCACCCGGACTCGGTGCGAGACCTCCTCGGCGTTCGCGAGGTCACCGACGAGTCCGGCCGGGATTCCGAGCCGGTGAGTGACCACCCGGGAGATGTCGACCGCAGCGTTGCCGAGTCGCTCGATGGCCGAGACCACGTGAAGAACGCTGGCGATCTGGTCGGCGTCACGCTTGGAGCGACCGGCGAGCACGCACACCGCTCGCATCTCGTGGGTCAGGCCGGTGAGGCGCTCCTCGAGCTCGCGAACCTCGTCGGCCATCCGCTCATCGGAGAAGAAGAGCGCCGCGTAGCCGAGGTCGACCATGAGCTCGGAGGTGTCCTTCGCCTCCGAGAGCATCTCCTTGAGATTGCGGGGTTTATCGTCCATGGGGCGGTTCGCTCCGGATCAGGTGAGCCCGAGCGCCACGATCGCCAGGATAAGCGACAG
>Ga0075471_10001687_pt1 | contig 14573 bp, 11 predicted proteins | sample DEB19_08_DNA_2_FD_74787 | JGI IMG/M metagenome (GOLD analysis project Ga0075471, IMG submission 74787) | Aqueous microbial communities from the Delaware River and Bay under freshwater to marine salinity gradient to study organic matter... | ecosystem: Environmental > Aquatic > Marine > Coastal ... | reverse complement strand
ACAACGACCCCTGCGATGGCCGCATCACCGCGGACGAACTGATCGAATACGTGCGGTCGAACGTGCGCCGCTACGCGCGTGAGCGGCAGTTGTCGCAGACGCCAACGGCCCGGGGCGACTACGAACCCGAAATGCTGCTGGGCGTCGGGTCGGGCTGTTCAAATGCCGAGGCCCTTCTGCCTTCCATGCTCGGGACGGCGGTGATCGAAGTGAACATGGACGGCGTCGACGTCTACATCGACGGCCGGCTGATCGGCACGGTCGAACGCGGCAAGCCGCTGACCGTGCCCAGTTTGACGAGCGGGCTCCACGAATTCCGCGGCGTGAAGGCCGGTTACGAGCCGGACCGCAAGGAAATCATGATCGCCCCCGGCCGGGACTCCACGGTGTCGATTCGCATTCGCTACGCGCGCCAGCCGAAGAAGCCGGCTGTCGATCTCAACGAGCAGGGTGAAAAACTGCTCTATTCCCGCCGTTCGTCGATGAGCCTGATGAACCTCATTCCGGTCGAGCGTAAGCAGAGCGAGGACGATCTTCGTCGCGCCGTGCAGTTCTTCGAGCGCGCGCTCAAGGAGGACCCGTCATTCGGCCTGGCCGCATACAACCTCGGCCAGACGCATCAGTTGCTGCTCAATTACGACGCCGCCGTGGCGTATTACCAGAAGGCCATGGCCATCGATCCGGCGCACATCGAGTCACGCACGCAGTGCGCGGCAGCCATGATCGAACGGGGCGACCCGGACGAGGCGATCCGGCTGTTGACCGAAGCCGCCCGTCTTGATCCCGACAACGACGACCTGTTCTCAATGCTGTCGCGCGCCTACTGGGACAAGGCGGCATGGCAGCAGTCGATTGATGCTGCCGATCGCGCCATTGCCATCGACCCGACGCACGCGCAAGCCTACCTGTGGCGGGCCGATTCCCGCCGGCAACTCGCAGCCAGCCAGTCAGAGAAGGCGCGGGCGCGGCCGTTCTGGCTGCTTGCCCGGGAGGACTATCGCACCTTCCTCGACCTGACCAACTTCTCCAGCGGCCTGGGCTCGAGGCTGGCGTTCCATTTCATTGGCATGGGCGTTGGCAGCCGCCGTCACGCCGATCGGCAAGGTGCATACGACAGCCTTCGCAGCGCGGGATTTCTGGGCCTGTGCCTCTCCGAGCAGCGCGTCGCCAATCCATTGAAGGCCCGTCAGTACTGCGAGCGCGCCCTCAAGCACGCGCCGAAAGATCCCATCGCGCATTTCCTGTTGGGAAACGTCAACCGGGATCTCTACAACGTCAAGCCGTCGTGCGACGTGTTGAAGGCCGCCAAGAAGAGCTACGTGACCATGATCGGCATCAATCCCGACCTGAATGAATCCGGAAACGCGCGCAACTACGTGGCGCAGATCGATGGTCTGCTGCCGCGCCTGCAGTGCAACTAGGCCGGTTCGCTCGCACCCCTCACAATTCGCGCTCGAGGCACCACATGACAATCCGACGTGTTCTGGGCATGGTGATCCTGCTGGCAGCGGCCGCTCCGGCCATGGCGCAGTCGACGCAGCTGTCGTTGAAACAGGCAGTCGATGAAGCGCTGGTGAAGAACGATCGGCTGGTCGATCAGCAGGACGTCACGACGCAGGCAGACCTTGGCGTGCGGCTGGCGCGCAGCACCTTCCGGCCGAAGATCGTGCCGAACATCAACGGCTCCTTTGGCCAGACCGACATCACCAGCCAGAACTACCGCGTCGACCTGACGCAGCGACTGACCACGGGAACCGAACTGCGGCTTGGCGTCGGAACGTCGACCGCGCAGATCCCGGGCACGTCGCCCTCCAGCGAAGCCGACATCCTCTTCTACAACGCCGACACCACGCTGACGCTGAGCCAACCCCTGCTCCGCGGGCTGGGCCGGACCGTGGCTCGTCGTCAATTGACGAGTGCCGAGCTTCGCAAAGCCGACGCCGGCCGGCAGCGGACCATGGCGGAGCAGCAGGTCGCCATCGACGTCGCCACCGCGTATTACGGGGTGGTCGCGCAGCGGGCTTTTGTCGCCGTGGCCCGGCAAAGTGTCGAGCGGTCGATCAAGCTGCGTGACGCATCTGAAGCCAAGCTGACGGCCGGCCTGGTATCGCAATTGGACGTGCTTCGCGCGCAGCAGCTCGTCGCGCAGGCCGAGATCCAGTTGTTTGACGCCCTCTCCGCCACCGACGACGCGCGTGACCGCCTGTTGTTCCTGGTCGGCCGGCAGCCGGGCGAAGACATTGATGTCGACGCGGCCGTGCCTCCGGTCGACAACAGCACCATCGATGTGGACGCGGCCATTGAGCTGGCCCTGCAAAACCGGCTGGATCTCCGCAGCCGAGCCGAGGCGGGCATCGACGCCGAAGGACAGGTGTCATGGGCCCGAAACCAGTTGCTGCCACAAGTCGACGTCAACCTTGCGCTGACACGCCGCGGAACGTCGCAGTCGTTCACTGACAGCTTCGGCCTCGACCGATTCCAGTTTGCGACGTTCTTTACGATCGCCATGCCGGTCGACCGCACCGCGCAGCAGGTCGACTTCCAGAACGCGATGATCGAACGCAACCGCCGTCGACGTGACGTCACCACCCTCGAGCGCCAGATTCGAGACGACGTGCGCCGGAGCGTTCGTGATCGCGACCGGTTGCAGCGGCAGGTCATCGCCGCGCAGACAGCGGTGGACATCAGCCGGCAGGAGGTCGAGGTGGCGCGGATGCGCTACGAAAATGGCCTGTCCAACAACCTGGACGTCGTGACCGCCGAGAGCGGTCTGCTGGGCGCCGAGAGCCGTCGTATCCAGGCACTCGTCGACTCGGCGCTCATGCGCCTGCGGTTGCGTGCAGTCCTCGGCACACTCGATCCGCGAATGGATATTCAGCAATAGTCCTGGACTAATCGCGCGGTAATCGCCGCCGCAAGATCGCCGTCAGCGGCAACCACCTCGACCGCGCGACGGTAAGTCTCGAACTGTCCCAGCGCCAGATTCAATGGATGGCGCTGTGGGTGGTCTTCAACGTCGCGCCCTTGTGATAGGCGCAGGTCACGGCCGGATTAAACGGCGCGAAGACACCGTTAGGGTTATCTCGATAGATCCATACGTGACGGTCGTAGTGCGGTGCAAACTGGAGCGCATCGTCTGCCGGCGTCTCCGGATCATCAGCCATGTAGTTGTAGGCCATGCCGTGGAAGGTCGGCGGAGCAGAATGGCCGGCCGCCTTCCAGGCCGCTTCGAACGCGAGGTTCTCAACGGCAACGAGCTGCAGTGAGCCGTCCGCTTGCGGCTCGTAAATGAGAATGGCCGGCGTCAGGAAATCGGTGTGGGTGCCGGTGCCATTGACCCTGGGGTTTGGCGGTCCAGTGATGCCAAGGACGTCTGGCTTGAAGTAGTGCACGCCCATGGCGCCGAGCGCCGCCGGGCGTCCCATCATTTCGGCGGTGTCGCACAGATCGAAGGGATCTCGGATGTAGCCTTCGGCGAGGGCGACGTTCACGTCCGTGAATCGCTCGGTCGCCTTGCGAACGTCAGCCAGCTCAGGCTCTGGGGCGGACCGGGCCGCAGCGGGTGGAGTCGTCGACGGGGGAGCCTGGCAGCCTGCGGTGATAGTGGCCGCCGCCAACCCCGCGGCAATGATCCGAATCTTCTGCGTCGCGGTCATCGACCCCCCTCGGCGGCCGGGTGGCCGTGAACGAGACTAGCGCGCGCATATTGCTCAATCAATACAGGGAAGCCATGACGACGTTAGTACTCTGAGAAGATGCGTCGCAGCTCCTTCAGGTCGCTGGTCTTGGTCAGCGCCAGCATCAGCAGGATGCGGGCTTTCTGCGGCGTCAGCGTATCGGACGCCACGATATTCATGGCATCGAATTCAGCGGTCGGCGTCACGCGACCGTTCGCCACGCGGCTCGATCGCACCAGCGCCGGGCGGCTCGCCGCCGGCATGGCATTGATCTCTTTGACGATGTTCGATTCGGAGATCGCCAGGGTGCCGTTCCCGGTTCCGGCGAAGACCAGGCCCTTCGCCCCGCCCTTGATCGCTGCCTGGATCAACGAGGCATCCGGCTCGATGTACGAGTAGAGGATGGACACCTTGGGCAGGGTCGACAAGCCGGTGACGTCGAATTCCGAATTGATGGTGTGACGCTTCGTGGTGGCCCGGTAATAGCTGACGCGATCTTCATCGACGTAGCCCAGCAACCCAAGCTCGGGTGCCTTGAAGGTCTCGACGCGCAGCGTGTTGGTCTTCATGGTGTCGCGCGCGGCGTTGATCTCGTCGTTGAGGACGATCAGCCCGCCCTTGCCTCGCGACTCAGGCGCAATCGCCGTCTTGACGGCGTTCAGGAGGTTGAGCGGGCCGTCGGCGCTGATCGCCGTCGCCGGCCGCATCGCGCCAACCAGCACCACCGGCCGGTCCGAGCGAACGGTCAGGTGCAGGAAGTACGACGTCTCCTCGAGGGTGTTCGTGCCCGACGTCACCACGAAGCCCGCCACTGACGGCGTTTCCTTCAAGATGGCGTGAATGCGCTTGTTGAGTGTGAGCCAGTTGTCGATCGTGAGATCGGAGCTGCGCACGTTGACGATCTGTTCGACGCGCACGTCGGCAATGGCGGCGATCTGCGGCACCGCCTTCACCAACTGCTCACCCAGGATCGAGCCTGACTTGTAGTTCGACAGATCGGTGGACGACGACCCGGAGCCGGCGATCGTGCCGCCGGTCGACAGCACGTAGACGATCGGTTTCGCCTGCCGCGCGGGCACATCGACCGCCGCGAACACCACCAGCACTGCCGCAATAAGGAATCGCTTCATGGTTCTCTCCGCTTACTTGATGGTGATGGCGCCTGACTTGGCGAGCCGGTCGAAGTAGTCAGTCACCGATGGAATCGGCAATGATCCGAATTCCGCCGATACCGCATCGCGAATATCGCTGATCGAGCGCTTGCCATCGATGAAGTTGCCAAGCTCGAACAGGATCAGATTCACATTCTCGAACTTGAGGAACGCGGTCGGCGGTTCAGCGGCCTTGATCGGCCCGCTGCCAGTGCGCGATGGGACACGGAGGTCCTCGCCGCCGCGGCCGCGAATCCGCTGCGCCGGCGGCACGTAGGGAGAGCTGGTGATGCCCATGCTCGTCCACAGGCTGGTGATGCCCTTCTCCATATCGTCGAGTCGGCTGCGCAGCATCGGATCGACCGGCGTGGGCATGAAGCGCTCGAACGACCGCATGCGCCGCTGCTCGCGCTCGATCGCCTGGCCGAACATGATCAGCACATCGGCGCTGGCGCGCTGCTGGTTGCCCATCTGCGCCACGGCCTTGCGGCCGTCCTCGGCCAGCCGGGCGTGTGCGCCAACCGTCAAGTGTGAAAGCAGCGCCTCCGCTCCCGCATTGGGCAGCGTCGCCAGGAAATACGCGGTGGCTGCGGCGATGGTTGCGGCCGCATCGCCGGACAGCGACGGATTTGCCACGATCGTCGTCGTCGAGACGCCGTAGCCGTCGAAGCCAGGCTGTCCGAGGCTTTCGTACGACTTGATCTCGGTGGCCGGCGCAAAATGCCGCGCCAAGACCTCTGCCGCCTCATCGCCAATGCCGGCAGTGGACCACGGCGCCCGAACAACCTGTGGGCCCCGATCCGCGATCTCAGCCACATGAACAACCGCCGCGGCCTGGCGGGCGCTGTCGGCGGTCACGGACGATAGGATGCGAATCGTGCGAGCGGGCTGAGGGAGCGTCTTGGCGGAAACGAGCGCGGCCAGTTTCCGCACCGCTCGGGACGCGGTCCCGCACTGATGGTCGGCGCAGCTCACCACGATGTCGCTGCCGGAATCTGTGCCGGTGACCGAGTCGCCGGTGTCGGCCGGCGCCTGCTGCGCGATCGCGCGCAGCACGGCCGGTTCGAGCAGTGTCTCCGCCGGCGTCAGCGGCGCCCTCGGTCCGAATTGAAGCAGCGCGAGCAGGGCAACGAGCAGCTTCATGACATCAACGGCGCAGCGCGCCGATCAACTTGTCGTACTTGGACATGATGACGTCCCAGCGATAGTTGCGCTTGATGTATTCCTTGCCGTTCCTGCCCATGCGATCGCGCAGGCGCTCGTCGGCAAGCAGCATCTTCGTGCACTCGATGAACTCGTCTCGATCCTGGTAGTAGAGACCGGCGTTGCTCTTGTTGCAGTGATCGACCAGCACGTCAGCCCGCGCGTTGCAGAGCACCGGCGTGCCGACCGCCATCGCTTCCAGTGCCAACAGCGACAGGCTTTCGAGTGGCGAGGGCACCACGACGATCGTCGCCGCCTCCAGTGCCTGCAGCCGCTCGCGTTCCGAGAGGAGGCCGGCAAAACGCACCCATGGCACCTCGGGGAGCTGCATGACCTTGACGCCCATCAGCGCGAGCTGCGCGTCGCCGCCTTGCTCCTTGTAGCTGGTGAAGTACTCGATCAGTTCTTCGCAACCCTTGCCGGCGTCAATGCGGCCGCCGTACAGCAGGAACTGTCCCTGCAGCCTGTGACGGCGGCGGAACTGTGCACCGCGTGCCCGGAGATGCGGCGCAAGGCGCTTGTGAATCTCTTCTTCGTCTTCCGGCTCCGGATCGTCAGGCTGCGCCTGGTCCTGCATCAGGTCGACGCCACAGCCGACCGTCTCCTCGGCGATCGAGCGGAACTCAAACGTGGTCTTCAGGAAGTTCTTTTCGACCTCGGTGTTGTAGGCGACGGCCGCGGCCTTCTTGAACATCTCCTTGTAGATCGAGAGATGGATGGCCGGCTCGTTGTGTGCCGTCGGCACCAGGATGCTGCGTGCCGGATCGATGTCCATGCCGAGCACCGTTGGGGCGTAGAGATACGTGAAGAAGATCAGCGCGTCGTACTGGCGATGATGCTTCTGCAGGTAATCGAGCAGCGGCGGGCACCATGGCCCCTGCTGTTCGAGCCACGACAGTTCATCTTCGCGAGTGTGCTCGTGATGGAAGATCCAGTCCGAGTACTGGTTGAAGGTGGTGATGTCGCGGGTCTTGGAGTTCTTGAACCGCCGGACCGTCACGCCGCGAATGCGGTCGTTGCCCTCCGGATACTCGTTCTCCCACGTGATGTAATCACGCGCGCACGTCGTCAGCACCTCTACGTCGTGCTTGAGTGCCAGCCGTTCGGCGATCAGGCGGCAGTGATATTCCGAGCCGCCGAGAATCTCAGCGCCATAACGCTGGACGATGAACGCGATCTTCACAGTGTGTGCCTCATGACAATGGTGGCCTTGATGCTGTCAGCCGTTCGAGTTCCTTGCGGATGCGGTCGTCGCCAAAGTCGGCAAGCCGGGCGCGTTGGCCGGCAATGACCTGCTGCCGCAGTGTGTCGTTGTAGGCGAGTTCCCCCAGGAGCTCCGCCGCATATTCCAGATCCTTTGGCGCAAACTGCACACCCGCGCCGCCTAGCGTGTCGGGCACCGCCGTCGTGCCATACGCCAGCACCGGAACGTCCGCCGCCATGGCTTCGAGCAAAGGCACACAGAAGCCTTCGTGCTCGGACAGCGAGATGTAGACGCTGGCCGTACGGTAGTAGGTCGCCAGCTCGACGTCCGGTACCGGCCCGGTGAAAATGAAACGGCCCTTCGGCATCCGGTAGCGCTCGAGCATCGCGCGGATCGATGCGTAGTACATCGGCATCGCATCGGTCTTGCCGACGAAGATGAATCGATACTGCTCGTCGACGTAGCGCTTGTAGTGCTCGGCCAGCTTGATGTGGTCTTCGATCATCTTGTTCGGGGCAATACGGCCGACGAACAGGAAATTTAACCAGCCTTCTTCCGCGAGGATCTTCTCGAGCGCCGGTCGCCTGGGCGCCGAGGTGATGCGCTCGGTGTCGACGGCAATCGGGAACACGCCGGTGTTGGTGAAGCCGAGCTCTTCGAGTTCCTGCCGGTTGTATTCGGAATCACCCAGCGCCACGTCGGTGTGGCCAACCAGGCTCTTGAGGTCTTCGCGCCCGAGCATGGCCAGTCGATAGACGGCCGGGTCGTAGCCGGCGAAGAAATGCGCGGGTGTGACGTTGTGATACTGCAACACCCGGCCGGATTTCAGCTTCGCAAACTCGGGCGTCATCGGCGACACGAGCGCGAAGTGAAAGATCGTCAGGTCGCCGCGGCTGGCCCCGGCGTCCGTCCACGGAATCACGTCACCGCGCAGGTCGTCGTCCATGGTCATGGCGTAGAGATCGGACTGGTGTCCCATCTCACGCAACAGGCCCCGCACGCGCCTGGCCGAATCGCCAATCGCGTCGCCCTTGTGAGCGGCGGGAACCCACTGATTCACGATCATGGCTGGGGCTCTGGCGGCAGCGCCTGGAAGGCGGCCGGCCGGTACGACTTGATCTCGTCGTACTCTTCTGCGCGTTCGACCTGGTCCCAGAAATCAAACGCCACCGGCGGATGCTCACGCCGGGGCGAGGCCTGGAGCTGATCCATGTGGTGGAGCAGCGTGCCGGCGAAGTCCTTCGCTTCGAGGCGGTCGAGCGCCTGGAACTGACCTTCGACGATCCTCTGCGACAGAAGGGGATCGTCAACGATGGCGTTGATCAGGCCGGCCACGTGCAGCGGATCCTTGCTGGTATAGAGCACACCCGCGCCGTCCATGGTCGACGGGACGGCGGTGGCGGCGTAGGCCAGCACGGGCACGCCCATGTGGAACGACTCGACCAGCGGCACGCAGAAGCCTTCGTGCTCACTGGCGCACACAAACGCGTCGGCGAGTTCGTAGTACGCCGTCAGTTCCTCGTTCGTGACGTGGCCGATCAAATGCACATCGCGCGCGCCGATCCTGGCGATGAAGTTGTGCAGCATCGTCAGGTAGGCTTCGAAGCCTGAATGCGCGCCAACCAGGAGCAGCCGTGATCGCGGATTGAAATACGTCTTGTAGGCGTGGAAGAAACGGATCACGTCTTCGATCCGCTTGTTCGGAATCACGCGCCCGACGAAGATGAGGTTGACCCAGTCGTCGTCAAACGCTCCAGCGAACGTGTAGTCGGCAGGCCCCTTCAAGTGATCGAAGCCAGGCACCACATCAAGCACGCCGGTCGGGGAGAAGCCTAGCGCCTCGAGTTCCTGCCGGTTGTACTCGGAATCGCCGAGCGCCAGGTCGCAGCGTGACTTGTAGAGTTCGAGCTCGCGACGCCCCCGGAAGCAGAGGCGCACCAGCTCCTTGTTCACATCCACGAAGAACTCTGGTGGCGTGATGTTGTGATAGATCAGCGCCATGCGATCCGGCAGCGCGTAGGCCATGCGCGACGCGCGCGATCCGATCGAAAAATGATGGATCAGGATGTTGTCCGGATGACTCGCGTCGGCGAGGTCGCGATAGTCGAGCGTCAGGTGCTCGAGGCGCGGGTCCGCCGTCTGGACAAAGATCTCGGAGTCGTAGCCGGCGCCACGCAGCACACGCTGGATGCCGAGCACCTCGTGGCCGATGGCGTCACCATAGCCAAGCGTTGCGAGCACCTGATGGATGGCGACCATCTACGCCTTTGGTGGCCCGCCACCGCCCGGCCGTCGACCACGCCGGTGCGGACGCCCACGTCGCTGATCGCGCCCGCCGCGCTGGTCGCGTCCCCGGTCGTTCGGACGCTGCTGCTGGCCCTCGGCTTTCGGCTCTCGGCTCTCGCCTTTCGGTGGCCGCGGGTCACCTCGCTGCTCGCGACCGTCCGGCTTCGGTTGATGCTCGGGTCGTGGCTGGCGGTTCTGGTGCTGACCACCGCGCGAGTCGCGCGGTTGCCGCTGCTCCGGGCGCTGATCGGATCTGCCTTGTGACGGCTGGTGGCGGTGATCGGGCCGTGGTCGATGGGAGTGCGCCGCCGGTCTGTCGTGCTGGTGGCTGCGCGCGGCGCCGTCGGCCCGTTGGCCCGTTGGCCTGTCGGCCTGTTCTCGGTAGGGCCCTGCCGGCAACTGTTTCACGACGTCGTCTGCCGGCGGCAGCGATTTGCGCCGGCGGCCGAACCAGCCGGGCATCGGCTCCATGACCTTCGGGGCCCGCTCCTGCGACAACTGGTTGAGCATGTCGACGTATTTCTTCTCGATCACCGGCCACGCATAGTTGCGTTCGAAAAATGCGCGGCCATTCCGCCCCAGCGCTGCCTGAAGGCTCGGCGTCGTGTCGATTGCCCGCATCGTCGCCGCGAATTCCGGATAGTTCTCGTAGAACAGTCCCGCGTTGCTGCGGATGCACTGGCCCTGCAGCACGTCGCATTTGGCGTTGGCGAGCACCGGCTTGCCCATGGCCCAGGCTTCGAGCGCCACCATCGACAGGCTTTCGAGATACGACGGCATGATCAGCAGTTCGGCGGCCGCCATCGCGTCGTACTTGTCCTGGTCTTCGACGAAGCCGAGATGGTGAATCTTCAGGTGCTTGGGAATCGGCACGTGCGGTGTGCCGATCAGCACCAGGTGCATGCCGTCGACCAGAGAGGCACTGTAGTGCTCGAAGAATTCGAACAGCTCGACGCAGCCCTTGTTTTCGTCAATCCGGCCGACGTAGATCGCGAAGCGATCGCGCATCTCGAACTTCTGGCGGAAACGGCCGGCGTTCGAACGCTCGGGAATTTCGGAGCCGATGCCAACGACCACGCCGGGGACCGACTGGTTGTGTGACACCGTTTGAATGAGGGCACGCTCTTCGAACGAGTTGTACATGAAGGCGCGCACGCCGCGGAACACCGGCGCGTAGATTCCCAGGCCGAGGGCACCGTCACGTTCCGCCGTCGGTACCAGGATCGCCTTGTGCGCGACCGCGCGGCAGCCGTGGAACGAATGGTGATAGCGGAAGCTGAAGAAGATGAAGAAGTCGTAATCGGCTTCGTGCTGCTTGATATGGTCGATCAGCGCGGGGCTGGTCGGCCCTTCCGCATCCAGCCACGCCAGCTCGTCGCGCAGCGAGTGCGTTTCGGTGAAGACCTTGGTGGACCACTTCGCGAACTCGACCGGATCGCGCTCGACCGCGACAGGAAAGCGATGGACGGGAATGCCGTTGACCATCTCCTTGCCGGCCGGCAGTTCGTTCTTCCACGAAATGTAGTCGCGATGCGCGCAGGTCGTCAGCACCTCGACCTGGACGTGCTTGCCCAGGTGCTCGGCGACATAGCGCGCATGCTGTTCGGCGCCGCCGTTGATGTCGGCGCCATAGCGTTGGACGACGACGGCGACTTTCACTGCTGGTCGTCGGACTCGGGCGCCTTCGGTGCCTCAGGTGCCTCGGCAGGTTCGGCGGCGGGGCTTGATTCGATAGCCCTGGTGATGGCGTCGAGCGCCTCCTGCGCTTCCGCGCCGGCGTCCATCGGCTCCTGTTCGTCGGCGCCCTCTTCACCGTCGTCGAAACCGTCATCCGGTGAACCGAGATCGCCCGGCGCCCCCGGCGCGCCCACGGCGCCTGGCCCGCCCGGTCCGCCTGGCGCACCCAGCCCCTGCCCGCCGCGACGACCGCGACGACGGCGGCGGCGGCGGCGGCCCGAGCCGTCCCCCTGGCCCTGGCCCGGTTGGCCGCTGCTGGGCACAAAGCCTTCAAAACCACCCGTGCCTTGCGCGCCCGCTCCCTGAGCACCCTGGGCACTGGCCGCGCCTTGCGCGCTGTGCCGGTCGTCGTCGCGCTCCTGGCGTACCGCTTCGGGCCGATATTGCACGACGCCCTCGAGCGCGCGCACGCGGCGTTCGCTGAAATCCAGGCGGCTCGACAGCGATTCGATCTTCATGCGCTGGTTCTGCACCTCGATGCCCATGCGCGTGGTCTCGAGCACGATGTTGTGGAGCACCTCGTAGTAGAGCGCGTTCCACTCGCCGCGCGACCGTTCGAGCTGCCGCTGCTCGACGGAACGGCGCGCTTCGCGCTTCAGCATGTCGACGTTGAACTGCGCCTGCGTATGCAGCACCTGGTTCAGCGTGTTCGAGTTGAACAGCAGCTTCAGGAACGGGTTCAGGAGCTTGCGCATGAAGCGCATGAAGCCGCGATGCGACGCAAACAACGTCTGGTCGTCGAAGACATACGGCGGCTGGATCTTCGGCGGCTGGATGTCGGCCGGCTCGACGGCCGGACGGCTCTTGCGGAACTGGTCGAGGAGATCCGAACGAAGGTTCTTCGGATCGAGGAACTTCTCCAGGCGGACCGACGCCAGCTCGCGGATCTGATCTTCCGTGTAGTCCTGCCCGCGCTTCTCGAGGATGCGCTGGCGGATCTGCTTCATGATCTGCTCGACGTCGACCGACTCGGATCGAATGTTGAATTCGCTCATGAGTTCTGTGGCCCTTTACGACCGGCCGGCCTGTTGATGCCGCCGCCGGCTGGCAAACTCGGGTGCTTCCTTGATGCACGTGCCGAGGATGCCCAGTGATTGTTTGAAGGCGTGCATACCGGCACGCGTGACGGTCGCCGACGCTTCGCCGACGTCCGGGAATCCGTTGTCATCGGGGGTGAGATGTTCCCAGTTCTCGAACAGCCGTCCCCAGGGGCTGTCGAGCACGCGCTTGATGTTGCGCTCCGCGTTCATCGGGTACCAGATGCTGTCGTGGTAGACGACGCTGGCCATATACGCCCATGGTGCAAGGACGGTCTTCAGCGACCACTCGATCGGCTTCTTGAGCGGTCCCCAGTAGATGTAGTGCTGCATCTTCGAGGCGAAGGTCATCTTCTTGAACGGGCCGGTGAAGTGCCAGTTTTCCTTCGCGGCCTCGACGTCGCCGACGATCTCGATGTCGCGCGGATCGCCGCAGCCGAGCCCGAGATCGTGAGCCATGCGGATGAACTTGATCGACATCGGATCCATGCCCATCAGCCTGGCCGCGACCGCGTCGATCGCCACCTGGTCGGCGCTGGCCAGCATCACGTTCTTGACGTGCGGCACCATGCAGCGCGGCCCCGGGCCGTCACCGGCGAACGTGCCGTCCATCACCGCGAAGACGCCGCGGTGAATCTTCTTCTGGATCATCAGCAGATCGACGAGCGTCTCGTGGATCACCGGATGCGTCCAGTGGCGCTTCTCGTTCAGCAACCCGCCGAACGCGTTCTTCATCGCGCCGGTCGTCGTCGTGAACACGTGCGTCTTCACCGTCGGCAGGTGCAGGATGTTCTCGCCGATGAAGCGCTTGGGGATCATGAACCCGTCCGGGTAGACGTCGTTCAGGCAGAGGAACTTGTCGGCGAGCTCGGATCCGACCGCGTCGCGGACGTTGATCCACGGCTCGTCGCCTTCGTAGAGATGGATATTGCGCAGGCCGTGCGCCTGCACCACCGGCAGTTGCTTGTTCTCGGCCTCGCCGAGGTGCGCGTCGATGACGACCGTGCGGTTATGGCAGGCGTGAATCAGGTTCGGATCGTAGCCGTCCTTCTTCATCGCGCTGATCACGCCGTCGAGCTGCCACGGCGTGGTCGATGATCCGGGAAAGAAGAAATGCCACGAGATATTGACCTTGAGCGCGGTATCGGCGTCCTTGGCGAGGACGTCCTGGTAGCCGGCCAGGTTCATCACCGCGTGCGTGTCCTTGCGGACCGTCGCCGGTGACGTCTTGATGATTGCGACCTTAGATCGTGCCAATACCCATTTACGCCCCGAACGGACGATAGATGATCGCGATTGCGGTCAAGCCCCACAACACCACGCACGCCAGCAACGGCCGGTCGCCGATCAGCATGTCCGAGGGATTGCCCCCGCCCGCCTTGCGATGGACGAGGTACAAGTACCGGAACAGCCCATAGATCGGAAACGGCGTCGTCAGCACCATCCACTCGGTGCCGAAATACGCGCGTGTTTCAGGACTCGCGCAGTAGATGATGTAGGCGACCATCGTTGCCGCCGCGACTACACCGATCATCTGATCGAGCAAGTACGGGTCGTACTCCTCCAGAATTTTGCGATGCCCCCCGGCACCTCCCGCCAGCAGCGTGATTTCATGACGCCGCTTGGCAAGGCCGAGGAACAGCGCGCCGAGCATCGTGCAGACCAGCAACCAGCTGCTGATGTGCACATCGATTACCAATCCGCCAGCCACAGCCCGCAACACAAAGCCGATGGCAATTGCCATCACGTCGAGAACGACGAGGTGCTTCAGCGCGCGCGAATACACCATCATCAGCGCGAGATACGCCGCCGCGGCGAATCCAAACGCCGGTCGTAACCAGAACCCAGCCGCCAACGCGGCTCCACCGAGCAGCGCCGCCACCGTCAGCGCGGCACCCGGCGATATCTCGCCCGCCGCGATCGGCCGCTGCCGTTTGATCGGATGCAGCCGATCCTGTTCGCGGTCAGAGACGTCGTTGATCAGGTAGACGACGCCGGAGACCGCGCAAAAAACGAAAAAGGCCGCCGTGGCATTCGCCAAGGCGGCCCGATCGAGCAATTTGACGGCGAAAATCAGTGCGGCAAAAACAATCAGGTTCTTGTGCCACTGATCCGGTCGCAGCGAAACGAACAGGCTCGCCGCCGTTGACCGAGTCGCCACTGACGCGTGCCTTACTTGTAGCTCTTGATCGCTTCCGCCTCGGAATCGAACGTGTCGAACACCGTCAACAGCTTGGTGATCGACAGCAGATCTTCGATACGCTTGGTCAGATTCAGA
>Ga0075471_10001686_pt1 | contig 14577 bp, 7 predicted proteins | sample DEB19_08_DNA_2_FD_74787 | JGI IMG/M metagenome (GOLD analysis project Ga0075471, IMG submission 74787) | Aqueous microbial communities from the Delaware River and Bay under freshwater to marine salinity gradient to study organic matter... | ecosystem: Environmental > Aquatic > Marine > Coastal ... | reverse complement strand
TATTCAAAAAATTCACCAACGAGGATATCTATCAACCGACCATTGATTTTTTGAGAATCAGGATCTGGGGACTTCCATTTTTATACTTGTATCAGATGAGAAATGGATTACTTGTAGGCACCAACCAAAGCAAATTATTGATCTATGGTACACTGGCTGAAACGATTTCAAATATTGTATTAGACTACGGCTTAATTTTTGGCAATCTTGGTTTACCAAAAATTGGTTTCAATGGTGCCGCTTATGCAAGTATTATTGCTGAATTCCTCGGAATGGGCGTTGTTTTTTTGGTGATTGGTATCAAGGGAATGTCGAGCCGCTTTGGACTTTTTGAAAACATGAAATTCAACTGGTCTTCAACCAAAACAATATTGGTACAATCATCCCCATTGATTTTACAATATGCCATTAGCATTGTCAGTTGGGAATTCTTCTTCATACTTGTCTCTCATGATGGCAGTCTTGCCTTAGATGTCAGTCAAGTTATGAGGTTGATGTTTGGCTTTTTTGGAATATTTATTTGGGCTTTTGCCGCAACCTCAAATACAATGGTATCAAATATCATTGGTCAAGGCCTACAAGATAAAGTAAACTTGCTCATCAAAAAGATTGTCACATTAAGTCTTGGATCAACACTTGTAATGTTTATTCCATTGCAATTTTTTGCACGTCAAATTCTAGGATTGTTCAATCAGGATCCTGCATTTCTTTTATTAGCAATTCCTGTTTTCAGGGTTGTATGCATTGCCATCCTTTTTATGTCGGTATCCACCATTTGTCTCAATGCAGTAACAGGTACAGGAAACACAAAAATCAATCTGTTGATTGAAATTTTTACCATCATTCTTTACTGTGTTTATGTCTATCTAGTGATGGAAGTATACAACCTTTCCATTGTATGGGGATGGGGATCAGAATGGGTGTATTGGCTATCCATTTTTACACTATCCTTTCTTTACCTACGAAGTGGTAAATGGAAAAAAGGAAGCAATATTTAAAAGGGAAATTATTCTGAAGCAGCTGATCCGCCCGTTGATTTCTTTTTCTGCGACTTAGGAGCTATCACCATCAACATTCTTTTACCTTCCAACTTCGGTAGGCCTTCTACCTGGCCTATTTCCGCTAAGCGTTCAGCAAATTTCAATAAAACCAACTCTCCTCTTTCTTTAAATTGGATAGCACGGCCTTTGAATTGAACATATGCTTTTACCTTGTTCCCTTCTTTTAGGAAGTTCTCAGCATGACGAGCTTTGAAATCAAAATCATGGTCATCTGTACCAGGAGTAAAACGAATTTCTTTTAACTCAGCTGTTTTACTTTTGGCTTTCATTTCCTTTTCTTTCCTCTTCTTGTCGTATAGGAACTTGTTGTAATCAATGACCTTACAAACCGGAGGATCTGCTTGTGGAGAAATTTCTACCAAATCCAACTGTTGTTGTTGAGCTATTTTCAATGCTTCTTGGGTAGGATAAACACCCATGGTTACATTGTCGCCAACTAATCTAACTTGTGGAACTCTGATGAAATGATTGATACGATGTTCTGCTTCTTTTCTCGGTGCAAACTTACCTCTTGGTCCACCTGAACCTTGGTAATTGGGTCTGTTTGGTAATGCCATAGTCTCGTACAACTATCCTGACGGCAACAGGAGGAAGTTGTTATTTCTGCTTTTTAAATTTAATTTGAATGCCGGTTTTGTATTTCGGATGTTAAGGTAGTCAATATTTCTGAAAGTGGGAACTGACCAGCATCACCCTTGCCCTGACGCCTAACAGAAACAATTCCTTCAGTTTGTTCTTTTTCACCAATCACAAACATATAAGGCACTTTCAACAATTCTGTATCTCTGATTTTCTTTCCAATTTTTTCTCCTCGGTCGTCCAACTCAGCTCGAATGCCAAGACTCAGCAATTTTTGAGTTACCTCAGAAGCATATTGGTTAAACTTATCACTGATTGGAAGCACTTTTACTTGAACAGGAGCCAACCATAAAGGGAATTTACCTGCATAATGCTCAAGCAAGAATCCGATGAATCTTTCATGGGTACCCAGTGGAGCCCTGTGAATAATCAATGGAGTTTCTGATTGATTTTCACGGTTGGTATATTGAAGACCGAATCTTCTGCCTTGAGCAAAATCAACTTGATTGGTTGCTAATGTAAATTCTCTTCCGATGGCACTCCAAATTTGAACATCAATCTTTGGACCATAAAAAGCACCCTCATCAGGAACTTCTACGTATGGAATTTTTGAATCAACTAAAACCTGACGCACCATTTCCTCTGTCTCTTTCCAAAGTTCAGGTTCATCAATGTATTTCTGTCCGAGTTTTGCAGGATCATGCAAACTCAAACGCATTACATATTTATCAATGCCAAATATTTTGAAATACTTGATGTACATATCATTCACAGCCCTAAACTCACTGGCAAAATCATCCTTTGAACAATAAATATGCGCATCATTCATATGGAGGCACCTCACACGCATCAAACCAAATAATTCACCACTCTGCTCATAACGATAACATGTTCCATATTCAGCTAAACGCAAAGGAAGATCTTTATATGATCTGCTTTCAGCGGAGAATATTTTATGGTGATGAGGACAATTCATAGCCTTGAGGTAGTATTTCACACCTTCAAGTTCCATGGGAGGATACATGCTGTCTTGATAGTATGGCAGGTGCCCACTTGTCAAATACATGCTCTCTTTGGCGATATGCGGCGTTACAACACGCTTATACCCTGCAGATAATTCAGTTTCCTTTGCAAGTTTTTCCAATTCCTCAATTATGATTGTACCATTGGGCATCCAAAGAGGCAACCCTGGACCAACATCATCATCGAAAGTGAAAATTCCTAATTCCTTTCCCAATTTTCTGTGATCTCTTTTCTTGGCTTCCTCAAGCATTTGCAAATGCTCATCCAATTCTTTTTGATTAGGGAAACTCACGCCATATATGCGTGTTAACTGTTTATTTTTTTCATCTCCTTTCCAATAGGCACCAGCAATAGATGTAAGTTTGATCGCCTTGATGAGTCCTGTGTGCGGAATATGCGGACCTCTGCAGAGATCGGTAAAGTCGCCTTGTGTATAGAATGTAATTTCACCGTCATTTAAGCCAGACAAAAGATCCAATTTATACTCATCACCTTTTTCAGTGAAATAAGCAACCGCATCTGCTTTGGAAATTTCCTTGCGGATATATTCACTGTTTTTCTTTGACAGTTCATCCATCTTTTTCTCAAGTGAATGAAGTTCTTCCTCAGAAATATGTCTTCCCCCCAGATCCATGTCGTAGTAAAAACCTTTGTCGATAGCAGGACCAACCCAGAATTTTACACCTGGAAAAGTGGCTTCTACCGCTTCAGCCAGGAGGTGCGCTGAAGAATGCCAGAAAGTTGATTTACCATCTGTATCATCCCAAGTCAACAATTTGATTTCGCAGTCTGTATTCAATGGAGTGGATGCATCTTTAACAACACCATCAATAGATGCTGCTATGACTTTTTTAGCCAACCCCTCAGCTATGCTTTTAGCGATTGCCATGGGAGTAATCCCTTTGGCATAACTTCTTACTGCACCATCTGGAAACCTAATATTGATCATGGTTTAAGGTAGATTTTTACCAATTTTTTAGACTGCAAATTTAACGAACTATTGGGTAAGCCCAGCTTCAATTCGGGATAATTTGCGGTTGTTCACAAAAAAATGCAGCGTTTGAATAGAATTCTACTCAGGTTTCTGGCAATTACTGCGATTTTCAATCTTTGTTCCTTAGGCGGATCTCAAGTCATTGCACAAAAACTAAGCGGACAATGGATAGGCAGTTTTACTTCAAAAGAAGATCCATCTGATGCACAAACAGAATATGTGCTTGAGATAGATGTGAATGGAAGCAATATTACCGGTTATTCATATACATATTTCCCCATTGCTGGGAAGAGATACTTTGTCATATGTAAACTGAAAGGGAATTATGAAGCAGGCAGTAAATCATTGACTATTACCGAGACCGAAAAGATCAAATCAAATACTCCACCAGATTTTCAAAACTGCCTACAAATTCACAGTCTCTCTTATTTCAAACAGGGAAACAAAGAAACACTGGAAGGAAAATGGGGACCTGCAGAAAAAGGGAGCAATTGCGGTACTGGATCTTCGGTGTTTGAAAGAAAAATATTGGAAAAAATTAAGCCCACAGAAACAGTCAAAACAATTGAACAACCTAAGCAACCTGTAAAAAAACCTGTTACATCTGCACCAACTAATTCCACTGCTTCAAAACAAGCAACTGTTCAGAAAAAACCATCGGTTACGCAAAAAACAATCCAAAAGAAAATTTTACCACGAAATCCAATTGAGCAAAAAGCAGCACCTGCAGTTGCTGAAAAAAATATTGATGAAAAAATTATCTCCATTGAAGAGCCCAAAAAAATAAGAGAAAGCTTTGCCCCTCCAAAAGAAAGAATATCCAATAGAACATATCAGATTTTAAAGACAATTGAAATAGAAGATGAAAAAATAACCATTGATATTTACGACAATGGTCAAATTGATGGAGATACAGTTTCCATTTACCTGAATGATAAACTAATTGTTTCTAAAAAAAGACTCACCGCAAAACCCATCAACATACAATTAAATCTTGATGATGACAATGATGTGTATGATATCATCATGTATGCTGAAAATCTCGGTTCTATTCCGCCAAATACTGCATTGATGATCGTTCAAGCAAAAAACAAACGCTACGAAATCAATGTAACATCCACAGAACAAACAAGTGGAGCAGTTAGGTTTAAACTCAAGCGTTAGCTAGAATTTAAAATTATATGTAACAGAAGGGATGATAGGAAACAGCGACACCTGTTTTGCCTGCACCTGCAAAGTCCCAGCAAATGCACTTCCCGTTTGATTAAAGTAATAGAAGTATGGATTTTTTCTGCTGTATGCGTTGTAGATGCTAAACACCCAGCTGCTTTGCCATTTTCTTTCTTTCTTTGGTACTGGTGAATAGGTTGCTGAAAAATCCAATCTGTGATAAGGCGCCAACCTGTATTGATTGATCCTGCTGAACTGTTGTGTTAGCACACCTTCAATCAAATAAAACTTTTCAGGAAGCGAAGTCGCATTTCCTGTAGCATACACAAAAACAGTAGACAATTTCCAAAGCGGATTGATTTCATAAATTCCTACAACCGACAAATCATGCCTTCTGTCATATTTGGCGGGATATTTATTTCCATTGTTCAAATTTGGAAACTTGCGCCATGTCCAGGCGAGCGTATATCCAATCCAACCTGTAAATTTCCCTTTCGTTTTATTAATAAAAAACTCAGTTCCATAACTCCAGCCTTTCCCAAAAACAAAATCTTCCTCAGGATCTTTGATGGATGGAGTAAATCCCTCTCTGTATTCAATCTGATTTTGCATTGATTTGTAATAAAGCTCTACGGATGTTTCAAACGAGTTGTCCTTAAAATTTTTGAACAAACCCGTTGAGTATTGCCATGATAGTTGTGGTTTTACGGCGAGTGTGCTTGGCACCCAAACATCTGTAGGAAGTGTAGTTCCGGCATTGCTTACCAAATGCAGGTATTGTCTGTTGCGGGATATAGATCCTTTAATAGATGTCTCTTCATTCAGAGAATACCTCATGGTCACCCTTGGCTCCAAACCATTGTATGTTTTTACAATAGAGCTGGGATCATATTTCAAACTATCCAACCTGTTTCCATTTGGATCAGTCGTATATTTTGTATAAGGACCTAATTGCTGAAAAGCACTCCATCTCAGACCATAGTTGATTTTCAAATTCTTGCCGAGCTCCCAATCATCCTGTGCATAGACACCGAATTCATTGGCAAATTTGGTTTGCGCATTGTTAGGTTGAAACAATATAGAGTCTTGTCGTCCTGATGCAACAGATGGGCTGATTTTGTGGTAGGTGAATATGGCCCCGTATTTCAGTTTATGTTCTGGTGTGAGATAATGATCGAGGTCTGTCTTTAAATTGAGATCACGAATCCCACTAGACAAAACAAATTTGAAACTGTTTTGAAGAGCCCCCAATGAGAATTGATAATCATTGTAAACCGCAGTGGTATTCATGAATAGCTTCTTGTGAAACACATGATTCCACCTGGCAGAAAGTGTAGAGTTGCCCCAAGGAACTTCTACATCAAATTGTCGTTTGTTGTTAACGAAATCAAATTTATCTCTTCCGAAATATCCACTCAAATACAACCTATCTTTTGAAGAAAAACGATAATTGAACTTTGCATTGAAATCATAGAAATAATATCCTGAACCTTCAAACTGACTTCCCTTTTTAATAAAGGGTTTTATCAAAGCATCGATGTACGTTCTTCTTCCGGATAACAGAAAAGAAGCTTTATCTTTTTTAAGTGGGCCCTGAACTGAAAATCTGGAAGCAATGGTTCCAATTCCTCCCTCGACTTGATATTTACCAAGATTGCCCTCCTTCATGGATACATCTAACACCGAGGATATCCTTCCCCCATATTGAGCAGGCATGCCGCCCTTGATCAATGTTGTATTCTTGATGGCATCTCCATTGAAAATGGAAAAGAATCCAAATAAATGTCCGGAGTTATAAACTACTGCATCATCCAGCAATATCAGGTTTTGATCCGGACCTCCTCCCCTTACATACAATCCGCTGTTTCCTTCCCCGGCATTAGAAACACCTGGATAGAGTTGCAAAATTTTAAGCGGATCTACTTCACCAAAAATAACCGGTACTGATTTTGCCCTGTTCATACTCAGGTCAATCTGTCCCATTTGTGCATTTTTGATATTGGCATCTCGCTTTTTAGAGCTGATGACAATCTCTTGAGAAAGACTTGATTTCGACATCAGTGGAAAATCAATCACTAGATCACCATCCAATTTGATTTTCTTTTCAAGTGGATAATACCCCACGAAAGATGCAACCAACAAATAATCCCCTTTTGGAAGGGTAATTGCAAAATATCCATATTGATTGCTGCTGACGCCTCTGGATAGTTCCTTGATTTGAATGGTAGACCCAATAAGTGTTTCACGGCTTAGGGAATCCCTGATGTAGCCGGAAATGGTGAATTTTTCCTGGGCCTGAAGAAAGTTGGAAAGGGTTAAAAGGACCAAAAAAGAAAACCTGGTAAACACAATTCTACAACACATGAATCTATGGAATGTTCAAGTGCAAAGGTATAATATGCTAACTTTGCGGCGCAAATTCATTGTATGCTGGCAGGTTTTCAAGACATGACATTCGAGTTCGGTGCAAGGGCCATTGTGGAGGATGCTACCTGGCATATCCATCCGGGAGAAAGGATTGGCTTGATTGGTTACAATGGAACCGGAAAGTCAACTTTACTAAAATTACTCTCAGGAGAATATTTGCCCAGCAAAGGAACTGTAGAAAGAAGTAGAACTACAACCATTGGCTATCTCCATCAAGACTTGTTAAGTTTTGACACAGATGAAAGCATCTTAAAAGTTGCCATGGGTGCTTTTGAAAGAGTATTGCAGATTCAACAAGAGATAGAAATTCTCGGATTGGAACTCGAAAAAAATGAAGACGAAAAGAAACTCATCCTATACACGGATCTTCTCCAGGAGATGGATGTATTGGATGGATACAATATTGAACACAAGACAGAAGATGTGCTTCATGGATTAGGATTCAGTCAGGAAGATCTGCAAAGACCTTATAAAGAATTTAGTGGAGGATGGAGAATGAGGGTGTTGTTGGCGAAAATGATTTTGATGCAGCCTGATTTACTCATGCTTGATGAGCCAACCAACCACCTTGATTTACCCTCCATTGAATGGTTGGAAAAATACCTTGTTCATTACCAGGGAGCTGTTGTGATTGTGAGTCACGATAAATATTTCCTGGACAGGATGGTCAACAAAATTGTTGAACTCTATCAAAGAAAATTGCATATCTATTCAGGCAATTACAGCTTTTATGAAAAAGAAAAGCAGGTAAGATTAGAGCTTCAACAAAGAGCATTTGAAAATCAGCAGGACTTTATCAGACAGCAGGAAAGGTTCATTGAGCGTTTTAAAGCAAAAGCATCAAAAGCAGCACAGGCGCAGAGTGTACAGAAGAGGCTGGATAAAATAGAAAGGCTGGAAGAAGCTTCGATTGAACGTCCGAATATCCGCATCAATTTTAGCGTTGATAAAGTTCCGGGCAAAATCATTTGCTCATTAAAAAATATATCAAAGCATTTTGGTCCTATTGAAATCTTGAACAACGCCAGTGCTGAAATTGATAGAGGAGATAAAATTGCATTGATTGGTGCCAATGGAAAGGGTAAGTCTACCCTGCTCAGAATTATTGCAGATCGAGAAAATTTTGAGGGGGAAAGAACCTGGGGGCATAATGTTGATGAGAGCTTTTATGCACAGCATCAGTTGGAACATTTGAATCTGAACAACAATATTTTGGAAGAGATGCAAATGGCAGGAAGTAAAAAAACCGATATGGAATTAAGAACCGTATTGGGATGCTTTCTGTTTAGTGGGGATGATGTTGACAAGAGAATAAAAGTGTTGAGCGGTGGAGAAAAGGCACGTGTTGCACTGGCCAAAACCATCATCAGCAAAGCAAATTTTCTGATGCTCGATGAACCTACTAACCACTTGGATATGCATTCGGTAGATTTATTGGCTGATGCATTAGATAAATATGAAGGCAGTTTGATTTTGGTAAGTCACGATCGTTATTTCATTTCAAAGACTGCCAACAAGATCTGGGAAATTGTGGATGGGCAGATTGTAGAATTTAAAGGTGGGTATACTGAGTGGGTGGAGTGGAAGGAACGGATGGCGAAGCAGGGACAAGGCATACCTGCCGGTCAGGCAGGGACAAGGCACAAGAGAGAAGAGAGAAGGGACAAGGGACAAGAGAAAAAACCGTCAACGGTTAACAGTCAACCTGCATCTGATTCTAAAGACAAACAAAAAAAGAAACTACAACGCGAGTTTGATGAATTGGAGAAAATGATTGCAACCTTAAAAGATGAGAAAACAAAAGCAGAGACTGCGCTTGCAGATCCTGCAGTATATTCTGATAAAGTAAAATTTCAGGAAGCAGAAAAAAAATACAAAGAATTAACTAATCAGCTATCCCCGCTTGAATCGAAATACGAGGAACTGTTCGAGCAACTCATGAAATTTGACTCTTAAGATTTCTTCATCCCTATTTTCAAAGTAATTGAAATAAAAAAAGGCTGTCATTTCTGACAGCCTTTTTAGTATGATTCAAAGAAGATTAGTAACCAGGATTCTGAGTAAGAACCGATTTACCATCTTTCTGAGAGTTCAAGATTTCATCTGCAGGAATTGGGAAGTAATTGTTCTTTGAAGCGAACACTTTACCAGCCATGTAAGCTCTCTTGTTGAAAGCTCTGCCATCCCATCCTTTACCAGCAACGGCTTCTTTCTGAGCATATGCATTAAGGATTTTTTCAGCAACACCCCAACGAACCAAGTCGAAGAAGCGGTGGCCTTCCATTGCAAATTCCAAACGCTCTTCAAAGTGCACTGCATTCTTAGCGAATTCAGCACCTTTTGTAGCGAAGGTACCTACAGGATATGGCTCAACTTTTGTATTGATTGATGCATCCTGAGAGGTAGAACCCTTTGCCCTAGCGCGGATTAAGTTAACATATGTTTCAGCCTGAGCCAAGTTACCCAATTCAGCCTCACACTCAGCCAACCACAAAATAACATGAGAAAATCTCAACATTCTGTAGTTGTTGTTTACTGAACGTCTGTCAGTTGAGTGAGTAGTTGAACCCTCTTCACCAACATAGTACATCCACTTTTTACCAGTGAAAGGACCAGAATAGGTTTGATCACGGATCCATGAGCTACCAGGCATTTTACCCCAATCAAGGAAGTTAACACCACGACGACCAACTGTCCAGTCCAAACGAGGATCAACAGACTGAGAGTTGTCATATGTCCATGTTTCAGATACTTTAATACCCTGATCATTTGGTACGTCAACTGCGTTGTATGTATCCAAGCTACCATCAACAGCTGCACCAATCAAAGGCAAACCATCTGCATCAACTCTGAAAGCGTTTACCAAGTTGTGAGAAGGAAGGTAGAAACCGCAACATCCACGACCAGGAGAAGCAGCTGTGTACGGCCAGTTCAATGTAGAACCTTTGTTACCATTACCACCAGTTGTACCGTCGTTTACAGAAAACTCAACTTCGAAGATAGACTCAGCGTTGTTGTTGGTTTTTGTACGGAAGTTATCATGGTATTCTTTCATCAAAGACTTACCTGAAGTGTTGTAAACAGTCAACAAATTTGTCTTAGCAGCAGCCCATTTCTTTTGAAACACCTGCGCTTTGGCCAAATATGTCAAGGCTGCCCATTTGGTAGCACGGCCTTTGTCTGATTGTGTTGTAGGCAAGTTGTCTGCAGCAAATTGGAAATCTGCTTCAATTTTTGGCCAAATATCAGAAGTGTTTGGAACCAATACACCATTTGGATTGCTTCTATCATAAGCGCTTTCGTCAATGTAAGGAACCATGTTCCACATTTTCTTGGCTTCAAAATGATAGTGAGCACGCAAGAAACGAGCTTGTGCAATCGCCTGAGTCTTTTCAGCATCAGTCATATCTTTCACATCTGGATCTTTGGCAAAAATGATTACTTCATTTGCACGAGAGATTCCATCATATACAGCCTGCCATTTACCTCTGAAGTGGGTATTATCGGCAAGCCAGTTGTATTGTTCAATCAAAGATTGTTCTGGCTGGTCACCCGCATCTGTACCTTTTACGGCATCATCAGAGGCAACACCACCATACACCCAGTTATCAACGGCACCATGCCATTGTGTGGTACCGGCACCAACGCCGTCCAACAACGAATATGCTCCGACCAACAAAGCGTTCACACCAGCCTTGCTTTTCAATAAAGCAGGACTAGCAACACCCTGAGGGGCTACGTCGAAGAATTTCGTACATCCAATTGTCATGATCATGACCATTGGAAGAAGTAGAAATTTCACTTTTTTCATAATAATCATTTTATTATTTATGGTCATTTTAGAATTTAACTCTTACACCGAACAGATATTGCTTGGCTGCAGGATATGCACCCTCATCAATACCCATATGGAAGTCTTGGTTATTGTTCTGTGAAGTACGGATGTTGATATCTGGATCCATTCCTGTATACTTAGTAACAGTAAGAATGTTTTGACCCTGTACATACAACTGAGCACCAGTCAATCCGATCTTCTTCATGATGTTATCAGGAATTGAGTATGTCAATTGAACATTGCTCAATCTTAAATAAGATCCATCTTCCAAGAAGTATGAGGAAACAACCGCACCACTTGTACCATCACTTGCGTTGATTTTTGGTAGGATTGGGTTAGCTGTTTCGCCATAAGACTGGTACAACATTTTCTTGGATCTGTTTCCTTGGAAAGTGTTGAAATCTGTCCAATAGCTAACATAGTTAAAGATTTGGTTGCCATATGTACCTTTTGCAAATACAGCAAGATCCCAATTCTTATAACCAGCACTCAAATTCAAACCATAAATGAAATCAGGATGTGGGTTACCGATGATCGTACGGTCAGCTGCTGTAACAACTCCGTCGCCATTTACATCTCTAAAATTGAATGAACCTTCTTTTGTATAAGAACCATATTTAGGAACAGTAGCTGCATTGTTTGCATTTACGATTCCATCCTGCCAAAATCCGTAGAAGCTTGCAATTGGATAACCTTTCTTGGTTGCAGTAATTGAAGGGATCCTGGTTGTGAATCCAAACAAAGTTGCGTTTGGATCATTGTTCAACTTGATTACTTCATTCTTGTAGTGAGTGAATGTTAAACCAACTGAGTAACGAACCTTACCACCGAATGCTTTGTCTTTCCAATCGATGTTCAAGTCAATACCCTTGTTTCTCATGGTACCGATATTGGTATAAGGGATAGTACCCTGGCCTTGTGCTCTCGCGATCGCGATCTGCGCCAACATGTCTGAAGTAGTACGTGTGTACCAGTCAAGCACTACGTCCAACTTGCTGTTGAACATAGACGCGTCGAAACCTACGTTGGCAGAGGTAGTAGTTTCCCATCTTCCGTTAGGATTACCAAACTGAGTAAGGTCAAAACCACCAGAAACAGAAGTTCCTGTACCGGCAACGTCATAACCGTTGTTAGCAGGATCAGAAGCATAAAGTGTATATGCGTTGTACACATTTGGAATCAACTGGTTACCAGTTTTACCCCAACCTGCACGAACTTTCAAATCATCCAACCAGCTGAGTTTTGAGAACGCTTTCAATTCTGTCAAGCGAAGACCCAAAGATCCAGCAGGGAACACACCATAACGATATGCTGAAGAGAAACGTGAAGAACCATCACGACGAACAGTGAAGTCAGCCAACAACAAGTTCTTGTAAGCATAGTTCACTTTTGCAAACTGTGAGAACAATCTAGTTCTTGTAGCACCAGATCCAGAGTTCGCCAAACCAGCTGCAGAACCTGCGTTCAGGTAACGATAGTCGATATCGTTGAAGGCGAAAGTACTTCTAGAGGCATCAAAACCGAATGCATAGGTAGCAACGGCTTCTGTACCAGCGATCACGTTGATATCATGATCATCCTTGATGGTTGTATTATAGTTTAAGGTATTATACCAAGTCCAAGAGTTATCAAAAGAGTTTGATACTGTCAAAGAGTTGGTATTTCTTGGCTCGGCTGCTTCAATTTGACGCATGAAGAATGCAGAAGTATTGAAGTTGTTGTACTCAATACCCATGCTGGTTCTTGCTTTCAAATTTTTCAAGATAGCATATTCAGCGAAAGAGTTACCAAACATGTGTGTTCCATATGTATAGTTGTCTTTTGCACGGTACAACTCTGCCAATGGGTTGGTTGCGTTACCCAAGTTTGGTCCTCTTGGTCCACCGAATCCGTTCCAATCAGAAGTATTGGTACCACCCAATGCTTTAGGTCCACCAGTTACGTCAAATACTGGAATGATCGGTTGAATTCTCACAGCCAACAACAATTCATTTTCAGAGTTGTTGTTGATACCTTTTCTTCTGTCGTAAGAGAACGTGAAGTTCTCACCTACTGTGAATTTACCGTATGTAAATTCTGTATTGGCACGAACAGAATATCTCTTATAATTCGTAAATCTCAAGATACCATCTTGATTGAAAGCATTTGCAGAGAAAGAATATTTTGCATTCTTTGTACCGCCCGAAGCCCCAACTTGGTAGTTTGAAATTGCAGCTGGATCATAGATCACATCTTGCCAATCCGTTCCAGCTTTGTTTGCCATCATGAAGTTGAATTTTGTCTTCAAGAATGCAGGGTCAGAGATATCATTGGTATATTCATAACCTGCAGGCAATGTAGTTCCAAATATCGCTGGGTTGATATAATCAGCGATGGTTACGTTTCCACTCTGATCATACTTGAACTGTGCAGAAGGTGAACTTACCCATGGGGTTCTTCCTGCGCCAACTTCTGATTTGAAGAGCCATTTTGCATACTCTTCTGTATTTAACAAATCCAACATTTTACCAGGAACCTGTGTACCTGTGTAATAGTCGAAATTGATCTTAGGATCACCTGATTTACCTTTTTTGGTAGTGATGATCACAACACCGTTCGCAGCACGTGCACCATAAATAGATGCAGCAGAAGCGTCTTTCAACACCTGCATGCTTTCGATATCGTAAGGGTTGATTTGGTTAAGGGTACCTTGCGTAGGTACACCATCAATTACATACAACGGAGAGTTGTTGTTGATTGTACCAAATCCACGGATACGCACCATGGTACCACCACCAGGAGAGTTATCATTACCAACGATCACACCAGAAGCTTTGCCCTGCAACATTTGGGTTACAGAAGCAGCAGGAGTTGCAGTAAGTTGTTTTGCATCAACAACCGCAACGGCACCAGTGATGTCTTTTTTACGTTGAGAAGAATAACCAGTTACTACAACAGATTGAAGAGCTCTAACGTCAACTTCAAGAGCAACAACCATGTTTGCGCTCGCGGCTACATCTCTGGAAAGATAGCCATTAGAACTAAAGGCCAATACACTTTCACCTGCCTTCAATTCAATTTTAAAATTTCCTTCTGCATCAGTAGCAGTACCAGTGCTAGTACCTTTGACTATGACTGATACACCACCTAACGGAGCACGTGTCTCCGCATCAGTTACTTTTCCGCTTACGGTTCGCTGTGCAACAGCAAAACCGACAAGACAAGTTAGAAAGACCGTTGTTAGCAACAATCTACCCAACTTCGGCAAATGCAATTGTTTTGTCATAAACACTTGTTTTTGTTTAGTTAATATGGGTTAAATTAAAGAGTTAAAATAGTGTTAAGGGAATTAATAAAAAAATTTATTTGATGCAGCGTTTATAAATGGTTCAAAATGTAACGAAAACGTTTTCGTAAGGTAAATCTTAAGTGAAAAAGGAAGATTTGTTTAGACTAAAAGAAGGATGGAAGTGATCCCGATTGGATTCGAACCAATGACCTACAGCTTA
>Ga0075471_10001681_pt1 | contig 14602 bp, 12 predicted proteins | sample DEB19_08_DNA_2_FD_74787 | JGI IMG/M metagenome (GOLD analysis project Ga0075471, IMG submission 74787) | Aqueous microbial communities from the Delaware River and Bay under freshwater to marine salinity gradient to study organic matter... | ecosystem: Environmental > Aquatic > Marine > Coastal ... | reverse complement strand
GAAGGCGTCGGGACGCACCGCGCGCGAGATCGGCGCCGAGGCGGCGGAGCGGGCGATCGCCGACGCGGGCCTCGAACCGTCCGACATCGACGGGCTCACGTGGTCGGCGACCTTCGCCGACTTCGACGTGCGGGCGTTCCACGAGCATTTCGGGACGTCGCACGACATCTGGTCGTCGCCGTGGGGCGGCGGCATGGCGTGGGCCGCGACCGCGCCGCACCTCGCGGCGGGCGCGATCGCGCGCGGTGAGGCCCGGCACGTGCTCAACGTGTTCCCGGTGGCGTGGGCGACGCAACGGGCGTCGATGACCGGCGGCCCGGGAGAGGTCCACGCCGCGCAATCGGCGAAACAGAACCTCGAGGTGCCGTTCGGCTGGTTCCCGCAGCCCGTCTACTTCGCGACCATCATGCGCCGGCACATGATCGAGTTCGGCACCACGCCGGAGCAGTTCGGCGAAGTGGCCGTCGCGTGCCGCCACAACGCGAACCGCAACCCCGACGCCGTGATGCACGAGCGGGGGATGACGCTCGACGACTATCTCGCCTCGCCGTACCTCGCCGAACCGTTGCGGCTGTTCGACTCCTGCCTCATCTCCGACGGCGGTGCCGCGTTCGTCACCACGAGCACCGAACGGGCGCGCGACCTGCCGCACCGTCCTGCGGTCGTGCTCGGGGTCGGTGAGGGCTACTCGGCCACAGGCACCCACTGGGCGCAGCAACGCGCGTTCACCAGCACGCCGCAGGTGTTCTCGGCGCCGCCCGCGTTCGCCATGGCGGGCGTCGGCCCGGCCGACGTCGACGTGCTCACGGTGTACGACCCGTTCACCGTCGTGAGCCTCATGCAGATCGAGGACATGGGCTTCTGCCCGAAGGGCGAAGCGGGCGCCTTCGTGCAGGGCGGCACACTGCGCCACGACGGTGCCCTGCCGTTCAACACGCACGGCGGCCTGCTCTCGCACGCCTACGTGCTCGGCATCGCGCACGTCGTGGAGTGCGTCAAGCAACTGCGCGGCACCGCGCCGGCCCAGGTGGAAGGGTGCGAGATCGCGGTGTACGGCGGCTACACCGGGCACATGGCGAGCACGCTCGTACTGGCGCGGGGCGACTGACGTGGCGATCACGCGCGCCGACTTCCCGCTGCCCGACCTCGACGACGCGTTGAGTGCGCCGTTCTACGCGGGCGCCGCGCGCGGCGAGCTCGTGCTCCCGCGGTGCGCGACCTGCGGCGAGTTCGTCTGGTACCCCGAGGCGGCGTGTCCTCGCGACGGAGCGGTGCCGCAGTGGGTGGCCGTCTCGGGCCGGGGCCGGCTGTTCTCGTGGGCGGTCGTGCACCGCCCGTTCCTGCCCGCGTTCGCCGACAAGGTGCCCTTCGTGACGGCGCTCGTGACGATCGACGAGGATGCAGGCGTGCGCATCCCCACCTGCGTGGTCGACTCCGGTCCCGCCGATCTCGTCGCCGACGCGCCGGTCGAGGCGGTGTTCCGGCCGCTCACGTTCTCGACGGTGCCCGACGCGTCGGTCGTCGTCCCGATGTTCCGGGTGCGGGCGTGATCTACGACCGCACACCCGAGGGCGGGCTGCGGGTCGTCGACCTCACGTCGGGGATCGCGGGCGCCTACTGCGCGAAGTTGCTCACCGAACTCGGCGCCGACGTGGTCGCGGCGCGGCCGCCGGGTGACGACCCGTTGTTCACCTATCTGCGCACGTCGCAGCGACACACCGACGACCTCGCGCCGTGGCTCGCCGCCGCCGACGTCGTCATCACGAACGAGGCGGCGGCGCCCGGGCCGCCGCTGGTGACGGTGTCGGTGAGCCCGCTCGGGCACGGCGGGCCCGACGACGGCCTCGACCTCACCGAGGAGGTGCTGCAGGGCCGCAGCGGGAGCCTCGCCGGTCACGGTCACGCGCACCTGCCGCCGCTCACTGTGGGCGGGCACATCGGCGAGTACATCGCGGGCGCGGCGGCGGCGCTGGGCGCGACGACGGCCTGGCGGCGCGCGTCGCGCACTCGCGAGCCCGAGACGGTCGACGCGTCGGTGCTCGAGGCGATCCAGATGACGTACATGACCGTCCCGACGATCATGGCGCGCTTCCCCGGTGGGCGCATGATGGCGTTCCGGTGGGTGATGATTCCCGGCAACGAGCCGACGGGCGACGACCGGTACGTCGGCATCACGACCGTCACCCGCGAGCAGTGGGTTTCGCTCGCTCGGCTCATGGGCCGCGACGACATGGCCGCCGACGACGAGTTGGGCACGATGATCGGCCGGTTCATCCGGGCCGACGAGGTGAACGAGGCGCTGCGGTCATGGACGGGATCGCACACCGCCGAGGAGATCGTCGACGCGTGCGTCGGCGCCCGCGTGCCGGCTGCCATCGTGGGCAACGGGCGCGAGCTCCCGCGCAACGAACAACTCGCGGCGCGGGGTGTGTTCGTGCGCCAACCCGGCCACGAGTGGATCCGGCCGCGGGCGCCGTTCCGCTTCCACGGGCTCGCGGATCGCGAGCTGCGGCCCCCCGCCGAGGCGTCGGGTGCCGAGGCGTCGGGTGCCTGGGCGCCGCGGGACGTGGCGCCCGCTGCGGGGTCCGCGGCGCCCGTGCCCGCGCCCGGGCGCAAGCCGCTCGCGGGCCTGCGGGTGGTCGACTTCACCGCGTTCTGGGCGGGCCCGTTCGCGACCGCGTGGCTGTGCGCGATGGGCGCCGACGTCGTGAAGGTCGAGGCGGTGCAGCGGCCCGACGGGATCCGGTTCAGCGCGACGGTGCAGGCCAAGGACGACCCGCTGTTCTACGAGAAGTCGGGCCTGTTCCACGCGAGCAACCTCGGCAAGCGCGGCATCACCCTCGACCTCGCGCACCCCGACGGGCTCGCGTTGGCGCGGCGGCTGATCGAACAGGCCGACGTCGTCGCCGAGAACTTCACGCCGCAGGTGATGGACCGGTTCGGGCTCGACTGGGACGGCGTGCACGCGTGCAACCCGCGCGCGATCTACCTGCGGATGCCCGCGTTCGGACTGTCGGGCCCGTGGCGCGAGCGCGGCGGGTTCGCGCAGACGATGGAGCAGCTCACGGGGATGGCCTGGGTGACCGGCTACGACGGCGGCCCGCCGATCATCCCGGGCGGCCCGGTCGACCCGATGGCGGGGACGCACGCGGCCCTGGCGGTGATGGCGGCGCTCGCGCACCGCGACCGCACCGGCGAGGGGCTCCTCGTCGAGGTGCCGCTGGTGGAGGTCGCGGCCGCGGTCACCGCCGAGCAGGTGATCCGCTACTCCGACGACGGCACGCTGCTCGGGCGTCGCGGCGAAGGCGGCGTGTACCGGTGTGCCGGCGACGACGCGTGGGTCGCGATCGACCGCGACCGAGACCCGATGCGGCCCGCCGAGCGGGCGCAGTGGTGCGCGGGCCGCGCCCCCGAAGCGGCCGCGGCCGAGGCGATGGCGGCCGGCGTGCCGGCGTCGGTGCTCGTACCCGGCTTCGCGACGCTCGACGATCCGCAGATGCGGGCCCGTGGGTTCTTCGAGGCGGTCGAACACGATCTCGTGGGTGAACACGAGTACCCGACGTGGCCGGTGCGGATGTCGGGCGGGCCCGACCGCTTCTGGAGCGGACCGGCGCCCACGCTGGGCCGGCACAACGCCGAGGTGCTGCGCGAGCTCGGCGTCGACGACGCGGCGATCGAGCGGCTCGAGGCCGACGGCGTGATCGGGAGGTTCCCCGCCCCGCGTCGGTAACGTGGCCCGATGTCGCGTCGTCGTGATCCGGTGCTCGAGGAGGTCGAGGACGCGATCATCGACGCGGATGTCCCGTACCACCACGGGACCGCCCAGGCCGCGTTGCGTCACCGCGACTTCACGATCGTCTACACGGGCACGTTCTTGTCGAACGTCGGCACGTGGATGCAGAACGTCATCCTCGGCGCCTACGCCCTCGAGCTGACCGGCAAGGGCTCCTACGTGAGCCTCCTGTTCTTCGCCCAGCTCGGACCGTTGCTGTTCCTGTCGCTGATGGGCGGCGCCCTCGCCGACCGGGTCGACCGGCGCCGGCTGCTCGTCGCCCTCCAGCTCGTCCAGGCCGCGCTGTCGGTGGTGTTGGCGTTCGTCGCGTTCGGCGACGACCCGTCGCGCGCACTGATCGTCGTCGTCGTGTTCGCGATCGGCATCGCCAACGCCCTCGGCGCCCCGGGCCTGAGCTCGATCCTGCCCACGCTGGTGCCGATCGAGGACCGTCCCGGCGCGGTGGCGCTGATGTCGGTGCAGATGAACCTCTCGCGTGTCATCGGCCCGGCGATCGGCGGCGTGCTCTACAAGGTGATGGGCGCGGGCCCGGTGTTCCTCGTGAACGCCGCCACCTACGGATTCGCGATCGTGGCGCTGCTGTGGGCGCGGTACCAGGGCCGGGCGACCGACAAGCGGACGTCCGGCGGCCTCGATCATCTGCTCGGCGGGGTCCGGGCCGCGCGCGCCGACCCGCTGCTCTCGCAGCTGCTCGCCACGCTGTTCTCGTTCTCGTTCTTCTCCCTCGTGTTCGTGGGCGTGATGCCGGTGATCGCAAAGGTCAACTTCGGCATCCCGCCGAAGAGCACCGAGTACGGCCTGCTCTACGCCGTGTTCGGGTTCGGTGCCGCGTGCGGCGCGATCAGCGTCGGCACGGTGCTGGCGTCGCGCTCGAAGGTCGTGCTCATGCGGCCGGCGTTCGTGGCGTTCGCGATCGCCCTGACCGTGTTCGGCTTCCTGCGGTCCGAGGTCGCGGCGTTCCCCGTCGTGGCGGTGCTCGGCTTCGTCTATTTCGTGGCGATCACCTGCATGTCGACGATCGTCCAGCAGCACCTCACCGACGACATCCGCGGCCGGGTGATGGCGTTGTGGATCATGGGGTTCGGCGGGACCGTCCCGCTCGGCGTGCTCGTGTTCGGGCCGTTGGTCGAGCGCTACGGCACGGCCGTGTTGGTGATGGGTGCGGTCTGGGCGATGGTCCTGGCCGTATGGTCGAGCGCGGCGCGCCTGCGCCGGAAGGGAGCCCCGGATGTCTGAGCAGCACGCGATCGCGTACGCGGCGTTGCGGGAACGCGTCACCGCAGTCGTCGGGGCGGCGCCGGAGGCGACGGTCGAGGGGCCGTGCCCGGCGACACCCGAGTGGACGGTGCACGACGTGCTCGCCCACATGGTCGGTGTCACCTCCGATGTGCTCGCAGGCCGCCTCGACGGCATCGCCTCCGACGCGTGGACCGCGGCGCAGGTCGATGCGCGGCGCGGGGTCGGCGCCGCGACGATGCTCGGCGAATGGGCCGCGAACGCGGACGGCTTCGACGCGGCGATGCGGGCGGCGCCGGACGCGGCCGTCGGGCAGGCGTTGTTCGACGCCGCCACGCACGAGCTCGACATCCGCCACGCGCTGGGCGCACCCGGCGGGCGCGATTCCGAAGCGCTCGCGATCGGTTGGGAGTGGTTGGTGTCGGCGCGGACGGCCGCGCCCGCCCTCGAGGTGGTCACCGAGGACGGCGCGCGGGTGGTGGGTGCGGGCGATCCGGTGGCATCGGTGCGGGCGAGCCGGTTCGAGCTGTTCCGCGCCACATGCGGTCGGCGCACCCGGGCCGAGGTGGAGGCGTACGACTGGTCGCCCGGGGCGCGACCCGACCTGCTGTTGGCGTCGACCGACCTGTTCGCCTACCGCGACGAGTCACTGGGGGAGTAGTGGGGTCGACGGCACCGGGGGCCGCCGTCACGGTCACGGTCGTCGAGGTCGATCTCGGAGGGGTCACGCCGGCCGCGTTGGCCGCGTGCGACGCGGCACTGCCGGCGGACGAACGCGACGTCGCCCCGGCGCGGCGCGTCGCCCGGGCCGCGCTGCGGACCGTGCTGGGCGACGCCCTCGGGGTCGCGCCCGCCGATGTGCCGATCTCGCGTCGTTGTGCGCACTGCGGTGACCCCGTGCACGGCAAGCCCTTCGTGCCCGGCGCGGCGTTGGCGTGCAGCCTGACCCATACGGGAACGCTCGCGTTGGTGGCGTGGGCGAACGCGCCGGTCGCGCTGGGCGTCGATGCCGAGCGCGTGCGTCCCCGCGTGCATCTCGACCGGCTCGCCGCCCGCGTGCTCGGCCCCGCCGAACACACGCGGTGGCGTGCGCTGCCGGAAGCCGAGCGGTGTGCTGCGTTCCTGCGCGCCTGGACGGCGAAGGAGGCGTACGTGAAGGCGACCGGGCGCGGCATCGCGGCGCTCCTCGGCGGCGTGCCCGCCACGGTCCCCGGCTGGACGGTCGGTGCGCTCCCGCTGCCGGAGGGCTACGTCGGCGCGCTCGCCGTCGACGCGGAACCGGTCGGGGTGGTGCGTTCGGTGTGGGACCCGGCCGGGCGCGGGCCGGCGGGCGGGGGCGGGCCGGTACCCTGAGGCCATGGCCGACGACGCACGCGGCGGGCCCCGGGGCGATGACGCTCACGACGCGTGGGCCGACGACGAGTGGGCCGACGACGAGTGGGCCGACGACGAGTGGCCCGGCGACGACGCGGGGCCCGCACCGATCGTGCGGTTCCAACGCAGCGGCTTCGGCACGGTGTTCGCGGCGGGCCTCCTCGGCCTGCGCGACGTGTTCGAGCCACCCAAGGACGAACAGCCCGCGATCGTCGAGGACTGGTCGGGCGGGGAACCGTTCGACGACCCCTACGTGCTGCGCCTCGACCCCGACAACCCGGCCGACTCGATCGTGATGGTGCGTCGGCACCTCCAGGACCGGCCGCCGTCGGGCTGACGGCCCCGAGGAGAACTGCGGCCGCCCGCGCCGACGCGGGCTCAGGACCCGTCGATCCGCTCGCGTGCGACCGTGCAGCGCGCGAGGCGCTCGGGACGGACGTCGACGCCGATGCCGGGCCCGGTGGGCACGCGCAGGCAGCCGTCCTCGAGGACGATCGGATCCGTGACGTCGCCGTCGGGACCGAAGTAGCGGTCCGACGCGGAACAGTCGCCCGGTTCGGTGCAACCCGGGAGCGCGGCGATCGCGACCAGCGCGGCACGACCCACGCCGGTCTCGAGCATCCCGCCCGCGAGTGCAGGGACCTCCGCCCGCTCGCAATCGTCGAGCAGCACGCGCGCGGCGGCGACCCCGCCGAGGCGCCCGGGTTTGACGCTCACCATCCCGCAGGCGCCGGCGGCCATTGCTTCGGTGGCGCGCGCCGCGGTGGTGATGCTCTCGTCGAGGCACACCGGCGTGCGCAACCGGCCGGCGAGGACGGCGTGGTCGGCGAGGGCGTCGGGAGCGAAGGGTTGTTCGATGCACTGCAGCCCGAACTCGTCGAGCGCCATGAGGACGCCGGTGTCGGCGGGCGTGTAACTGCCGTTGGCGTCGGCGGCGAGCACGACGCCGGTGCCGGCTTCGGCCCGGGCGGCCCGGATCACCTCGACGTCGCGGCCGGGTTCGATCTTGCACTTGATGCGGCGGTAACCGGCCTGGGCGTTGGCCGCGACGAGCGCCCGCAGCGCGTCGGTGTCCTCCGTCAGGCCGATCGCGACGCCGGCCGGCACGACGGTGCGGGCCGCACCGAGATGACGGGCGAGGGAGGTGCCCTCGGCGCGCAGCCGCGCGTCGAGCAGCGCGCACTCGAGCGCGGCCCGGGCGGTGGCGTGGCCCTCCACCCCGTCGAGTGACACGCCCGCGAACGCGCGAGGCAGGAGGTGGTCGCGCAGGACGATGCGGGCGGTGTCGATCGTGTCGGGCAGGTACGACGCGTCGGCCTGCGCGACGCATTCGCCCCAGCCGTCGCCGTCGTCGGTGATCACGTGCACGAGGAGCGCGTCCTTCGTGGTGAGCGCCGAACGGGCCGTGCGGAACGGCGAGACGAGCGGCATGCGGACCCGGACGAGTTCCACGGCGCGCAGCACGGGCCGAGGCTACGCCGACGCGGCGGCGTGCGAACGATCCTGCACGGGAACGGTCGTGCACGCGAACGGGCCCGGGCGTGCGCCCGGGCCCGTTGCGGGAAACGGTGTGCGCTACCGGCGCTTCTTGGCGGGCGCTTTCTTGGCGGGGGCCTTCTTCGCCGCAGCCTTCTTGGCCGGCGCCTTCTTGGCGGGGGCCTTCTTCGCCGCAGCCTTCTTGGCCGGCGCCTTCTTGGCGGGGGCCTTCTTCACCGGCTTCTTGGGCATCTTGCCCGAGAGCACGGCGTCCTTGAACGCCTTGAGCGGGGTGATGCGGGCGACGCGCTTGGCCGCGACCTTCACCATCTCGCCCGTGGCTGGGTTGCGGGCCATGCGGGCGGGGCGATCGATCCGGCGGAACTTGGCGAAGCCCGAGATCGCGACGTCCTCGCCACTGGCGACCGTCGCGGTGATCAGATCGGTGAGCGACGTCAGGACGGCGTCGGCTTCCTTGCGGCTCATGTCGTTGCGTGCCGCGAACTCGTTCAGCAATTGGCTGCGATTCACTTGACCTCCATCGACCGTTGGGACGCCATGCATCGTTGCACGATTGCCGGGCCGATGTGGGGATCCTGCCGGAATTCTCGGGAGTTTTCGGCCGCCGGGTCAGAGTTCCTGCGGGATCGGGGCGTCGGCCGGCGTCTCGTCGAGCACCCAACGGGCCTTCCCCTGCGACTTGGCCCGGTACATCGCGCCGTCGGCCCGGCGCACGAGGTCGGCGGGGTCGGCGGTGCGCCGGGGGGCGGCGGCGATCCCGACGCTCGTCGAGACGCGGATCTCGTAGGGGCCGATCGCGAAGGGTTGCGCGAGCGCCTCGCAGATGCGCCGCGCGGCCTCGACGGCCGGACCGGTCGTGTCGAGGTGGGGGAGGAGAACGGTGAACTCGTCCCCGCCCATGCGGGCGACCATGTCGTGGGCGCGGACGCAACGGCGCAGCCGCCGGGCCGCGGCGACGAGCAGGTCGTTGCCGGCGTCGTGGCCGTACTGGTCGTTCACGGCCTTGAATCCGTCGAGGTCGAGGAAGAGCACCACGACGAGATCGTCGGCGTGGTCGTCGCGGCCGCACGTCTGCTCGAGCTGCTCGGTGAACCGGCGCCGGTTGGGCAGTTCGGTCAGGGCGTCGTGCGCCGCGTCGTGGGCGAGGCGGTCCTTCAGTCCCTCGAGGCCCTGGTGGGTGTGCGCGTTGCGCAGCGACGCCCCGGCCTGCGCGGCGAACAGCTCGAGGCTCTCGCGTTGCGCCGCCGGCAGTGGGTCGGCCGCCGGCCAGCGCGCCGTGACCACCACCGCGGTGTCGGCCCCGGTGGTGAGGGGAACCGCCACGATCTGCGAGTGCCGTTGGGTCGTCGCCCGGCCCGGTCCGCCCCACGCCCCCGCGGGCGAGGCCGCAGCGCCCCCCGAGGCCCGTGCGGCCGAGGCGACGACGAGGCGGTCGTCGCCGGGCGGGATCGCGATCACGTCGCGGGAGCCGCGGACCGGTCCGGCCACCACGTTCGGCGGTTCGGTGCCCTTCAGCTCGAACACCTCCGGCGCCGCGAAGCCCATCTGCCCGACGGTCTCGCGCACGACGGCGAGGATCTCGTCGACGTCGAGGCTGCTCGTGCGCTGCCCGCCGAGGGCGGCGGCCCGCAGCAGCGCGGCGCGCTGTTCCGCCTCCTCGCGTCCGCGCCGGTGCCGCCCGATCTCGCGGGCGAGAAGCTCGGCGATGATGCCGCTCGGAAGTGCGACGACGAAGATGATGACGAGTTGCTCCGCGTAGTCCCTGAGCGGGAGCGGCTCGGCCGCGGCGTTGTTGCACACGGCGTAGCCGGCGCACACCACGACCCACGTGGCGAGCGCGCCCCGGACGCGGAACCGCATCGCGCCGTCGACGACGGGCAGGAACAACAGCACCCAATCGGCCGTGCTCGGTCCCATGCCCTCGCGCACCGACCACGTCGCGTAGAGCGCCAGCGCGATCTCGGCGGCGAGTTGCAGTGCGACGAGTGCCGCACGAGTGCGGGGACGGCAGCGGTCGGTGAGGTACGACACCGCGTTCACCGCGATGAGGCCGACCGCGATCGCGATGCCGGCGCGATCGGCGACGCGGTCGTCGGTGAGGAAGAACACGAGCACGAGCGCGGCGGTGACCTCGCGGACGCGCCGGAGCGCGACGTCGACCGCCGCGGGCGTCGCCGCCCCGGTGCCGGCCTCCGCCGCGCGCGCCATGTGCACCTCCGATGCGCGGGCCGGCCGCGCCGGGACCCGCCCGGCGGCTCCACCAGCCCTCACAGCCGTATCGGCGGGCGCGGTGGGGGTGTTGAGCGTTCTCGCCGGGGCTGCGCCGGGGCGGGGGCGGGGCGGCGCCCGGCGGCCCCGGGCCCCTCAGGACCCGGTCGCGGCGTGGGCGGGCGCGGGGACCGTGAGCTGCTCGCACAGGTCGACCACGATCTGCGCGAAGCCCTCGTCGGCGCCGGGCTCGGGGGCGGCCAGCTGGCGGAGCGCGTAGCCGTCGCCGAGCGCGATCAGCAGGTCGACGAAGCCGCCGAGGTCGCTGTGGTCGGCGGGGACGCGACCGTCCCGGGAGAGCACCTCGCCGTACGCGCGCCCCACGGCCTCGGTCACCCGCCGCGTGTACTCCCGGGCGATCGCCGGTGCGGCGGTCGGGCGGAGGTTCTGTTCCTGTTCGAGCACGCGGTCCTCGAGTGCGAGCATCACCCCGGTGAGGGCGGGGATCGCGATCCGGCGCTGCGTGAGCAGCGCGAAGTGCGCCCGGGCCAGCGCCCCGAGCGCGTCGCGGCTGCGACCGGTGCGGGCGACGATGTCGGACAGGCGGCGGTCGAGCAGGAACGAGACCGTGTCGAGCGCGACCGAGAGCAGCTCGTCGAGGTAGCCCGTGTTGTCGGCCCGCCAGTAGCGGTACCAGGTCTGGCGTGACACCTCGGCGCGTTGGGTGACCGGCCCCGGCCCGAGGGCGTGCTCGAGCCCGCGCCGGATCGAACCGGGCAGTAGGTCCTGGCCGGCCGCGAGCAACTGGGCCCGCGTGCGCGCTCGCTTCGCCGTGTACTCGGTCACCTTCGGTGCCTGCTCCCCCGTGCGCTCGTCGCGTACGAAATCGGACAATATGTGACTTCTTTCCTGTACGTCTACCCCAAAGCGTGACAAATCGCTGGAATGTCCTGGAAAGCCGGGGCCGACGACGCCACTTTCGGCGGCCGGGTCGTCAGGGGCTCAGGGGCCCGTCGCCGCAGCGAGCGCATCGCGCGTGACGAGGCCGGACGGTGGGGGAGCTCCGGGCGGCCCGGCCCCGGGCGCCGCAACCGGGCGCCGCAACCGGGCCGGGGCGGGGCGGGGGGGTGCTCCCGCGCGATGGTGGGGCGTGCCCACACCGGGGCCGGCCCGGCCGGACGCGACCTGCACGATCGACGACGCCGACGACCCGCGCCTCGCCGACTACGTGGGTCTCACCGACCCCGACCTGCGCCGTGCCGCCGAGACCGCGGGCGGGTTCTTCGTCGCCGAATCGCCGCACGTCGTGCGCCGGCTGCTCGGTTCGTCGCGCACGACGCGCTCGGTGCTGGTGACGCCCGCGCAGTACGACGCGCTGCGCGACGTGCTCGACGGCGCGCCGTGCCCGGTGTACGTCGCGCCCGCGGCGGTGTTGCGGCGCGTGGTGGGCTTCGATCTCCACCGGGGCGCGGTCGCCTCGGCGCAGCGGTGGGAGCTCCCGGCGCCGTCGACCGTGTTGCGTGCGGCGCATCGCGTGATCGTGGGCGAGGGCCTCAACGACCACGAGAACCTCGGCGTGCTGTTCCGCAACGCCGCCGCGCTCGGCGCCGACGCGGTGCTGCTCGACGGCAGTTGCGCCGACCCGCTGTACCGCCGTTGCGTGCGGGTCTCGATCGGCCACGTGTGCACGGTGCCGTGGACGCGGATCGAATCGCCGGCGGAGCTCGCCGGGTTCACGACGGTCGCACTCACCCCCGATGCCGGCGCCGCCGACATCGCCGCGTACCGGTGGCCCGAACGCGTCGCGCTCCTCGTGGGAGCCGAGGGCCCGGGCCTGTCGGCCGCGTGGCTCGCCGCCGCCGACGAGCGCGCCCGCATCCCGATGCCGCCGGGCGTCGACTCGCTCAACGTCGCGACCGCCGCCGCGATCGCGCTCTACGAGAGCCGCAGGGCGCTCGGCTGACGCGCCGCCGGTCCCGTACCGGAAGGGCCCGGCTCAGGCGACCGGCGTGTCGGCGACGACCCGGCCGCCTTCGATCTCGATGCGCCGGGTGAACGCGAGCGCGTCGAGCAGCGCCCGGTCGTGGGTGACGACCAGCAGCGTGCCCGTGTACCCGGCGAGCGCGGATTCGAGCTGCTCGATCGCGGGCAGGTCGAGGTGGTTCGTCGGTTCGTCGAGCACGAGGCAGTTCACGCCCTGGGCCGACAACAACGCGAGCGACGCGCGCGTGCGCTCGCCCGGCGACAACGACGCCGCAGGCCGGTCGACGTGCTGCGCGCCGAGCCCGAACTTCGCGAGCAGCGATCGCGTCTCGCTCGTCGTGAACCCGGTGCGGCCCGCGAACGCGTCGAGCAGCGTGGTGTCGCCGTCGGCGAAGGCGGCCCGCGCCTGGTCGAGCTCGCCGACCACCACACCGGGCCCCGACCACACCTCGCCCTCGTCGGGCTCGTGGCGGCCGAGCATCGTGTCGAGCAGCGTCGTCTTGCCGCTGCCGTTCGGGCCGAGGACGGCGACGCGTTCGCCGTAGTTCACCTGCAGGTCGATCGGGCCGAGCGCGAACGACCCCCTGCGCACGACGGCGCCGGCCGTGCGCACCACCACCGTGCCGCTGCGGGGTGCGGCCGCGATCTCCATGCGCAGTTCCCATCCCTCCCACGGCTTGTCGACGGCCGCCGCGTCGAGGCGCTCGAGCGCCTTGTCGGTGATGCGGGCCTTGGCGGCGACGTGCTCGCTGCTGTTGCGCTGGAACTGCCGGATGTACTTGTCGGTCTCACCCGACTTCTTCGCCTTCGACCTCCCCTGCGTCGCCCACTCGCGCTGGCGTTGGGCGCGTGACGAGAGGTCGTCGCGACGCGCGCGGTACTCGGCGTAGTCCTCCTCGGCGTGGCGGCGCGCCGTGGCCCGCTCCTCGAGGTACGCCTGCCAACCGCCTGCGTACTCCGCCGCGCCGTGGGTGTGCTCGTCGATCTCGAGCACGTGGGTGATCGTCCGGTCGAGGAACGCGCGGTCGTGCGACACGATCACGGCCCCGCCGGGGAGCTCGTCGCGGACGAACTGTTCGAGGCGGGCGAGGCCGGCGAAGTCGAGGTCGTTCGTCGGCTCGTCGAGCAGGTACACGTCGAAGCGTGCCGTGAGGATGGCGACCAATCCCGCCCGGGCCGCCTGGCCTCCCGAGAGCGCCGTCATCTCGAGGTCGAGGGCGCTCGGCGCGAGCCCGATGTCGGCGCACGCCTGCGCCACGCGCGTGTCGAAGTCGGCGGCGCCGAGGGCGAGGTAGTGGTCGAGTGCGGCGGTGTAGGCGTCGTCGGCCCCGTCGGCGCCCGACGCGAGCGCGTCGGCGGCGGTTTCGAGCGCGGCCTCGGCGCCGGCGACGCCGGTGCGCCGGGCGAGGTACGCGCGTACCGTCTCGCCGGGGCGGCGTTCGGTCTCCTGGGGGAGGTACCCGACGGTGGCCGACGGCGGCGTGCGCACGACCTCGCCCCGGTCGGGCCGGTCGGCGCCGGCGAGGATCCGCAGGAGCGTCGACTTGCCGGTGCCGTTCGGTGCGACGACGCCGATGCGGTGCCCCGGCCCCACGGTGCACGAGACGCGGTCGAGCACGACGCGGGGCCCGAACGACTTGGAGATCTCGCGGGCGACCAGCACGGTGCGCCCGACGCTACCGCCGCCCGGCCGGGTGTTCCGGGCCGGCGCGCGGTGCCGGCGGCCGGTGCGTTATGATCTGCGTTCCGCCGACGGGCCAACGTCGTCCCGCGGTGGCCAGGAGATGCCCGTGCCGGGGCCCCCAGGGCCCGCCCCGGTGCCGGCGCCGGAGCGATCCGCTCCTGACCGCCCCATCCCGACGACCGATCCCGACGACGAGGTTCCCACCCGATGGTGACACGCCCCCCGGCCGAGCGCGAGCTGCCGCCCCTCTACGACCCGCGCTTCGAGCACGACGCCTGCGGCGTCGGGTTCGTCGTCGACATGAAGGGCCGGCGCAGTCACGACATCGTGGAGCAGGCGCTCACCGCGCTGTGCTGCCTCGACCATCGCGGCGCTGCCGGCGCCGAGCCCGACACCGGCGACGGCGCCGGGATCCTCGTGCAGGTCCCCGACCGCTTCTACCGGGAGGTCGCGGGCTTCGCGCTGCCCCCGGCCGGTGCGTACGCCACGGGCATCGCGTTCCTGCCGGTCGACGCCGCCGACCAGGTGCGCGCCGTGATCGACGCCGTGTTCGCCGACGAAGGCTTCACGGTGCTCGGCTGGCGCTCCGTCCCGGTCGACGCGGCGGTGCCGGGCGCCAGCGCGGCCGAGGTGATGCCCGCGTTCGAGCAGGTCTTCGTCGCGAAGGACGGCCTCGCCGGCGACGACCTCGAGCGTCATGTGTACATGGCCCGCAAGCGCATCGAGCACGAGACCGATTCGTACTTCCCGTCGCTGAGCAGCCGGGTGGTCGTCTACAAGGGCATGCTCACGCCGGTGCAGGTGCGCGATTTCTTCGCCGACCTGCG
>Ga0075471_10001680_pt1 | contig 14603 bp, 13 predicted proteins | sample DEB19_08_DNA_2_FD_74787 | JGI IMG/M metagenome (GOLD analysis project Ga0075471, IMG submission 74787) | Aqueous microbial communities from the Delaware River and Bay under freshwater to marine salinity gradient to study organic matter... | ecosystem: Environmental > Aquatic > Marine > Coastal ... | reverse complement strand
AGGTCTCGCTCGTCGGCGAGACGACCGGTTCGAGTGACGACATCGACATCTGGCGAAAGTGCACGAAGCGCACCGGCCGTTGCCTGCTCCTTCGGGATGTGCTTGAACGGATCGAAGTTGTAATGCTTCATCGCGTTCTCGTACGAGATCTTGTTGATCGTCGCATCGTCGCATCCAGCAAGCGTCTTGAGCAGTTCCTCTGGCGCATAGGGCCAGGTGCCGTCGGAGTGCGGGTAGTCAGATTCCCAGCACACGTTGTCCATATTGAAATGATTGAACAGTTCTGGACCAACGGTTTCTTTAATGAAGCACACCAAGATGTGATCGTTGAAGATCTGCGTAGGCGAACCGGTTTTCGAGAAATCGTGATTGATCCAACCACCATGGCGGTCGTTCACGTGCTCAGCACGCCAAAGGAAATACGGAATCCATCCGATATCGCCTTCGGTGAGCGAGAACTTCAGGGTCGGGAATCGTTCCCAGAACGTTGCCCAAATGAGATCAACAAGTGTGTAGGCCGTTCCCGCCGATGAAAGTGTCATGGCGACGCCAGCAGGAGCGTCGGCAGACGTCGCCGCGCTCTTTGATGATGATCCGAGGTGACAGCAGATCACGGTGTCGGTATCGACACATGCCGCAAACAACGGATCCCATTCACCTGAGTGGATCGACGGCATGTTGAGCGCCGCTGGATTCTCGGAGAACGTGACTGCGTGACAACCCTTCGCAGCGAGTCGTCGAACTTCGGCCGCAGCTTCGTGGACATCCCACAGCGGAAGAATTCCGCAGGGAATGAAGCGGCCGGGATGCGAAGCGCACCACTCGTCGATATGCCAATCGTTGTAGGCCTTGATCATGATCTCGTTGATTGCGCGATCGGGACCTTGATTGAGAACCTGACCTGAGAAGCCGGTCCAGTTCGGGAAATTCAATCCAGCGAGCTGGCCGCCTGCGTTCATGTCACGAATGCGTTCGTTGACATCCCAACAGCCGGGTCGCATCTGGTCGTAACGGGAGGCGTCGATGTTGTAGTACTCGCGGGGCTTGCCAGCGACGGCGTTCAGTCCAAGGTTGCGGCCCTTGATGTCGCCGTACCACCACTGCTCAATTCCGTTTTCGTCGGTGAGAACTCTGGGAGCGAATTCCTTGTACTTCGCCGGCACATGCGCATCGAACATGTTTGCCGGTTCGGCAATGTGGTCGTCGACACTGATCAGGATCAGATCATCAGCATTCATAGGGACCCCCTAAGTCACCGCCCGCGGGCGAAAGCACTGCGCTCACACTATGTCCTCGGGGCGAACGCGACGAAGGGTCGTAGGTCAATTTCTCACCCACGACCCTTCGCTCGGACGAAACTGAAAATCGGCCGGTATTGCCTTGTCTCAGTGACCCGGACGCGGGCCTTCAGATTCAATGATTTCGATCAAATAGCCGTCGGGATCGGACACAAATCCAACAATGACGGGCCAACGATCAAGTCGTTCCGGCTTCATATGCGACTCATACCCCGCAGCGACGGCCTTTTCCCACGTTGCCACGGCATCGTCGACGTAGATGTAGATTTTCCAAAGCGCCCGCCCGTGATCAATCGGCTGCGGGGTCATCGTTGGGTTGAACTTCGCAAGCTGGAGTCGACCGCCGTGTTCGCCTTCAGCTCCAGCGAGGTGCACCTCATTGACGTTCGGAATCTCGGTGCGTCCGTGTTCAACGAGACCCATGATCTCGGTGTAGAAGCGAACGGATTCCTCAAGATCGCTTACGGCAATGCAGAACTGACCAACTGTTGAACCCATTGTTTCCCCCTGAAGTGACGAGCTGTCGTCCGTAAGGTACTTCAGTAATGATGTGTCCCGCCCAAGAGAGGCAGTCGATGAGGAGTTCACGCCGTCATGAACATTGAACCGCTAGCGGGAACGATCGGAGCGTCGGTGAGCGAGCTCGATCTTCGCGATCTCACCGACACCGATGCAACGCAACTTCGCGACGCCTGGCTCCAGCATCTCGTCTTGTTCTTTCCTGGTCAACAGTTATCGGCGAGCGAGCAGCGGGATTTCGCACGACACTTTGGAACACTTGAGGTTCATCCACTCACCGAAAAACTCGAGGAAGCTCCCGAAGTCACGGTGCTTCATAGCGAGAGAGGCGGCCGAGCCGACGTATGGCATACCGATGTCACGTTCAATGAGTCCCCGCCTATTGCCGCCTTACTGCAACAGATCAGTGGGCCCGAAAGTGGCGGAGACACCATGTGGGCGAATCAGTACGAGGCGTTCGCGGCAATGTCACCGGCAATGCAGGACTTTCTCCGAGGACTAACGGCGATCCATACCGCATGGCCTCAAGGTCATCCCGAAATGAAAGCGGAACGACCAGTCGTTCTGATTCACCCTGAAACCGGGCGAGAGGCGCTTGCAGTAAACCGTTTGTTCACGACACGAATTCCACAACTCGATCAATCGGAAAGTGACAATCTCCTCACACACCTCTTTACTTGGGGTGAGAAACTCGAATTCACATGCCGGTGGTCGTGGTCCCCGGGGGACCTCGCACTATGGGATAACCGTTGCACCCGCCACTACGCGATCGGTGACTACGAGTCTGAGCGGATCATGCACCGGGTCACCGTCCTTGGTGAATACGCCGGACCTGAAAATCGGTCCTCAAGGAAATCCCACCATGAAGTTTCACGACTCTCGGCAAGTAGCGCTTTCGTCAAGCGTTAACAGTCGCATTCGGATTTTTCGACCACCACTTGGCAAAACAGGTGAAGTCAGCGGTCCAGTCACCTCCAAGCACTGACCGATCAATCCATGCTTGCTTCCGTACCTCTTCAGACTGCGAAACGAAGCAATTCATGACAGAAGTTTGTCCAAGCGCTTGATTGAAGAACTGCAGCCGAACTTTGTGGTTTTGTAAATCGATGTCACCCACCATCATTTGTTGAGTTTTGGTCAATTCCATCTTGGTAAAACTCACGTCGATGGAGACATCTTCTCGTTTCCATCGAACAATTTCCCGACCAATCTCCTTCAATCCTTGATGGGCTCCTCTCGCGGCATGACTGAATTTCGCCGAGTAGGCAATGAGTTCTGTCTCGGTCAAAACAATGACGGAGCACTCGGGGGCGGCCAGCCCCGCAGTCCAAAACCGTCGTGTCCCAAAAAGCGGACCCGGGTCGAAAAGCGGTCCAGCCTCTTTGACCATCCGTCGAGCATCGGCGGTAACGCCACCTCCCGGTCGAGCAGTGAGGTACCTGCTCCCCGGGAAAAGAAGAGCCGCGAACATCCACGGACCTCCCGCACACCAAGTCATTGTGTCTTCGAACCACCCCACAGCGCGATCCCCCCTTCGCACATGATCCATCGATTTCAACAACTGAACGCTTGCCGCTTAGGAAACTAAGGTTCCGCAACACGCTAGGGGGAACCATGAAAGAACTCAATGGGAAAGTCGCCGTCATTACCGGTGGAGCAGGCGGAATCGGCAAGGCCATGGGAGAACGATTCCTCAATGAAGGCATGAAAGTAGTTCTTTCCGATTTACGAGCCGAACAACTCGACGGCGTCGTGAATGAACTGAGCGGTAACGGTCGCGAAGTCATCGGCGTCACCGCAGACGTGTCCAGCCTTGAGTCAGTTGAAGCATTACGAGACGCAACACTGAATGCATTTGGCAAGGTTCACGTCGTCTGCAATAACGCTGGTGTCGCCTCCGGAGCCCACGGACGCCTTTGGGAACACGAGATTAATGACTGGCGTTTCGCATTCAGCGTGCATGTCTACGGCGTCATTAACGGCATCAACGCATTTGTTCCGACGCTGCTTGCCCAAGATGAGGAAGCCCATATCGTCAATACGTCATCGAATAACGGTGGCTTCTCCCCCATCGCAATGTCGCCGACCTATGCAACGTGCAAGGCCGCGGTCGTCACGCTCAGTGAATGCCTTTACGGACAGCTCGCTGAAGTGAATCCAAAGATCGGCGTTTCTGTGCTTTTCCCCACTGGCAAAACCAAAGGGGTCCTGAACACAGGTATCTGGGCCGCCGCCGAACGCCCTCCCGGCTACGAGGCCGATCAGCCAATTGACCACACCCACAAGATGGCCGGATGGATTGAATCGATGGAGGCAGCAGGCACCCCTGTTGCAATTACTCCGCTTTCCGAAGTCGCCGACCAGGTTGTTGACGGCCTGTACGCCAATCGCTTCTGGATGGTCGAAGAAGGTCGTTTCGAAGATGCAGTCAATGAACGAACGCAAATCATTTTGAACCGCGCTGCTCCGCTCTACCAAAGGTAACCACGATGACCGATCTCATCCTCGACTCACTTCAGCGGCGTATGGCAGCAATGCATTCGCTGTACTACCAAGCCGTCGGTTCCATGGATCTCGAGCATGTAAATCATTTCGAACGCGAGAAGGTCCTGCCGATCGCGTTTTCTCTCTTCCACTACACAAATCAGGAAGACGGAAACTTCATGTTCATCACTGGACAGATGCCGATTTGGAACGACGAGTGGCAGTCACGCGTACAAATGGCGATCAACGACCACGGCAAAGAGCGGACCGTGGATGAAATGGTCAATCAACGCATTGGTGACTTTGAAGCGTTCAAGGAGTATCAGCGAACGGTGTTCGATCGCACCGAGGCGTACCTCTCCACGATGGATCCTGCGGATTTCACTCGTGTCGTCATTCCCCGACCGTTCCCACCCCAGGTCGCGTCCACCTACAGCGCACGCGTTGCCGGGCCTGACGGCGTCACCGTCCTCGATGGGTTTGAGTGCTGGCTCTACCAGCATGGACTTCGCCATATGGGCGAAATCGAACTCGCACGCGGCCTCGTTGGCCTCGGCGGAATGACGAGTTAGCGAATCGGCGAACTACAGCGCGACGGTCTTCGGCAGATCCGAGTTCCGCAGTGCGTCGGCCCACGGGTAGTGCATCGGATTGATGCGGACATAGGGAGCATCGACCAAAACTTCCGTTGAGGAATCAGCGGGTTCCAACGCTCGCATCTGCTGGGCTGCAGCCCCTGCATCGCCCTCGACGAAAACGATGTCCATGTCGAGTCCATCACGAAGTCGTGAACTGAGGCTCCAGACGCCGTGCACGAACTCAAGGTCGACGAGTCGTGCAGCGCGAGCCAACGATGCTTCCTGCCCACCGCGACGTTGGCGCAACACGATTCCGGTATGACCTACGAAGGGAACATCGGCGGGTACAAGCTTCGTTGGCGCTGAAACGAAGGCATCGACTGACTGGAAGCAGTCTCCTTCTCGAACCGCTTTTTGATCTTCCGGGAATGCCATACGGCCGGTCTCGATCAATCGCTCGCGCAACGTGCTCATGTCGTCGAATGCGATTTGGGGATCACCAGTAAGCGTGTAGATCGTGATGAATGATGCACGACCGTTACTGAAAGGCGATCCTTCAATTGTTTCCCGTGACGCATGGAGAGCGGGAGTCGCGACATAGCGATTGCTCAGCATCACACCCTCGAGCATCACATTTGGTGGCGTGTGCTCGAGGTCGTACCAGCGGTTCCAGTCTTCGATAACAGCGGCGTCGCAGTCGAGTGCAGCGAAAATGATTCCAGAGGGTTGCATGTCGACATTCTGACCGACCAACCCTCGCCTGTCGCACACGCTCGTTCGCATGCACTCAACTCCCAATCTCGTCGTGTTCTCGAAAGTTGTACCGGTACGATTGAGAAGTGGCCGATCTCGTTCCCGCCGAAGCATCCGAGGAGCATCAGCTCGATTTCACCTCTCGTCCGTTCTCGGCCCTCGACGAATTGATCTGGCAGGTCAGTTGGGATGCCCGACCGAAATATCGCGGCAGGCTGCACGCGATATCGGCGTTCCTTGCTCCCCCAGCCGCCGTTGCCATGGCAATGAACGCAAAGCCTGGACGAACTCGAGTCGCCGCTGCCGTTTACGGCGCCGGCCTTTGCGCGATGTTCGGAGCTTCAGGTGCGTATCACCGTCTCACCAAAAGCCGGAAGATGGCGAGCATCATGCGCCGAGTCGATCACTCGATGATTTATGTGATGATCGCTGGCACGTGGACCCCCATTGCCGTTGCCACGCTCCCACCCAAGCAGGCCAAAGTTGTGCTTGCTGCGGTGTGGTCGGCCGCCGGCGTCGCAGCAGGCACAAAGGTGATGCGTCTCGACGAGAGCCACCGCGCTGGTTCGTGGTTCTATCCAGTCCTCGGCGTTGCCGGCGCCGTCCTCGCTCCATCAGTGGTTCGAGTCGGAGGGAAACCCGCTCTGGTCGGCCTCATTACAGGCGGAGCCGCCTACCTCGGCGGAGCAGCTGTCTTCGCCGCTCAACGACCAAACCCGTGGCCAAAGAAATTCGGCTTCCATGAAATTTTTCACACCGCCGTTGTTCTCGGAGTGATCTCGCACTATCTCGCCATTTGGCGAATACTCCGTCGAAGTCGATAACCGCGGTTCAGGTCACCGCGTCGGCCGCACCACCGTCGATACGCAAGTGCGCGCCATTGAGATGCCACGCAGGTTCACTGACAACGAAGGCAACAAAGCGCCCAATGTCTTCTGGTGTCGCAATATGTCCCGACGGGTTGGGCATTCCTGACGCGAGTACGAACTGTTCCACCGCGTCCCATTCAGAGGAGATGCCTTTTTTCTCTGCCCGCTTTGTGAAGAGCTCGATCATCTCAGGAGTTGCGATGATTCCGGGACTTACGCAATTCACGGTGATACCGGTGTTTGCGAGGTGCTTCGCCAGGCTGACAGCAACTGACGGAAGTGCACCCTTCGCCGCGTAGTACTCGGGAATTCGTTCGCCTGGTCGAGTCGCTCCAACAGTTGAGACAAAGACAATTCGTCCCCAGCCTGCGGTTCGCATCCCGTCGACAAATGCGTTGGTGACACGAATAGCACTCACCACATTTGTGTCGTAACTCGAATGCCATGACTCAGCGTCGCTCGACGGCCAATCGGAACCCTCAGCAACTCCGTAGTTGTTGACGACGATGTCGACGTGATCGACAACGTGGTCGACTGCCGATCGGAGTTGGCGAGTCCCTTCGTCGGTTCGAATATCGCCGACAACTTCGTGGGCGTGTCCGCCGGCAGCACGAATTGACGCAAGCGTTTCTTCACATGAATTCGCGTCGAGCCCGTGAACGAGGACGGTCGCTCCTTCGGCTGCGAGGACGCGTGCGATACCTGCGCCCGTCCCTCGCCACGATCCGGTGACAAGTGCGACCCGACCGCTGAGCCCGAGATCCATGGGCAGTGAGTTAGTGCGCGGCTCGGACGAGTCGGCCCGGCCGTGCGCCCGTATCGGCGTCGTTTCGGCGAGTCACAACACCGTTCACGATGGTCGCGACATAGCCCGTGGCGTCTTGAAGGATTCGACGCCCACCAGCAGGAAGATCGTCGGAAGGACGAGGAGGATGCAACGTGAGTCGATCAAGGTCGATCACGTTGATGTCGGCGCGCTTGCCCACTTCAAGAGTTCCGCGGTCGGAAAGACCAACGACCTCGGCGGTGAGGGCCGACTGCTTCCGAACAATCGCTTCAATCGGCAGACGTTCGCCACGAGTTCGATCGCGAGTCCAATGGGTGAGCATGTAGGTCGGCAACGACGCGTCGCAAATAAAGCGAACATGAGCGCCACCATCGGAGAGGCCGATCACGGTGTCGGGATGTTCCAACATCACCGCAAGATGATCCTGCGAGGTATTCGCGTAGTTCGTGAACGCACCCAGCAGTAGCGCACCTCCGGCAATTGCGTCGTACAGCACTTCCCAAGGATCTTTTCCAGATGCTTCGGCAATTCCTGCGATTGAACGATCGCGGGTTGGTTCGTAATCAGGCGGATCTCCGAGCACAAACAGGCGCTCGAACATGTAGGCCATGTTGTCGGCAATTGATTCGTACTGACGATGCGGATCTTCAGGAAGATTCTCTTCCGCAAGGATCGTTGCTTTCACCTCGGGCTTCTGAAGTTCAACCAGAAGTTCGTCATATGACAGCTCTGACTCAAGTCGTCGGAATGTCGGTCGACGCATTAGACCGTGATAGGTCGCGACACCGATCAACATGCCACCCGGACGGCCCGCGACCTGCGGCACAAGTTGCGCGCCGTCGCTATTGGCTGCCGCAACCGCCGCAAGTTGTTCTTTCCAAAGATCCGGGGCACCCATCGACTGGATCATCAAAAACGAAACCGGAGCACCAGTGCGCTTTGAGACTTCCGCCATCAGTGCGATCTCATTCAGCACTGTCTCGTGATCGTCACCAGTTTCACCAGTCGGAACCGCTTCGAACAGGCCCCCACCCGCGTCGACCATTGCCTGCGCGAGCGCCACCAACTCGGTTGAATTCGCGAAGGTTCCGGGGACCAGTTCGCCGTCGAGCGTTCGGTGGTTCAGTGAACGAGAAGTCGAAACGCCGATTGCGCCAGCTTTGATCGACGCGCGCACATGATCGGCCATTTGCGCGATTTCCTCGGCGTTCGGTTCGAGGTCCTGTGCGCCACGATCGCCCATCACATAGACGCGCAGCGGAGCATGCGGGAGGAAGGCAGCGACATCCATCGCGTAATCGCGGGCTGCAAGCGCGTCGAGATACTCAGGGAACGTCTCCCACGACCACTGAATACCTTCATGTAGCGCAGTACCGGGAATGTCCTCCACACCCTCCATGAGTTCGACAAGCCATTCCTCTTTACCGGGACGAACGGGCGCGAACCCCACGCCACAGTTACCAATCACGACAGTCGTCACGCCGTGACTCGCAGACGGATCAAGCACCGGATCCCAGGTCGCCTGGCCGTCGTAATGGGTATGAATATCGACAACTCCGGGCGTGACGACCAAACCGGTGGCATCGAGAACCTCGGCGGCGTCACCGTCGATCGCCGTGCCGACCTCGACAACAACACCATCAGTAATGGCAATGTCGCCAATGAATCGAGGCGAACCCGTGCCATCGACAATCGTTCCGTTGATGATCTTCAAATCAAACATGGCCCGACCCTAGGCCCACGCTGCTCTCCGGCGCACGACTTCCAATCCGGAACTACTGTCACCGGCCATCGGGATGCACTGTCATCGAAGACTCGGGGGAACACCATGGCTGCAAACACAGAGTGGGATCGGATTGTCGACGTCATCATCGTCGGCTCGGGCGGAGCGGCACTCGTCGCCGCCACGATGGCCGCCGATGAGGGCGCCGAGGTACTCGTTGTCGAAAAGGACGAACTCCTCGGAGGAACGACGGCGGTGTCCGGAGGCGGCATTTGGCTCCCGAATAACCACGTGATGGCCGAAGCCGGCATACCGGATTCCAAAGAAGCAGCACTCACCTACATCGAACGTGTCTGCGATGGTCGCGCTCCAGATCCGGCGCTTCTTGAGGTCTTCGTCGACACAGCTCCGGAGATGTTGAAGTACCTCGTTGAACACACACCGGCGACATTTCATATCCAACCACTCCCCGATTACTACACACCGTGGGGATGGGAGGGACATCTCCCGCGACCGGGTCGAACAGTCGAGGCGAATCCGTATCCGGTTGGCGAACGTCTGCCGGAATGGAAAGACAAGATCGTAAAGCGCGGCACACTCATGTCACTTGGAGCGGCAACCACGCTCACCGAGGACTTCATGCCGCGTACGCCCGAGATCGAAGCCGAACTCGCTCGACGTGAAGCCGAAGACATTCGACCCAAGGGCGCTGCACTCATTGCCGCACTCCTTGAAGGACTTCTGGATCGTGGCGTCGAGATTTGGCTTTCGTCACCGGCGAAGGAACTCGTCACCAACGATGCCGGCGCTGCCGTTGGCGCCGTGGTCGACCACGACGGAACTCGCACGAGGGTTGGAGCTCGCAAGGGAATCGTTTTGGCATGCGGCGGATTTGAATGGAACCGCGACATGGTCATGACCCATCTTGGGTACGACGTAAAGCCCCTCAGTCCCGGCGGCAACACCGGCGACGGGCTTTCGATGGCGATGAAAGCTGGCGCGCAACTTGGTAACACCACGTCGTACTGGGGAACGCCCGTCATGTTTGATCCGGACATCACCCGCAACGGTGAAATGGTTCCGCAGTTCGAATGGGGCCGAGGCGAGCCATCATCGTTTGTCGTCAATCAAAAGGGAAAGCGTTTCGCGAACGAAGCTCTCCCCTATAACGACTTCCCCAAAGCATTCGGCATTTTCGACAGCACCAATCACGAATTCCCCAACGCGGGGCCGTGCTGGCAAATCTTTGACAACGCCGTGCGGTCAAAAGTTCGAGTGCTTTCCATGTTCCCCGGTGAGCCTGATCCGGAATGGGCAATCAAGGCCGACACTATTGAGGAACTCGCTGCACTCATCGACATCGAACCCTCCGCGTTGGTCGCGACCACTGAGCGGTATAACGAGTTCGCTGCAATCGGTGAAGACCCCGACTTCGATCGTCACCGCAAAGGTCTCATGGGTCCCGGTTCGGTGAAACCCTTGACCGAGGGTCCGTTCTACGCAGTACGTATTTACCCAGGGATGCTCGGCACGAACGGTGGACCGATGATCACCAAAGACGCGGAAGTTCGCCGACAAGGTGGCGGCGTCATCGATGGCCTCTATGCGGCAGGTAACACCGCGGCGAACGTCTTCGGTTGGGCCTACCCAAGCGGCGGCGGCACGATCGGAAACGGCACCGTGTTCGGGTACCGGGCCGGAATCCACGCGGGATCCCGGCCGGCACGCGAGATCTAATCGCTAGTCGCCGCTCGGAATCACTCCGCCAGCAGCGATCCAACGTCCGATCACTTCACCGGCTTCGGCTGGTGAGTACACGTCTTCTTCGTAGCTCCATTTTCCGTTGCCGGCGTAGTGGAGAATCGTGTTGACGTCGAAGCCGTAGTAGCCGTCGTCGCCGTCAGGCGCGGGAAGAATGTTCGGGATCAACGCGCTGACGCGATTGCCTTCGATGAACTTGTACGACACAGGAAATTCCATCGTGGGAAATGGCTGCATCACGCCGTTGATCCATTCGCGAATCTCCTCCTGGCTCTTGAAATAGCCGTAGTGATGTTCGCGGTAGTGCGCGCCTTCGGTGAATTGATCAGCCCACTGATTCCAGTCGCCGGTCGCTACAGCCAGTTCACCGCGCTTGCGGTACTTCTCGAACTCTTCTTCGATCTCTTCGCGAGGGAATGCGGGCTCGGGAACCGGTGGCGCCCAACCTTCGATCCCTTCGAGCGAACGATCCTGCGGGGTCTCGCGAGTTCCACCAGCCTTGATCCAGTCGACGAACACCCGGCCTGCATCTTCGGGGTTGTAGTAATCGCCTTCAAACGAAAACTTTCCGTCGCCGGCATATTCGAGAATTGTCGTATTCGGAAAACCAAATCGCTTGCCGGTGCCAGTCGGATCGGGAAGGTTGTTCCAGATGTAGAAGCTGATGCGATTGCCTTCGATGATGTACCACTCAATCCAAAGCGTCATCGTCGGATAATCGGCCATGCACTCGATGATCCACTTCTGAATTTCTGCTCGTCCGTGGAACACGCCGAGGTTGTGTTCTTCGTAGAGCGCGTCCTCAGTGAACAACTCCGCCCAACCCGCCCAGTCGTGTGTCTCGACACCTCGGCGGCGAAACTCAGCAAAGGCTGCTTCGACTTCTTCACGCGGATAGATCGTCATGTGATTCTCCTTCAGAGATGGGGTGGTCGTTAGGGGCGGGAAAAATCGCGATTGGGGTGACGGGGCGGCATTTTCATTCCGGGTGGTGCCACCCATCCCGATGCCGTGAGGTCCTCGTAAACATGAACCATGTTGAGAAGATCCTCCTCGTACCGGAACTTTCCATCACCGGCATAGAGCAACGTCGTATACGCCGACTGCTGGCGGCCATCGGGAAGCACTTGGCGGTACTTGATGATGATTTCGTCGCCATGCACAAAGACGCCATCAACGGGGAACGTCCAGTCTTCAATACCCGTCATTGAATCGCTAAGAAACTCACGAATGCCTTCGATCCCTTCGACACGGCCCCAGGCCGGATCAATGAAGACCGCATCGTCAGTAAAGAACTGCGCGAGGTCGACCCATGGACGCTTGCCCTCGTCGACTTCCGCACGAAAAGCGAGATACCGCTCGAGCACTGCGCGTAGTTCTGGAGAAGCATTCTCCATTGTTCCCCCTCGTCCCCCGACGTGTGCGCCGACTCTATCGGCATTGCGAAATGAATGAGACCCGCATCGCTATTGCGAAAAACTGAACGAGAGAATCGTTGAACCGTGCAACCTCGCATCACGGAGGCACTCCAAATCTGACAATCTGACACGGCACGCAACGTCAGCTTCGACCAGCACCATCGCAGGGGGAACTTCCATGGGCGACACGATCGACACCGAGTACATCCGTCGAGCCGTCGACTACTCCGATCTCGCAGCACTTCGGATCGCGATTTTTCAGGCAACCGGCGATGCGGAAATTGGTCGACTCGGACCCGTTGCAACCTTGAGCGAAGACGACAAGGCGCTCTTGAAGGCGCGTTGTGTTGAACTCATCGATGCCGATCTCGCTTCGTGGGAATTGCGAACTCCCTCCGACGACGAGATCAACACAATGCTCGACATGGTGATCGGCACCCCCACCTCTCCCGGAGATTTCGAACTTCGAAAGATGGTGCTTTCGTTTGAAGACTTTCCCGGTTTCGCCGATTGGTCGTCACCCACATCAAAAGCTCCCGCCGATTTTCATGTCGCCATCATTGGCGGCGGCTTCAACGGAATCGCAACTGGCGTTCAACTTGAACAACTCGGCATCGACTTCACGGTGTACGAGCGCCGCGAAGAATTAGGCGGAACGTGGAGCATCAACCGCTACCCGGATATTCGCGTTGACACGTTGAGCGCGTCCTACGAATTCAGTTTCGAAAAGGACTATCCCTGGACCGAATATTTCGCCCGGGGACCAGAGGTCAAGGCGTATCTCCAACACATCGCCAAGAAGTTCGGCGTGATGGACCACGTCAAGCTCGGTCACGATCTTGTCGAAGCTCGCTTCAATGACGACACAAAGTTGTGGCATGTCACTTTTCGTTTGGCTGATGGCTCAACGGTGTCTCGTGATGTGAATGCAATTGTGAGTGCGGCAGGGCTGTTCGCCAATCCCAATCTTCCATCGTTCCCAGGGATCGAGGACTTTGGCGGCCTCGTCATTCATCCCACGCAGTGGCCGGAAGGCATCGATCTCAGCGACAAGAACGTTGCGGTGATCGGCAACGGTTCAACAGGGGTGCAGCTTCTCGGGCGCGTTGCCGAGATGTCGAAGCATGTCGAAATGTTCCAGCGCACGCCGCAGTGGATTAGCCCCCGCGACAAATACGGTCAGCACGTTGAGCCCGAAACCCGTTGGCTCATCGGTGCAATGCCGGGCTACTGGAACTGGTGCCGCATCACGTCGATCATGCACCTGTTCGATTTCGATAAAGACTTCCTCATTCGCGACGAGGAATACGAAAAGACCGGCGGACAAATCACTGCGAAGAGCGACTTCGTTCGCAACATGCTTCTTGACTACATCAGAACCGAAACTGGTGGCCGTCAGGACCTCATCGACAAGTTGATCCCCGATTACGCGCCCATGGTTCGTCGCCCAATTGTCGACAATGGTTGGTACCGCGCACTTACTCGCGACAACGTCGATCTCGTCACCGAAGACATCGTTCGATTCACCGATACCGGCATCGAAACCGCCGACGGCAAACATCACGAGCTCGACGTCGTGATCTCGGCGACCGGCTACGACATCGTCAAGTACCTCTGGCCCGCTGAATACTTTGGCCGCAACGGCGTGAACCTCCATGAGAAATGGGAGGAAGAATCACCTATGGCGTACGCCGGAATGATGATTCCCGGATTCCCGAATCTTTTCACCCTGTACGGCCCAAATTCGCAACCGCTTTCGGGCGGCGTTGCGCTTCCTGCCTGGTACCAAATGTGGGCCGGCTTCGTCGCTCGATGCCTCACCGGGATCATCGAACAAGGCAAGCAAACCGTCGAGGTCACCGAAGAAGCGTTCCGCACCTACAACGATCGTCTCGTTGAAGAATCACAGAAGCTCATCATGGTGTCGGATCCGGCGATGGCAGCGAAGAACTACTACGTGCAGAACGGACGCATGCAGGTCAACGCACCGTGGGAAACCCACGACTACTACCGCATGACGTCCTACCCCGACCCCGAAGCGATTGTCTTCGAGTAACGCGCGTGCGTTCCGGCGTAGTGCAAGCGCCGGAACGCAGACGCATCACGAAAGTACGTAATCGTCGATGTTGATCTCGCGAGTCCACGCCCAATAGTCGACGAGGCGGAAGGGACTCACCGTATGAATCTCGCCGGCAGCGTTTCGGAAATGGGTGTGCGTGATCCCGGGGTGTGACCACACCATTTTGTTGATCAGCTCCTGATGCTTCGCGTGATACGCCTCGTACAGCTCGGGCTTCGGCTCCATCGCGGTGACTCCACGCGCTGCAAGTTCATCGAGACACTTACTGATGTAGCGCATCTGACATTCCGAGTGGAAGATCAAACTTCCACCGTGATTGAGGTGCGTACTTGG
>Ga0075471_10001679_pt1 | contig 14603 bp, 12 predicted proteins | sample DEB19_08_DNA_2_FD_74787 | JGI IMG/M metagenome (GOLD analysis project Ga0075471, IMG submission 74787) | Aqueous microbial communities from the Delaware River and Bay under freshwater to marine salinity gradient to study organic matter... | ecosystem: Environmental > Aquatic > Marine > Coastal ... | reverse complement strand
GTTCGATCCGTACTCGGTGAACCGCGACATGGGCGGCTTCGTGCTCATCGACCGCTTCACCAACAACACGGTGGGCGCCGGCATGCTGCACTTCGCGCTGCGCCGCGCCGACAACGTGCATTGGCAGGCGGTCGAGGTCGACAAGGTCGCTCGCGCCCGCCAGAAGGCGCAACGGCCAGCCCTGCTGTGGTTCACCGGACTCTCGGGCGCCGGCAAGTCCACCATCGCCAACCTGGTGGAGCAACGCCTGCACAACGAGGGTTTCCACACGTATCTGCTCGACGGCGACAACCTGCGTCACGGCCTCACCAAGGACCTCGGGTTCACCGACGCCGACCGCGCCGAGAACATCCGCCGCGTCGGTGAGGTGGGCAAGTTGATGGTCGACGCCGGTCTGATCGTGATGGCGTCGTTCATCTCCCCGTTCCGTGCCGAGCGCCAGTTGGCCCGCGAGATGCTGGCCGACGGCGAGTTCATCGAGGTGTACGTCGATGTGCCGCTCGACGTGGCCGAGGGACGCGACGTGAAGGGTCTCTACGCCAAGGCACGACGCGGTGAGATGAAGAACTTCACGGGTATCGACTCGCCGTACGAAGCGCCCGAGTCACCGGAGTTGCACCTCGACGCGAGTGGTGCGCAGTCGGCCGAGGAACTCGCCGACGCAGTGGTGGCGCACCTGCGCCGTACCGGCGTGCTGACGCCGCCAGCGAGCTGATCAGCCGGCGATCGCGCCGCGCAGCGCAGCGACCATGCGGTCGATGAAGTCGACCATGGCCGGAGCCTTGGGGGCGAAGCGCTCGGCGGCGTGATACATGCCGGGAACCACGTGCAACTCGCACTCGACACCGGCCTCGCGCAGCCGCTCGGCGTAGGTGAGGTCCTCGTCATGGAACAGGTCGATGCTGCCGACACCGATCCAGGCTGCCGGCAGACCCTTCATGTCGATGCGCCGTGCAGGCACTGCCCACGGACGCACCTCGTCGCCACCTGCGGCGTGCCCCAGATAGGCGCTCCACGCGTAACGGTTCGACGTGTTCGACCACAGCAGACCGTCGATGTCGCGGCGCAGCGCCGTGCGGTCGTCGAGCATCGGGTACTGCAGCAACTGGAAACACACCGCAGGGCCGCCACGGTCGAGTGCCATCTGGGCCAGCGACGCGGCGAGGCACCCACCAGCACTGTCACCGCCCACGGCGATACGAGTCGGGTCGACGCCCAGCTCGGTGGCGTGTTGGTGCAGCCACGTGAGCGCCGTGTAGCAGTCGTCCAGCCCGGCGGGGAACGGGTGCTCGGGTGCTAGTCGATAGTCGACGTTCACCACCACGATGCCGAGATCGTTCACGAATCGGCTGCACAGTTCGTTGGCCTGCTCGGCGGTGCCCATCACCAGACCACCACCGTGGATCCACAGCAGCGCGCCCGACGGTGTGGTGCGATCGGGGCGGTCGTACACCAGCACGGGAACGGGCGTCGACCCACCGGCGCTGGCGGTCTCGGCCCGCACGCTGCAGGTGGCCGGCACCAAGGGCTGCTTGCCCATCATGGTCCGACCCACCTTCAGGCTGCGGGGGCCGCGCATCGACAGCGGCAGCCACAGCTGGCGGTTGCGCAACTCGGGTGATGCGGCGTCGATCATGCGCTTGCGCTTCACTGCGCCGAGACCGGTGAGGGTGGTGGCTGCGATGCCGAGGAGTCGGGTGATCTTGCTCATGGCACCATGGTGGCAGGTGCCGGGCCAGCGTTGCGTCAGTCGGCGAACTGTTCGATGAACAGGCCGACGCCTCAGCGCCGCACGCGGTGCGGTTGCAGTGCGCCGGCCGGCACGCGGCCAAAACGTCCGGACTGGTAGTCGTCGAACGCCTCTTGGATCTGGTCCTTGGTGTTCATGACGAACGGTCCGTATTGCACCACCGGCTCGCGCAGCGGCACGCCACCGATGAGGAACACCTCGAGTGCGCTGGTGCGTGAGTCCTGGATGGCGTCGGCCTGCAGACGAATGGCGTCGCCGTCGACCAGCACTGCGGTCTGCCCGGCGCGGAAGGGTGCCTGATCGGCACCCACCGTGCCCGACCCGGCGAGCGCGTAGGCAAGGGCGTTGAAGTCGGACCGCCACGGAATCACGGCTCGCGCCCCGGGCGCGACCGTCACGTGGGTGATGGCGAGGGGCGTGTGCGAGATACCCGGGCCCTGATGACCGTCCACTTCGCCGGCCAGCACACGAACCACGGTGCCGCCGTCGTCGGTGGTGACGAGCGCGGAGTCCAGACCCTGCAGATCCTGGTACTTCGGCGAGATGCGCTTCTTCGCGGCCGGCAGGTTGATCCACAGCTGCACGCCGTGGAACAGGCCGCCCGACTCGACCAGCGCGGGCGGGGGCGTCTCGATGTGCAGGATGCCGTCGCCGGCGGTCATGTACTGCGTGCCACCCTCGAAGATGGTGCCACCGCCACCGTGCGAGTCCTGGTGCAGGAACTGTCCGTCGATGAGATAGGTGAACGTCTCGAAGCCACGGTGCGGGTGCCACGGCGTTCCTTTCGGCTCACCGGCGGCGTACTCCACCTCGCCCATCTGGTCCATCATGATGAACGGGTCGAGGGCGCCGGCGTCGATGCCGTAGAAGCCACGACGCACGGGGAACCCCTCACCCTCGTGACCACGAGGGGCGGTGGTGACCGAGCGGACCCGGCGCACCTTTGCATCGGGTCGCACGGCGAACTTCGGGAGGTGCAGGGTCGAGGGCGTGGGGGCGGGCATGGCGTGAGTCTCCTGTGTTCCGAGTCCGACAACCGGATCGGCCTCGGTTCTATGCCACCACTCGCGGATACTCTCGCCACATGACCTCGTCACCGCTGCACGTGCCCGCGAACCCGGTGCGGTTCGTCACGGCAGCGAGCCTGTTCGACGGTCACGACGCGTCGATCAACATCATGCGTCGCATCCTGCAGTCGCAGGGAGCCGAGGTGATCCACCTCGGGCACAACCGCAGCGTCGACGAGGTGGTGCGGGCCGCGGTGCAGGAAGACGTGCAGGGCATCGCCGTCAGTTCGTACCAGGGCGGGCACATGGAGTACTTCACCTACCTGCTCGACCAACTCGCTGCCGCGGGCCGGGCCGACATCGCCGTGTTCGGCGGTGGGGGTGGCGTGATCGTGCCGTCCGAGATCGACGAACTGCACCGCCGGGGCGTGACCCACGTGTTCTCGCCGCAGGACGGCCAGCGCCTCGGACTCACCGGCATGGTGAACTCGATGATCGCCACCTGCGACGTGCCTCCGCACCGCGACGGCTCGGTCGACGTGTCGGCGTTGCTCGGTGGATCGGAAACAGCGCTGGCGCGGGCGATCTCCGCCATCGAGTCGGGTGTGCTCGACGGCGGTGTCATGGACGGGCTGCGCCAGGTCGCTGCGTCGAGGACGGTGCCGGTGGTGGGCATCACCGGCACGGGTGGTTCGGGCAAGTCGTCGCTCACCGATGAACTGGTGCGCCGCTTCCGACTCGACCAGCACGACCGCATTCGCATCGCGGTCATCGCCATCGACCCCACCCGCCGCCGAGGTGGTGGTGCACTGCTCGGCGACCGCATCCGCATGAACACGCTCGACGGCGAGTCCGTGTTCTTCCGTTCGCTGGCCACGCGCCCGGGCGACGATGCCACCGGCCTCACCGTGCCGCGGGCACTGAGCGACGTGGTGACGGCTGCCAAGGCGTGGGGCGCCGACCTGGTGATCGTCGAGACACCGGGCATCGGGCAGGGCGATGCCGCCATCGTGCCGCACGTCGACGTACCGCTCTACGTGATGACCCCCGAGTTCGGTGCATCGACGCAACTCGAGAAGATCGACATGCTGGATCACGCCCGCATCGTGGTGATCAACAAGTTCGAACGACGTGGTGCGCACGACGCACTTCGCGACGTGCGGCGCCAGTACGCGCGAGATCACGAGTTGTTCTCTGCCGACCCCGAGTCGCTGCCGGTGTTCGGCACGGTGGCCGCCCGCTTCAACGACGACGGCGTGACGGCGGTGTACCGGTGCCTCGTCGGGCTGCTCGAAGCGCACGGGTTGGTGCTGGGCGACGGGGCGCTGGCGTCGGTCGACACCAAGGTGTCCACCCGCATCGGCACGCTGTTGCCATCGGCCCGTCAGCGCTATCTGGCCGAGATCGCCGACACGGTTCGGCGTTACCACCACACCACCGAACATCAGGCCGATGCCGCACGTCGTCGACATCACCTCGAACACGCCGCTGCACTGGTGGAGGCAGCGGGTCATGACGCCGGTGGGGTTCGTGCGGTCGCCGCGGCGGCGGCAGCCGACGTGGATGCCTCCACCGAGGTGCTGCTGAGTGAGTGGCACACGTTGCGTGCCGAGCTGCAGGGTGAGGCCCGACCGGTGCGCGCGTCACCGTCGGGGCTCGACGTGCCGAAGTTGTCGTTGCCGCGCTTCGACGATCATGGCGATCTGGTTCGCTGGCTGCGCAGCGAACATCTGCCCGGGCACTTCCCGTTCACGGCGGGTGTGTTCCCGTTCAAGCGCGAACACGAAGATCCGGCTCGCATGTTCGCCGGCGAGGGTGGGCCTGCACGAACGAACCGTCGGTTCCGCATGCTGTCGGAGGGCCAACCGGCCACCCGCCTGTCGACCGCGTTCGACTCGGTCACGCTGTACGGGTTCGACCCCGACGAGCGCCCCGACATCTACGGCAAGGTGGGCACCTCGGGTGTCTCGGTGGCCACGCTCGACGACGTGCGCGATCTCTATGCGGGGTTCGACCTGTGTGATCCCACCACGTCGGTGTCGATGACCATCAACGGCCCGGCCCCCACGTTGCTGGCGATGTTCCTGAACACGGCGATCGATCAACAGGTCGACCGGTTCCGTAGCGAACACGGCCGTGAACCCGATGGCACCGAGCGCCACGACATCGAGCAGCACACTCTGCGCACCGTGCGCGGCACCGTGCAGGCCGACATCCTGAAGGAAGATCAGGGGCAGAACACCTGCATCTTCTCCACCGAGTTCTCGCTCGGCGTGATGGCCGACATCCAGCAATGGTTCGTCGAACACCAGGTGCGCAACTTCTACAGCGTGTCGATCTCCGGCTATCACATCGCCGAGGCGGGCGCGAACCCCATCAGTCAGTTGGCGTTCACGCTCTCGAACGGGTTCACCTACGTCGAGGCGTACCTCGCCCGCGGCATGGCTGTTGACGACTTCGCCCCCAACCTGTCGTTCTTCTTCTCGAACGGCATGGATCCCGAGTACACGGTGCTCGGTCGGGTCGCTCGTCGTATCTGGGCCGTTGCCATGCGCGACCGGTACGGAGCGAACGAGCGCAGCCAGAAGCTGAAGTACCACATCCAGACCTCGGGCCGGTCGCTGCACGCGCAGGAGATGGCCTTCAACGACATCCGCACCACGCTGCAGGCGCTGTGCGCGGTGTACGACAACGCGAACAGCCTGCACACCAACGCCTACGACGAGGCGGTCACCACGCCCACCGCCGAGTCGGTACGACGAGCGCTCGCCATCCAGTTGATCATCAACCGCGAGTGGGGGCTGGCCATGAACGAGAACCCGTTGCAGGGTTCGTTCGTGGTGGAGGAACTCACCGATCTCGTGGAAGCGGCGGTGCTGGCCGAACTGGACCGCATCAGTGATCGTGGCGGCGTGCTGGGCGCCATGGAGACCGGCTACCAGCGTGGGCGCATCCAGGACGAGAGCATGCTGTACGAGCAGCGCAAGCACGACGGGTCGCTGCCCATCGTGGGTGTGAACACCTTCGTCGACCCGGCAGGTGTGTCCATCCCCGACACCATCGAGTTGGCGCGCTCCGATGACGACGAGAAGCACGACCAGATCCGCCGTCTGCGCGAGTTCCACCATCGTCATGCGAACGAGGCCGGGCCAGCGCTCGAACGGCTGCGGCGTGTCGCGCTCGATGGTGGAAACCTGTTCGCCGAACTGATGCACACCGTGCGGGTGGCGTCGCTCGGGCAGATCACCGACACGCTGTTCGAGGTGGGCGGGAAGTACCGCCGCAACGTCTGAGCGTCGATAGCGTCGGCCACGGAGGTTCCCATGTCCACCGATCTCGACAACGCCAAGTACGTCTCGTTCACCACGTTCAAGCGTGATGGCACGCCGGTGCCCACCGCCGTGTGGCTGGTTCCGTTCGAAGGCGGCCATGCCTTCACCACCGAGGCCGAGTCGTTCAAGGTGCGTCGACTGCGCAACAACCCGTCGGTCACTGTGTCGGTGTGTGACATCCGTGGCCGGGTGCAGCCGGGTGCCACGGTCTACTCGGGTACCGCCGAGGTGCTCGACGCAGCCGCATCGCAGCGGGTCGAGGCCGCCATCAAGCGCAAGTACTGGCTGGGCTGGAACCTGATGATCGCACCCGCGAACCTGCTGCGCCGCCTGCGCGGCAAGGGCGAGGCCGCCTCGGCTGCGGTGAAGTTCGTCGTGCGGTGAGGTGTGGTCGCCGCCTGTGGGAGACTGTTCCCGGAGGCGACGATGGATGACACCTCGGTCACCGGCTACGACATCATCGGCGACGTACACGGACACGTGGTACCGCTGAGGGTGTTGCTCGCGAGCATGGGCTATCTACTGCGCGACGGCGTGTGGTCGCATCCGACCCGGCGTGCGGTGTTCGTCGGTGATCTGGTCGATCGCGGCGCCCACCAGGTCGAGGTGGTGGAACTGGTCAGGGCGATGGTCGAGGCCGGCACGGCGCAGATCGTGATGGGCAACCACGAGTACAACGCCGTGGCGTGGGCAACCCGTGACCCCGACACGCCGGGCGCGTTCCTGCGTGGCCACAACGAGCGGCACCGGCGCCAGCACCAGACGTTCCTCGATCAGGTTGGCGAGAACTCACCCTTGCACGACGAGTTCGTCGACTGGTTCCGCACCCTGCCGCTGTGGGTCGAGTTGTCGCTCGGCGACGCTCGTCTGCGGGTGGTGCACGCCTGCTGGCATCCCGACTCGATGGCGGCACTGTCCGCCGTGCTGACACCCGATCGAACGCTGACACCGGAGGGATGGGTTGCCTCCTCGCGGAAACACTCGGCCGAGTACGACGCGATCGAGGTGCTGCTGAAGGGCCCCGAGGTGTCGTTGGCCGAAGGACTGTCGTACGTTGACAAGGACGGCACCGTTCGCACGAAGGCCCGCGTGAAGTGGTGGGTGCCCTCTGCCGACACGTTGCGAGCCGGCACCAAACTTCCCGACGGCTCGAAGGGTGCAGACGGCCAACCCATGCAAGAACTGCCCGAGGTGCCCTTCCATCACACGGTGAAGTGTCCCGACGACGTACCTGTGGTGGTGGGCCACTATTGGGAGCAGGTGCCCGCCATCCCGTGGTCGAACACGGTGGCGTGCGTCGACTACAGCGTCGCCAGGAGTGGCCCGTTGGTGGCGTACCGATGGAGCGGTGAAGCGACGCTCGACCGGGACAACTACGCCTATGCGGCCGGCGTCCCGACCGAGGACATCCCGGGTCAGGGATTCGGCGACGACATCGAGTGATGCGTCAGTCGCACGGTCCGCCCACGACCGCCGTGATGACGTAGTCGCGATCGCCCGGCGTGTAGGTGTAGGCCCACGCGAGATTGGTGGCGGTCATCAGCAGGCTGGCATCGACCATCTGCTGCAACGTCTCGGCGTACTCGCCGTTCATGGCCATGTAGGCGTCGGCTGCCACCTCGAGGGTGTCGTGGCTGAGTGCGCAGGCCTCGGCCGACATCGGCAGACCAGAGCCCTGCGTCGTGACCGGCGCCGAGTCGCCGATGGGTGTGGTCGCACCTCCACCGAGTTCGGTGGTGGTGGAGCACGCTCCGAGCAGCACCACTGCTGCGAACACCTCGACGACATTGCGGCGACGCATGGGCATGTCGCCGATGGTACTGCTCCCCGGCCACGAGGCTCGTGCGCCGTGCCGCCTATCGTGGAGTCGTGGCGTTCAGGGGATTCACCGACGAGACGTTCGCCTTCTACGACGAACTGGTGGCCGACAACTCGCGTCCGTTCTGGCTGGCCAACAAGCACCGGTACAGCCAGTTCGTCCGTGAACCACTCGACGAGTTGTTGGCCGAATTCGCCGACCTCGGCCCGTTCCACGTGTTCCGTCCCTACAAGGACGTTCGATTCTCGAAGGACAAGATTCCCTACAAGGACCACCAGGGCGCGTACGTCGAGTCGCAGGGCGGTGCCGGTCACTACGTGCAAGTGTCGGGGCACGGTCTGCTCGCCGGCACGGGGTACTACTCGATGGCCTCCGATCAACTCGAGCGCTTCCGCGCCGCGGTCGATGCCGACGCAGTGGGTGCCGAGATCGAGGGCATCGTGTCGCGCCTCGAGCGCAAGGGGTACACCGCTGGCTCCATCGGCGAGTTGAAGACGGCGCCGCGTGGCTACCCGAAGGACCACCCACGCATCACGTTGCTGCGTCGAAAGGGGCTGATGGTGTCGCGCTCGTGGGAGCCGGCAGCGTGGATGGGCACTCGCTCGTTGGTCACCAAAGTGCGCGACTGCTGGCGTGGTGCCGCCGAGATGAACGAGTGGCTCGACCTGCACGTGGGACCCAGCACGTTGGCGCCGGCCGACGACGAACTCGCCCGTTTCGGTCCGTTCTGACACGTGCAATCCGGTGATCACGCGGTAGTGCCGACGGACGATGGGTAGGTTGACGACATGCCCGTGCCGTTGTCGCTGCTCGATCTGTCGGTGCTGAACGCCGGTCAATCCACCGCCGATGCGTTGGCCACCACCACGGCCCTCGCCCGGCGCGCCGACGAGTTGGGCTACGTGCGGTGCTGGGTGGCGGAACACCACAACATGCCCAGCGTGGCATGCACGTCGCCGTTGGTGTTGGTGGCCCACCTCGCTGCGTCGACCTCGAGGATCCGTGTGGGCACGGGTGGCGTGATGCTGCCGAACCATGCGCCATTGGTGGTCGCCGAACAGTTCGCGATGCTCGAGGCGCTGCATCCCGGCCGCATCGACGTCGGCGTGGGGCGAGCACCGGGCAGCGATGGCGCCACTGCGAATGCGGTTCGTCGCGGCGCCGGGCTCGGTGCCGACGACTTCCCGCGCGACCTGCTCGACCTGATGGGACTGCTGGGCGACGTCCGCCTCGACGACGGTCTTTGGAATCGATTCACGGCCACGCCCGCACCCACCACGTTCCCGCCGGTGTTCCTGCTCGGTTCCAGCGACTACAGCGCCCGACTCGCTGCGCATCTGGGCCTTCCCTTCGCGTTCGCCCACCACTTCGACATGGCGGGCAACGATCTGCGCGTCACCCGCAACGTCGCTGTGCTGTATCGCACCAACTATCAGCCGTCGACGCACCACCCCGAGCCGCACCTCGTGGTCACGGCCAACGTGCTCGCCGCCGACACGTTCGACGAAGCCCATTGGCACGCCGCGCCTGGCCGTATCACCGCACTCGGCCGCCGCACGGGTCGGTTCACGCCGTTGCCGTCGGCCGAGGAGGCAGCGGTGCACCCCGATCTTGCCGAGGCGATGCGTTTGCCGACGGCGCGCATCGTGGGTGACGTGGCGACGGTGCGCACCCGGTTGGCCGAGCTCGCCGAACTCACCGCCGCCGACGAGTTGATGGTCGCCTGCGTGGCCCACGACCTGTCGGCACGACTGCGCAGTCTCGAGTTGACGGCCGCGGCGTGCGAACTCACGACGTCCGTTCCTGCATGACCTTGGTCCCTGTTGCGACTCGCTCGCAAGGGGGATACTGAAGTCAGCCCCACGGACCACCGCCAGGACGGTGGATCTCCGGAGAAAGGGAATCCCCCTAAGGGACAGCGGCCCCCGCAGCCCACCGGCACGGGGGCCCGCTCGCGTCCGGAGCCAGGTGTCAGTGGGCCGTGTCTGCGGTGCGGCCGGTGGTACCGAGCGCGACGAACAACCCGGCGATGCCGAGATAGATCGCCATGTGCAGACCGAACGGGCCAGCGGTGCCGTCGAACGCGTCGTTCGACAACGTGCCGAGCAGCGCCCCACCGGCGGTGGTGACCGTGGCGATGATCGCTGATGCCGTCCCAGCCACGTGCGGTAGCGGCGTCATGGCCGCCGTGTTGCACAACGGCGAGAGGCCCTGCGCCATCGGCACGGTGAGCGTGAGCACCGCAGTGAAGACCCAGAAGTTGGGATGGCCACCGTTCGTGTACGACACGACGGCGAGGGCGCAGCTCGACACGGCTCCGACCAGGGCCGTGCGTCGGATCAGCCGGTTGAGGCCGAGTCGCTGGACGCGGCGCGAGTTGCTCAGCGAGTTCGCAGCGAGCGCCACGGCGATCGCACCGAAGTACAACGGGAACCACTCGCCGTAACCGAACACGTCGCCGAGCAGCACTTCCGAACCTGCGAGGTACGTGTTCATGATGCCGAACAAGAACATCATCGCAAGGGTCAGCATCATCGCCTGACGGTGCGTGACCACCTCCTTGCCGGCGAGCGCCACCGCTCGGAAGGTGAACGGTCGCCGTCGTTCGTGGGAGAGCGTCTCTGGCAGGCGGCGCACCCACACCAGCAGCGCCACCGACACCACGGCGGGGAACCAGAACACGGCGCGCCATGGCAGTACTGCGATCAGGCCGGCGCCGATGGCGGGTGCGGCGATGGGCACCAGCAGGAACACCGCCATGATCATCGACATCAACCGTGCCATCGAGTCCCCCTCATGGCGGTCACGCACCATGGCGATGCTCAACGACCTCGGGCCGGACGCGCCGATGCCCCAGAGGAACCGTGACGCCACCACGAGCGGCCACGACGGCGCCAGGGCAGCGACGATGCTCGCAGCGCCGTAGAGCACCAGACCGGCTCGCAGCGGTGCACGTCGTCCGAATCGGTCGCTCGCCGGTCCGAAGCACCACGGTCCGACCGCCATGCCCAGGAAGTATGCGGTGAGGATCCACGCCACCTTCGTGCTGTCGGCGGGCATCCCGAACTCTGACCGGATGTCAGGGAAGGCGGGCAGCATCAGGTCGATGCCGAGTGCCGTGGTGGCCATGAGCGCAGTGACCAGCAACATGAACTCGCGGTCCCCGGTGGTCCGACGTGTGGTCGTCGGCTCGGGGGTGTCACTCACGGAGCCACCCTAGGGGCGTGGCTCGTACGACACCGATTCCCCGGTGCTGCGCTGCAACACTGCGGCCATGCCCGAGTTGACCGACCTCGACGAACTGCTCGCCCATCAACTGCCCGAGCCGATGGCCAACGTGGAGCGCTTCCACCCGCATTGGCGGGAGAGCTACTTCTTCGTCGCACACCGACCCGACGACTTGGGCGACATGGTGATCTTGACGATGGCCACCTTCCCCCAGCGCGGCACGATGGACAGCCTGCAGATGGGTCGCGTCGGCGGCGTGCCCGTGCTCGGTCGTCACGAGCGGGCCCACGAGGGTGACCCGCACACCCCCGACGTCGGTGCTGCACGTGTGGAGATCATCCGTCCGTGGGAGGAGATCCGCCTGTGGGCCGATCCCGAACAGGGTGAGATGGGCATGGACCTCACGTTCACCGCGCGCACGCGCCCCTACGGCCTCCGACGCGGCACGATGAAGGCCGGTCACGAGGTGGTGTGGGACCAGAGCCACATGCTGCAGTCGGGCATCTACAACGGCACTTACACCGTCGGCGGCACCACGTACGAGGTGCGTGACTGGTGGGGTCAGCGCGACCACTCGTGGGGCATCCGCGAGCACGGTCGCTGTCCGATGTGGCTGTGGTTCCAGATCCAGTTGCCCGACGGGTTCCTCGGCGTCTGGCACTGGGAGTACGCCAACGGTGCGCGGGTGTACAGCGACGGCTGCTGGGCCTCCACCGACGGCTCCGATCCGGTGCCCGTGATCGACCTGCAGCACGAGATGGAGTGGGTGGCGGCTGATGGTTCGCCTGCGGTGTACGGCACCAATGGCAATGACGTGGTCGGTCTGCGCGGTCGCGCCGTGTTCACCCTGGAGGGCGGTCACCGCATCGTGGTCGATGCGGATGGCACCTTCGACCGGCCGTACGAACCCTTCCACCGCGGCGGTCTGAGCCAGATGCGCGTGGTCACCGACGACGGCCGCACGGGCACCGCGATCTACGAGGTCACCGGTTCGCGTCACCACCGGTACTTCCCGGACACGGTGGTCAGCGGGTCATTGCCCACCTGACCGAGTGCTGTGCTGCGCCACGGGTGACCGGCCGAAGTGTCGGGCGAACCACCGTGCAGCATGGTCGGCCACCTGCTCGAGCGTGCCGGGTTCCTCGAACAGGTGGGTCGCACCGGGAACCACCGTGAGCGAGTGCTCGCAGCCGAGTTCGTGCTCGGCCACGCGGTTCAGGTGCAACACCTCGGTGTCGCGTTCTCCGACGAGCAGCAGGACCGGACATCGCACCCAGCGCAACTGGCCCCGCGCCAAGTCCACCCGTCCGCCGCGGCACACCACGGCGGTCACGTCGGCATACGGGCGAGCCGCGGCGAGCAGGGCGGCGGCTGCACCGGTGCTGCCACCGAAGTACCCGATCGGCAACCCGATCGTTGCAGGATGATGTCGAACCCAACGGGTGATGGCCGTCAGACGATCGGCGAGCAACTCGACGTCGAAGACCAGTGTGCGGTTGTCGGCCTCGTCGTCGGCGAGCAGGTCGACGAGCAGCGTGCCGACACCGGCGTCGTGCAACACGTCGGCCACCCATCGGTTTCGCGGGCTCCGACGACTGCTGCCGCTCCCGTGGGCGAACACCACCAGCCCGGAGGCCTGCTCGGGCACGGCGAGAGTGCCGTGCAGTTCCAGATCGTCGAGGCGGATGGACACCTCGTCGTCGACGGCCGACGACGTGTGGTGCTGGGTCCCGGTCATGGTGCACCTCCACTGTCACCTCGATGGTGCACCCGATGGGGGTGGTCTGGCTAGGGCCGAATGCCGCCCTTCTGCGACAGTTGGCGGGTGACCACCGCCTTCGAACCGTTGTCCTTCCCTCGGGGCCCGAGCATGCCGAACCGGTTCATGCTGGCGCCGCTCACCAACCAGCAGAGCCACGCTGATGGCACGGTCAGTGACGACGAGCGGCACTGGCTGGCCAAGCGCGCCGAGGGTGGATTCGGTCTGGTGATGACCGCGGCGGCACACGTGCAGGCGGTCGGCCAGGGGTTCCCCGGACAGTTGGGCGTGTTCGACGACCGCCACGTCGACGGGTTGACCCGGCTCGCTGCGGCGATCGGCGCGCACGGAGCGGTCACCTACGTGCAACTGCACCACGCTGGGAACCGGGCCCCGGCTGCCGTGATCGGTACCCAACCGGTGTGCCCCAGCGACGACCCATCGACGGGGGCTCGGGCGCTCACCACGGCTGAGGTCGAGCAGGTGATCGACGACTTCGTGTCGGGTGCAGTGCGCGCTCAGCGAGCCGGCTTTCACGGCGTGGAACTGCACGGTGCTCACGGCTATCTGATCGGGCAGTTCCTGTCGGCCGGCATCAACCACCGCACCGATCGCTACGGCGGGTCGCTCGAGGGTCGTGGTCGTCTGCTGTTCGAGATCATCGACGGGATCCGTTCCCGTTGTGGCGACGATCTGGCACTGGCCGTGCGTCTGTCACCCGAGCGTTTCGGCATGCGCATCGACGAGATCACCGAGGTGTACGGGCAGTTGGTCGACGGCGGCAAGGTCGACCTGATCGACATGTCGCTGTGGGACATCGACAAGGAACCGGTGGAGGAGGGCCATGCGGGGCGGTCGTTGATGGACCTGTTCGCATCGATGCCGCGTGGCGATGTTCGCCTCGGTGTGGCGGGAAAGATCCATGATCCCGCCGACGTGCAACGCGTGCTCGACCATGGTGTCGACGTCGCTGTGCTGGGTCGGGTGGCCATCCTCCACCACGACTACCCGAACCGCTTGCGGCACGACGCCGGGTTCACACCTCGCCGTCCTCCGGTGACGGCCGAGGTGCTCGTAGGCGAGGGCGTGTCGGCATCCTTCGCCGGGTATCTCGGCGCATCCTTCAGGGGTTTTGTCGCCGAGTGAACGACCACGCGAGAGAGGAGGGGCCGAAGCCCCTCCTCTTCACGGACGTCTCAGTCGATCAGGCGACGACGCGACGGCGGGCGACCAGCGTGGTGGTCGTGCCGATGGCCAGCAGACCGCCGGCCAGCAGGGCGAGAGCGCTGGAGCTCGTGCCCGTCTCGGGGAGGTCGTGCAGCTCGGGCACGAGCACGCCGTCGAGGACGTGGATGATGCCGTTGCAGGCCATGATGTCAGTGGCGACGACGTTCACGGTGCCGTTCAGCTTCACACCCGACGATGCGTCGATCGTGATGTCCTGACCGTTGTAGGCGGTGGCCTTCGTCAGGGTCACCACGGCCGAAGCGGGGGCCGCACCCGGCAGCACGTGGTACAGCAGCACGTTGCGGAGCAGCGTCTCGTTGCCGGCGAGCTCCTCGAAGGTCAGGTCGAGCGCATCGAGCGCCGCAGCGAAGGCGGCGTTGGTGGGGGCGAGCACCGTCACCGGAGCGTCGCCGCAGTAGTTGAACAGGTCCTCGAGGCCTGCGGCCTGGACGGCGGCCACGAGCGACGAGAAGTCGGGGTT
>Ga0075471_10001678_pt1 | contig 14610 bp, 21 predicted proteins | sample DEB19_08_DNA_2_FD_74787 | JGI IMG/M metagenome (GOLD analysis project Ga0075471, IMG submission 74787) | Aqueous microbial communities from the Delaware River and Bay under freshwater to marine salinity gradient to study organic matter... | ecosystem: Environmental > Aquatic > Marine > Coastal ... | reverse complement strand
CCCCGCCGCTTCCCCGTCCTGAGTCCTGTTGCGTCCCCGCGTTGTCCCTCTCACCCGCACAGGAGACCATCCCATGCATCCTCAGTCCTTCGACGAGCTGATCCCGCACATGCGGCGGGCAGGCTTCATCGCCACCTCTCTCGCCGCGGTCATCACCGCCATGTTCGGCTGGCAGCTCGGCGAGAACGTCGTCGCCAGCGTGTGCCTCGCCGGTCTGCTCGCGCTCTGCACCTTCATCGTCGGCTATTCGCTGGTGGCCGCCTATCACGCCTGGAAGCGCGACATGAAGGGCGTCTCGGCCGCGGCCACGGCGCTGTTCGCCGTTGCGGTCTGCGTCGAGTTCCTGAGCCACACCGGCTTCACGGCGGCGAACCGCGACGCGACGATCCAGCAGGCGTCCATGCAGACCCAGACCTACGAGGACACGCGCGGCAACGTGCGGGACCTCGAGGCGAAGGTCTCGCGGCTCACCGACGAGCGCAACGTCATGAAGCCGACGCAGAGCATGGCGGCCGCCCGCGCCGTCATCCAGACGACGGAGGCCCACAAGTGGTTCACCGGCCTCACCCAGGGCTGCAAGGTGACCAAGGGCCCGCAGTCCCGCGCCTTCTGCGAGAAGTACTTCGCGGCCACGGCGGACATCGCACTGTGGGATCAGATCGCGGCTCAGGAGGTCAAGCTGGCCTCGGCGGAGAGCGATCTCAAGGCCGCCCGTGACACGTCGGGGCAGCGCCATGCTGGCCATGCGGCGGGCGCGTCTCAGGGGCTCATCCTGGCGGCTGCGGTGACGCAGACCGAACGCCCCTCGGAATCCGCTCAGTTCTGGACCGGCGTCGGCATCTCCGCGCTTCTCGCGCTGTTCGCGATCTGCGCTGGCGGGCTGCTCAACTTCATCGCGTTCGCGTTTGAGCCGGTGAGCAAGGCCGCGGCCGCGACGATCCAGTCCGTGAAGGACGACGCGGTGAAGCTCCGCCGCGTGACGCTGGCTCAGCTCTCCGAGGAGCAGGGGCTCAAGGCAGCCTAAAAAAAATGGAGGGCAGCTCGTGATGAAGCTGCCCTCTGACCTCACCCGGGGGAATGAGGAATTCGGAACTCGTTACTCCCAAGACATCCACAGCGAATGGAGTGCGTCTTGACAAATCTGAATCTAGAAGCAGCGCGTGACGAAATCAAGGCCACCGTCGCCGCGTGCGATGGAACACCCACAGCCAAGCTCGTTGCGGTTCTGATCGCCGCTGGCATCACTGACACGAAGGAAATCGCAGCCATCCTCGACGTGGGTGAGCGGGCGGTTCAGAAGGCCAGAAAACCGAACCACAGTTCGCCGAACTCAGGGACGCCGAACCACAGTTCGCGAACCACAGTTCGGAACGAACCACAGTTCGCGAACCACAGTTCGGCACCGAACCACAGTTCGCCAAAAACCGAACCACAGTTCGGTCGCGCGCGCGTAGAAGATAATAACTTAACTACTAACCTAGAAACTACTGTTGGTAGTTTTAAAACTCCCCCTACCCCCTCAGTCGCCAAGCCGGTGGACTGGCGCAGCGCCTTCGGCGCGGACGACAACCACGGGGTTGAATTCTCGCAAGGCCGATTGACCCTCGTAAACGGGACGCGGGCGTTTTGGGTCGAGCAGTTCGGCGGCGACGAGACGGCGCTGAACCTCGCGCTCATCGAAGCTGCCGGCAGCATCCAGCGCAACAGCAACGCCGGGCTCAAGGCCCAGGTCGAGCGCAAGCTTGCGAACATCGCCAGGGACACCCGCGAACGCGACAAGCGCTACGCACAGGCCGTCAAGTCGAAGGCTCCAGCCGCGTCGCAGCCCGGCAAGGGCACCGTCGGCATTTCCGCAGCCCGTGCTGTTCTCGAGGCTCGCAAGGCCCGTGAGGTGCACGCATGAGCGACGTCCAAGACCTGATGTTCACGCGCTTCCTGACGCTCTACGGCGAGCCAAAGACCGACAACCTGGAAGCCTTTTTCGAGGAATACGAGCGCGTCCTCAAGGGCACCGCCAAGGACATCCTCCAACTCGCGACAGACCGCGTGATCAAGGAACAGCAGTTCCGCTCCTGGCCCACTCCCGGCGAGTGCGTGAAGGCCGTCAACGCGGAAGCCGAACGCAAGGCGATCGAGCGCGAGCGCTTCACGCCGAAGAACCTCGACGAAAAGGAACGGAGCTGGCCCAAGCCAACGGAGGATTCGAAGGCGCGGTGCCGCGCGCTCGTTGCGGATCTCAAGCGCAGCATTGCTGTCAACGAGGCTCCGCGTGCGCGCGGCGCATCTCTCACGGACCTTTCCAAACGCATGACCGGAGATCGGGGGTAATCATGTTCGGTGCACAATCAGTCTGGACGAAAGAACGCACGGAGATCGCGAAGAGGCTGTGGTTCTCGGGGCATTCTGCGAGCAAGATCGCTGACACGCTCGGCGGCATCACCCGCAATGCGGTCATCGGCAAAATGAACCGCATCGGCGCCATCAAGCTCAAGAAGGAGCGCAAGCCGTACAAGCCGAAGGTGGTCAAGATCCCGGCCGAGGTGCGGGAGGTCGTGGAGTTGGAGCCCCGCGCGCCGCGCCCGCCTCGCGAGGCCTTGCCGCCAGAGCCGCCGCGGCCGGCCACACTCGTCTCGTTCGAAGACCTCACGGAGAAGACCTGCCGATTCATCTACGGCGACGTGCGCAGCCCAGATCACGGCTTCTGCCCGTGTGAGCGGATGCCGGGCTCGAGCTATTGCGCAGGTCATCACGGGAAGTGCTTCACGGCGCCGCCGGTCAAGATACGGGCTCAACAGGTTTCCGGGTCCGTTTACAACAGGTTCGGCCGCGGCCGCCTTCGTGACGAGGTTTCGGTATGACCCGCCCCCTCACGCTCAAAGGCTACCGGATCAAGAACGGCAAGGTGGAGAAGGTCCACGGCTACGGGATGAACGCCTCCCAGAAGATCAGGCAGAGGACCAGCAAGAAGGTGAAGCCGAGCAGGAGGGCGCCGGGGTGACCTACGCCGAGAAAGAGCTGCGCCAGGCCCTTCGTTTCGCGAACGAGCTTGGCCGCACCAAAATTCCCATCTCAATCGAGTCCGCGCGTTACATTCTGGAGAAACTGAAAAATGACCGCGTGGTTTGCGCTCCGCACGTCTCCGATGAAAGAGTTCGCCGTCGAAGAGATACTGCGCCTGAGGGGCCTTTCGGCCTTCTGCCCGGTGGAGACCAGGTGGAAGAGGACGGGCCGGAATCGCCGCGTGCAGCGTGATTACGCGCTGCTGCCCCGCTATGTTTTCGCGGCCGGTGCAGACCCGTGGGATGTCGTGAGGGCGTTCGCGGGGCGGGGCGTGACCGGTGTGGTGACGGTGGACGGGCGCCCCGGGCTCATCCGGGACGAGGCGGTCCAGAAGCTCGCCCGCATGTCAGGCGGGCTGGTTCCAACCAGTACCGCGCGGGTACACCGCTCGTTTCGCGTCGGCGATCTCGTCGAGCTGCCCGGCAGCGCATGGGCGCATCTCTGCGTGCCGATCCTCTCGATCAAGGGGGAGACTGCGAGGGTGCTGGTTCCGATGTTTGGCGGGAAGCAGGAAGTCGAGGTGCCGGTGAACCAGCTGGAAGCGGCGTGAAGTCCTGGTGGAACTGGCTTGGAACCGGGGAACTGAGAAAAACCCCGGAGCGGTGAGGCTCCGGCGACCGCCAAGAAATAAGGAGACTTTCGCGGTAGGGGCAGTGACACGGTGAAATCCTTCCTGCCGTAGGACGACTGAAGCCTGCAACTCGGCTTCGCTCGGATCGTTATGTGGGGTGAACGTGGAAGGCCCCACCTGCCCCGACCACGGAAGTTTGCGGAAATAGAAACCAATCAAGAACGGAGTCTTCATCATGCACGTCACGCGCGATAGATCACAGGACCGCTTCTCCGAGTTCGTCGAGAGCGCGCTGACGCCGAGGCCCGATTGGGTGCGCCAGTCGTTCGAGTATTACGCAGCGCACTATCTCGTCGGCTCTGGCCTGACAGGCGGCGACCTCGATGGACACGTTCGAGGGCTCGCGGACGCCCTCAAGAAAGAATACGACGCAGGCGTTCAGCACGGACGCACGTCGCCAGATTTTCAGAAATCAACCCCGTAAAGATAGGAGGGTATCCGCTCTGCGCCCGCGCTGGGCACGCTTTAAGGTTTCGGGCGATTTGTGCGTCAAAGGCAAATCGTTCACGCCGGCACGGCCGGCTCGTCAATCCAGGCGTAGATTTTTCGGGCTGTGGAAAAGAAAAACCCCGGAGCGGTGAGGCTCCGGGGTCCTAGGTTACGCCGCCTTCAATCGGCGATAGGCAGTGGTCCGTGCCACTTCCGGGAACGCAGCTTGGACTTCATCCAGCCTCGGCGCCCGGCCGTGCTCCGACCGAAACGCCTGAGCCCAGGGCACGATATTCGATCCGGTGACGTCCGGCACGATGGCTTTGGTCGGGGGCAGCGGATCGGTATCGTTCGAGATCACCTTCTTGAGCTCCTTGATCTCCTCGTCGGTGATCTTGCCCGGGGCCGTTTCGGTGATGGCGCGCAGGCTCCGGGCAAAGAACCACATGAGCCCGAACAGTGCCGCCTCGAGCCCGAGGGCGTAAAGCAGCACGGACGCCTTCCGGACCGTCGCCGGGGCAAGCCCGACCACGCCAGCCCACAGTTCCGACCCAAGGTCCCCGGGCGGGGGCGCCTTGAACGCCTCGAGCTGCCGGGCCAGCTTCTCGAGAGACGCCTGCCTCTGGTTGAGAACGAAGGTCGCGGACTTACAGTTCTTGCCGTTGCCCCCGGCGCACGCCTTGGGCTGCCACGCGTTCGACTCGTCAACGAGCTTCTTGGTGGCGTCGTAGTCGGCCTGGATCCGGGCCTTGTCTTCAATGGCCTTGCTTTCGAGGGCGGCGCTGGTCTCCTTGATTTCGCCCGTCCGGCCTGTCGTGGCCGGGAGGGAGTAGCCGAGGAAGGCCAGCAGGGCGACGGCCATCACGACGGCAGCGCCGCGCGACTTCCGAGCCCAGGCTGCATCGATGACGAGCGGCAGGGTTGCCACCGCGATCATCGCCGCGATCATGGACGCTCGCGTGTAGAGCGAGCCGCCCTCGGTGTACTCGAGCCCGCCGGTGACCTGGAGGGCAAGCAGTCCACACGCCATGACAAGGGCAGAGAGGGGTGCTAGGTATTTCATCGTGATTTCCTTTCGACTTTGCGGTTGAGTGGTCTTCACAGAGGGCGGGCCGTTACAGCGGTTTCCGCCCTCAACTGTTTAATCCTGCTGGCGCAGGGGATTGGGCTCCCCGAAGGAAGCCCGCACCGCTGGGTCAGTACCAACCGGCGATGGCGCCGTTCTTGATCCACACAAGTGCGTAGGTGTCGAACTCGGGGCGGGGGGCGACGATGGTTTCGCATCCCCAGATGGCCTTGACGTCAGCCTGGAGCGTCAAGGCTGCCTTGGCAGTGAGTTTGGTGGCTTGAGCGGCGGTCTTGTTGAAGTTGTTCATGGTGTCCTCCGTTGCTGATGATTGGAATATGCCATAACGAAAAACGTTTCTCAATAATTCAACGCAGCAAAATCATAGGTTTCTGCAGTTTTCCACATTTACGTGTAACGTTTGACAAAAATATCACGCCCTGCTACAACCCAACCATGGCAAGACCGAAGAAAGATGCAGAGCTGAAGGCTAGCGCCACCGTCGGCGTCCGAGTGACACCGGAGCTTCGCGCTAAGCTTGAGGCCATGGCAGATCAGAACGGGCGCTCAGTCACAGACGAGGCCCGCGCTGCGCTTGAGAAGCACACAGGTGTGAAGGTGAGGCGGAAATGACGACAGTGATTTTATGGGTCTTGAAGGGAAAGCGCTCTTGACTGCGCCCCCCGAACTCGCATACGGCTGAATCTGGGTGGACCCTAGTGGGCCTCGAGTATGAGCCAGACGATACCCACCATCGGGCAAGGCGAATCGAAAACGCTGAGACCCTGACCGGGTGCACTGCGCCCTAAGCACCGCGACATCCCAGATACAATGACGCCCCCGAAACGCTGCACAAGCTCGGGGGCGATTTCCGTTGAGGGGCATACGCTACGCGTCCAACGGTGAGAGCAATCTACGGCACCCCTCCTGAATCGGAGATGAACGTCATGGACCCAGAGCAGTGGAATATCCTGCAGCAAGTGCTCGCGGCTAGGCAGGCAGCGCAAATGCGCCAGCCGTCCCTGCGTCGCAATGTAGCCCCGGGACAGGGTGTGGCAGCTAATACGGGCCAGATGATTTCGGGGCTCATGGGGTCGCCAAGCGGAGCTGACCCGAACCCATTCTCACAGGTGCCGGGCGGAGGCTCGACGGCTAACGCCCTTCCGCCGGCAAATCCTATGGTGGATGATCGAAACTATTACGGAGAGATGGCTGACAACGGTTTCGCCAACTCCATGCTTGGCTACGGCACGGCGCTCGGGACGCTGGCCTTTGCCCCGCCTAACCCCTTCACGCTCGCGCTCGGGCTGGGCGGTCTTGGCCTGGGAACTCTGGGCTCTGCCATGAAAGCCCACGGCGAGGACAAGGCCCGTCGCCTCGGCTACCAGGGCAACTGACCATGAACACCTCGCAGCTCAAATCGCAGATCGTGCCGATCCTGCATCTTGCGGGGCTGGTCCTCGTCATCGTCGCCGCTCTCAAGTACGGCGGTGTCCGCATCGGCTTCGGCGGCGGAGTCCAGGAGACGGCGCTCGTAGGCATCGGCCTGCTGTTGGCGAAGTAAGTTTCACATGAAACTTGATTGCTAAAGTAGCGATGCATAGCAAACATGGCCGGTAAAGGATCTAAACCTGGAGAACGCCGGGGCGGGCGCCAAAAGGGCACCCCGAATAAGGCGACGGCGGAGATCAAAGAGATCGCCCGCAAACACGGGCCGGCCGCCATCGCAGAGTGCCTCAGGGTCATGAAGAACAGCGAAAGCGATCAAGCCCGCATCGCTGCTGCGAAAGAGATCATGGACCGGGCCTACGGCAAGCCGGCTCAAGCCATCGTCGGTGATGAGGATGAGGCCCCGGTAAAGACCGTCATGGAGATCGTATGGGGCGTCACGAGCGGATCGAGCGCCGACAAGTAGTCATCCCCTATGTTCCGCGTCCGCAGTTTCTCCCCTATCACAATCGGACGGAACGCTGGGCCTGGATCGCGGCTCATCGGCGCTTCGGGAAAACGGTTGGCTGCATCAACGATCTCATCCGCGGTGCGCTGACCTGCACCAAGCCAAATCCGCGGTTCGCCTACATCGCGCCGCTCTACACCCAGGCCAAGGATATCGCCTGGACCTACGTGAAGCACTTCACGGCCGATATTCCCGGAGTTCTGCATCATGAGAGCGAACTCCGGGCAGATCTGCCGAACGGCGGCCGCGTCAGGCTCTACGGTGCTGAGAACTACGACCGCATGCGCGGCGTGTACTTCGATGGGGTGATCCTCGACGAGTACGCGGACATGGACCCCAGGGTGTGGCCCGAGGTCATCCGCCCCGCCCTGTCTGATCGCAAGGGCTGGGCCACGTTCATCGGCACGCCCAAGGGCCGCAACGGATTTTACGAACTCGGGTACGGCAACCCGGAAACGAACTGGGAAGGCGCCCACAAGTCGCCGGAGTGGTTTACGTTGACCCTGAAGGCATCGGAAACCGGCATCCTGGCCGACAGCGAACTCGACGACGCTCGCAAGATCATGACGCCGGAGCAGTACGAGCAGGAATACGAATGCTCGTTCGATGCGGCGATCATCGGCGCCTACTACGGCCGGGAAATCGCGGACCTCGACCGCCAGACGCGCATCCGCTCCGTTCCGTGGGAGCCGAGCCTGCCAGTCTACACGGCCTGGGACTTGGGTCTCGATGATGCAACGGCGATCTGGTTCGTCCAGGCCGCCGGCAGCGAGATCCGAGTCATCGACTACTACGAAACGAACAACACGAGCCTGACCGAGGTGTCCCGCGTTCTGCGCAACGACAAGCCGTATTCGTATGGGGAGCACTACCTGCCGCACGATGCCGAGATCCGTGAGCTAATGACGGCGAAGAGCCGGAAGGAAAGCCTCGAAGCGCTCGGCATCCGTCCAATTTCCATCGCTACGCGGCAGAGCGTCGAGGAAGGTATCAACGCAGTTCGCCAAATGCTTCCGAAGTGCGTGATTGACGCGGACAAATGCGGCCGGGGGATTGAAGCCCTCAAACAATACCGTCGCGAGTGGGACGAAAAGCTGAAGACGTTCAAAAAAGCGCCTCTGCATGACTGGACCAGCCATGGAGCTGATGCATTTCGCTATCTCGCCATGATGTTCGCGCCGAAAGCGGCGCCTAAACCAATCTCCTACCCCAAGAGGCGCTACGCTTGAGCGAAGACGACGACGACAAGAAGCCGTCCGCTGAAATGGACGACGCCGAGCTGGCCACGCTCCTCGTGGAGATGAACCAACAGGCCGTCGGCTATCTCACGGATCAGGTTTCTGCCGATCAGGACGACAACCTCGATCGCTACCTCGGAAAGCCGTACGGCGACGAGGAGGAGGGAACGAGCAACGCCGTATCCATGGACGTTGCCGAGGTTGTCGACTGGGCGCTGCCGGATCTGCTCGAACCATTCCTGGCTGGCGAGCGTGTCGTCGAGTATGAGCCGTCACGCCGAGGGGACGAGGCCTACTGCGAGCAGGCCGGAGACCTCGCCAATCACTGTTTCTACGCCGAGAATAACGGCGTAATCGTCCTTCACGACACGGTGAAGACGGCTCTCATCCAAAAGATCGGGATCGTCAAAACGTGGTGGAAGACGGAGGAGACCGAGGAGCGCCAGACGCTGTCGGGCCTGCCGAAGCCCCTCGTCGATGAACTCCGCGCCGAAGACGGCGTGACGATCGAGGATGAGGTCGGAGAGCCTATCAACGTCCAGTCGATCGATCCGGAAGCGCAGCCGGCGTTTGCGGATGGCATGGTCTACACGGTCACGCTCACGCGTAAAAAGACGGAAGGCCGCATTTGCATCGAGAGCGTGCCGCCCGAGGAATTCAAGGTTTCGCAGCGCGCCAAGTCTCTGGACGTCGACTATCTCTGCCACGAGGTGGAGAAATCCAGGGCCGAACTGATCGCCATGGGGTTCGACGAAGAGCTTGTCATGTCCCTGGCTGCTAACAAGGGCAGCGAGCAGGACAGCCGTAAAGACCGGCGCTTCCCCGACGAGCAGCGCAACGAGGCAGGAAATACGGCCAAGCTTTCCGACCGGCTGACGCTCTGCGAGGAATACCCGCTGATCGATCTCGACGGATCGGGCAAGGTCAAGCGGTGGAAGGTCCACCGCGTCAACAAGACGATCCTGGATAAGGAGGAGATCGACGAGCACCCATTCGACGCGTGGTCCGCTGACCGCATTCCGCATCGCCTGATCGGTCTCGCGCTCGCTGACAAGGTCAAGCAGACGCAGTACGTCAAAACCCATCTCGTGCGCCAGTTGCTGGATAACGTTTATCTCGCCAACAATCCTCGGTTTGAGGTGCCCGACCAGGCCATGGCCGAGGGGACGATTGACGACCTGCTGACGTACCGCATTGGCGGGCTGATCCGCACCAAGGGCCAGGGCGGCGCGGTGCGACCGATCGAAGTGCCGGACAGGTCCGGTACGGCGCTCGAGGCCATCACCTACATGGACAGTGTGCGCGAGCAGCAGTCCGGCATCGTGCGCAATGGGATGTCGATATCGAGCGAAGTGGTGGACCCGAAATCCGCTACCGAAGCCCGGAAAGAGGACCGCAACGAGCAGTCCCGCAAGCGCCTGATGGTGCGCATGATCGCGGAGACGCTGCTAGTCCCCGTCTTCCGCAAGATTCTGAAGAACCTCGTCAAATACCAGGATGCGGAAAAGACCGTGTTCCTGTCCGGCCAATGGGTGACGATGGACCCGCGCACGTGGAATGCGGATATGCGCGCCACCGTCGCAGTCGGCCTCGGCCATGCCAATTCGGATGAGGATCTGATGGCCGCGCAGATTGTCGGTCAAGCCCAGCAGCTGGGCGCCGAGGCGGGTCTCGTTGGTCCCGCGCAGCTTTTCGAGACGAGCAAGAAGCTCATCAAGGCCGTTGGTTGGAAGTTTCCCGACAAGTATTTCATGGACCCGGCGTCTGATGCGTTCAAGCAGGCCCAGCAGGGTCGATCTCAAGCAGACCCGAAGATGGTCGAGGTTCAGGGCAAGCTTCAGTTGAAGCAGATGGAAATGCAGATGGACGCTCAGTTCGAGTCCATCAAATCGCAGCGAGATCTCCAGATCGAGATGCTCAAGGCCGAAGCGAAGATGGCCATCGAGAAGGAGAAGGTCGGGTTCGACTTCCAGGCCAAGCTCATGCAGATCAACGCCGAGTTCGACCTCAAGCGGCAACAGATGTTCATGGAGTTTGCGCTGCAGAAGCAGCAGATGGGCTTCGAGGCCGGAATGGCCAAGGAGCAGCAGTCTATCGATGACCGGAACGAGAACCGGCGCATTGATAGCGCCCATGAGCAGGGGATGCAGAAGGCCAAGCTGCAGAGCAAAGTCCGCTTCGGAGGCAAGATCGGATGAACGACGAAGCCGCCCGCAAAGCCGCCGAGCGCGGCCGTCGTTTCCGGGAATGGTGCGAGGGATCAGATGGGCTCTTCGCGGTCTTCGCCGCGATCGAGCGCAACTATGCCGAGGCGCTGTTCTCGGCCGACATCACGGACACGGACCTGCGTGAGAAGGTCTGCCACCGCGTCAAGGCACTGCGGGACATCAAGACTGTGATGTCCGCCGCGATCACCGAGGGCAAGAGCGCCGAGGCGATCATCCAGGCCATCGCGAAAATGGACGAGAAGAAGCGGGCCCGTAAGGCGCCGGCAAAAGCGTAAGGAACCACAGAATGGACGTTGCTACCCAGGGCGCGCCTGACGGCGCCGCCACGCCGACGGTCGATTCCATCGCGAGCCTGTTCGAGGCGGAGATTGCTGCGGAACGCGCCCCGCCCAAGGCCGAGAAGGAAGCGCCTGCGGCGGAGCCCGAAGAGCAGCCAGAAACCGACGCGGAACTGCCCGGCACCGAGGCGGAATCCGACGACGAAATTACCGCCGATGAGGCGGAGACCGAAGACGAGCAGGAACCCGAGAGCGAGCCTTCCGAGGCCCCCGCCGCTCGGGCCATCGACGCTCCGAACGGCATGTCAGAGGCCGACAAGGCTATGTTTTCGAAACTGCCCCAGGACCTCAAAGCCTGGATCAGCGGCCGGGAAGCACAGCAGACGGCAGATTACACGCGAAAGACGCAGGAGGTCGCCGAGCAGCGCAAGGCGGTCAAGACGGCGTCTGACGCTTTGGTGGGGAAGCTTCAGCAGTACGACCAGATCCTCTCGCGCTTCACGGATCCCGAGATCACGCCGCCCGACCCAGGGCTGCGCCTCACCGATCCGGCCGACTACGAGGAAAAGCTGGCGAGCTACGTCCACCGCAAGGATCTTCAGGAGAGAGCACGGGCCGAGCGCGCTCGCAACGCCAAGGAATATGAGCAGCACATCCGGGAGCAAGAGCGGGAGTATCTGGCCGAACAGGCCCAGGAGCTTCAGCGGCTGGCGCCTGATCTTGCTGCGAATACTCCGAAGGCAGCCGAGATGCGCAAGGCCATCCACAAATACGGTGTCGATTCCGGCTACACGCCGGAGATGCTCGCCCAAGCCTCCGCTCGGGACATCGTGACGTTGTGGAAAGCACAACAGTTCGACGCGGCCCAGAAAGCCAAGGCGAACGTGAAGGTCGTGCAGAAGCCCGCTCCGAAGATCGCAGCCCCCGGACCAGCCAAAGGCGGACGCCCGTCGAACTACGCCAAGGCTGTCCAGGACCTCAGCAGCAACCCGTCCGTCGACGCCCTTGAAGCGGCGTTCCTGGCGGAACTCCAATCGGAGAAGCGATAATGGCCGCGATTACCAACGTTTTCACCACCGCGACTGCCAAGGGCATCCGCGAAGACCTGACCAACCAGATCCACCGCGTGGATGTGGAGGACACGCCGTTCCAGAGCGCAGTCGGGACGACCACGGCGACCAACACCATCCACGAATGGCAGACGGAAGCTCTGTCGGCTGTGGGACAGAACGCCAAGCCTGAAGGGCAGGTTACGAGCCGATCCGCCGCCATCAACACGGTGCGCCTCTCGAACATCTGCCAGATCGCCGAGAAGAACGCGACCGTGTCTGGAACGATCGAGTCCGTCAACAAAGCGGGCCGTGACAAGGAAATGGCTCGCCAGCTCGCTCTCAAGACGATCGAGCTGCGCAAGGACCAGGAATACGCGCTGGTCACCAATCAGGCATACGACACGGCCGCGTCTGTTGGTGGCGAGACCGTGCGCACGCTGCGGGGCTTCGAGGCCTGGATCCGCACGAATACGAGCCGCGGCGGTGGCGCCGCTGCTGACCCTGCCGATCCGACCGTCACGCCGGGGACCACGGCCACGGATGGCGATCAGCGGGCGTTCACGGAAACGCTCCTCCTCGATACGCTGCAGCAGGTGTTCGACGCGGGCGGCAACGTGAAGATGGCCTTCATGGGGTCGTACAACAAGCGTGTCGCTTCGACCTTTGCCGGTCGTTCTGCATCGCAGATCATGGTGGGCAAGAGCACAGTACATCAGGCCGCCAACCGCTACGAAAGCGATTTCGGCATCATCGAGTTCGTGCCGCATCGCTATTCTCGCGCTCGCTCGTGCCTCCTCGTGGACCCGAGCAAGGTCAAGGTGGCCTATCTGCCCAATCGCCGGTTTCATCGCTTCCCGCTCGGGAAGGTCGGCGACGGCGATACCAACGTGATCCTCTCGGAGTTCACTCTCGAGATGTGCAACGAGAAGGCACACGGCATCGTCGCTGACCTCACGACCTCCGCGTAGCCTCGCCGCGCCTGGGGAGGGTTTCGGCCCTCCCCTTTTTCATGGAGTAACGCATGGCACGACCGAAACGTGAGCCGGACATGATCGACGACGCGCCCCAGGGAGAACCGTGGATCAAGATCCGGGTCAAGCACTACAAGATCTTCACGAGCCAGGGCCGCTTTATCGAAGGGTGGATCCGAGAGCTTCCAAAGGCAGAAGCAGAGGACTTCATCGCGAAGGGGTACGCCGTTGCAGTTTGAGGACTGGACGCTCCACCCCTCGCTCTGCCGGCCGGGTAAGCGCGTCTACAGCCGATTCGAGCCAAACGGCGATCTCGTGTTCATGGAGGAGTTCGATGACGAGCTCGCCATCGAGCAGGCCGCTCATCAGCGCGAGTTCAGCAGCGGCAAGGAGATGCGGAACATGGCCGTCATTCCCGACAGCGTGAAGGCGAGGGCCCTGCGCGAAGGCTGGTACTGGGATGACACCGCCTGGAAGCGCTGGATGAACGACATCGACAACCGGAAGCTTCGGGTGGCCGGAGGGCGCGTCTGATGGGGTTTGCCAGCTACGATGAATTGCAGACCGCTGTCCAGCGCATCGTCGTTAGAACTGGTGATGCGATCTTCGCCGCGGACTTCCCCCGGCAGGTGCAGTTCGCCGAACAGCGTATCAACTTCGGCGGCGCGCCGCCGCTGGCCTCCGCCCCGCTCCGTATCCGAGCGATGATCAAGACGGTTCGGATACCGTTCGTGGGTGGCGTGGGAACGGTCCCCGCGGACTATCTGCAAGCCACACGATTGAATTGGGAGAGTGATGTTGCTTTCCCGCTCCAATACCGGTCCCCGAAGGAATTCTGGGACTTCCGTTTGATTGGCGGAGGGCTCCCGGCCTCGTTCACGGTCGAGGGCAGCACGATCACGCTGGCGCCGGCCGCAACTGGAGAGGCCACGCTCTCCTATTATGCGAAGTTCGAGGCGGTGCAGACTGAAGACACCCTCACCGATCGTGACGGGTCGGCCATCATCCTTCGCGATGCCACGACGCTGACACAACGCACCACGGCCCAATCGAACTGGCTCATGGAAAACGCGCCCGCTGTCGTGATGAACGCGGTACTGATCGAGTCTTGGAAGTTCCTTCGTAACAATGAGCGCGCTCAGGAGGCATTCGCGGAATACGTCTCCGCCGCCGGCGGGCTCAATCTCACCGAAACCAATGCGAGAACGTCAATGAGCGCGCTCGCGCCGCGCATCAGAGGAGCAACGATTCCATGTCGATGAATGTCGTCATGCACGGCAAGACGGTGGACGGGAGAATTGTCCCGATGATCGTTGACGATCAGAGCTCAGGAGGTGGCGTCGGGGGAGGATTTGGCGCGCCGTCGGCGTCTCCTCTCGCCAATGGCTGGTCCTATGCGGCAGCATCCGGCGGCATCGAGAACACGTCAGATGTGGCGATCAAGGCCGCAGCTGGTGCCGGTCGCTACAACTACCTGACCAGCATCCAGCTCATGAACGCCGATGACAGCGTCAGCACGGAAGTCGTCGTCAAGGACGGCTCAACGGTGATCTACCGCACCGTTTTGCCGGCCATGGCCGCGAGTACCGCGCCGGTGCCGGTCCAGGTGCATTTCAATCCACCCCTGGTTGGCTCGAACAACACTGCGCTTAACGTCGCCGCCATCACGACCAGCGCCAAGGTCTACGTGAACGCCCAGG
>Ga0075471_10001677_pt1 | contig 14614 bp, 12 predicted proteins | sample DEB19_08_DNA_2_FD_74787 | JGI IMG/M metagenome (GOLD analysis project Ga0075471, IMG submission 74787) | Aqueous microbial communities from the Delaware River and Bay under freshwater to marine salinity gradient to study organic matter... | ecosystem: Environmental > Aquatic > Marine > Coastal ... | reverse complement strand
GGCGTTGATCGCTTATCGGCTGACCAGCGGCCAAAACGCCATCGGCAATGATCCCGCCCCGCAACCGGCTAAGGCCGCCAAGAACGCCATCAAAGGCAAACGGAAATAATCCGCCATGAACCCTCCCGTCATCTTCCAGAAGTTCCCCTTCGTGCAGGAAGTGAAGCCGGGCGCGTATCACTGGTGCGCCTGCGGACAGTCCAAGAACCAGCCGTTCTGCGACGGCTCCCACAAAGGCACGGGCTTCGCTCCGCTCAAGGTGGAAATCGCCGAAACCAAGAAAGTCGCGTGGTGCGGCTGCCGCCATTCCAAGAACGGCGCGTTCTGCGACGGCAGTCACAAGAGCCTTCCGTAAGGCAACGCCCCATTTCAAAATGAAAAAGGTCGCCTTTCGGCGACCTTTTTCATTCTGCAAACCCGCAAAGGTCCGGGCTTTTACTTCAGCAGCTCTTCGGCGATCTGCACCGCGTTGAGCGCCGCGCCCTTCAGGAGCTGGTCGCCGCTGACCCAGAAGCACAGGCCGTTGTCCAACGCGCAGTCCACGCGGATGCGGCCGACTTCGCAATTGTATTTCTCGGAAGTGAAGAGCGGCATCGGATACTTCTTGTTCTCCGGCTCGTCCACGAGGTCGAGGCCGGGAGCTTTCTTGAGCACCGCGCGGGCGGCTGCCACCGTCACGGGCTTTTCAAACTCCGCACTGACGGCGATGGAGTGCGAGCGATACACCGGTACGCGCACGCACGTCACACTCGCCCGGAAATTCGGGTGATGCATGATCTTGCGGCCTTCGTTCTCCATCTTCATCTCTTCCTTCGTGTAACCGGTCGGCAGGAAGGAATCCACGTGCGGCAACACGTTAAAGGCGATCTGGTGCGGATAAACTTCCTTCGTCACCGGCTGCTTGTTGACGATCTGGCCGACCTGCCGTTCGAGTTCTTCCAACGCCTTCGCGCCCGTGCCGCTCACGGCCTGGTAGCTGGACGCGAAAATGCGCTTCACGCCGAAAGCCTGATGCAGCGGATACAAGGCCATCAGCGTGATGGCCGTGGTGCAGTTCGGGTTCGCGATGATGCCCTGATGTTGCTTCACGTCGCTGGCGTTAACCTCCGGCACGACGAGCGGGACGTTCGCGTCCATGCGGAACGCGCTGGAGTTGTCCACCACCACGCAGCCGGCCTTGACCGCCGCCGGGATGAATTCCTTCGAGATGCTCCCGCCCGCCCTGAACAGCGCGATGTCGATGCCTGCGAACGAATCCTTGGTCAGTTCGGTGACGGCGATGTCCTGCCCGCGAAACTTGAGCTTCTTGCCTACGGACCGCGCCGAGGCGAGCAAAGTCAGCTTGCCCACGGGGAAATGGCGCTGCTCCAGCGTCTTGATCATTTCGATGCCGACTGCACCCGTTGCCCCCACCACTGCCACATGCGGATTTTTGTTCATAAAAGGCGGGAAATATAACCAGCGGGCGCGCAGAGTCAATGTCGCGCCCCGGCGGTTTCCTGTGCTTGCCCAACTTCCCGTTTCTGCTACAAGAACCGCGTGTATTTGCAATACTACGGATTGACCGCCGCGCCGTTCGACCTGACGCCGAATCCGCGGTTTCTCTTCTACACCGCGAAGCACCGCGAGGCCTTCAACCACCTCCTCTATGGCATCCAGCAGCGCAAAGGCTTCGTGCAGCTCACCGGCGAAGTTGGCGCCGGCAAGACCACCCTGTGCCGCGCCCTCATGGAGGAACTCGACCACGCCACCTTCGCCACCGCACTCATCCTCAACCCCGTCCTCGACGCCGAGCAGTTGATGCGCGCCATCGCCATGGAGTTCGGCCTCAAGGTCAAAGGCCTGGACAGCCTCGAAACCGTCGCGCTCATCAACGAATTTCTCCTCGACCAAGCCGGCAAGAACCGCGACTGCCTGCTCATCATCGACGAGGCGCAGGATTTGACCGACGACCTCCTCGAACAAGTCCGCCTCCTCTCCAATCTCGAGACCGACAACCGCAAGCTCCTGCAGATCGTGCTCATGGGCCAACCCGAGTTGCGCGACCGCCTGAACCAGCACAAGCTCCGCCAGCTCCGCCAGCGCATCACGGTGCGCTTTCACCTGCGCCCGTTGAGCCGGCCCGAGTTGAGCCAGTATGTGCGGCATCGCCTCGCCGTCTCCGGCGCGAAAGGCGCACCTTGGTTCACCACGCCCGCCCTCTGGCGCGTCTACAACTACAGCGCCGGCGTCCCCCGCCTCGTCAACGCGCTCTGCGATAAAGCCCTGCTCGCCGGCTTCGTCCAGCAGAGCGACAAGATCAATTTCAGCATGGTCGGCCGCGCCATCCGCGAACTCGAAGGAGACATCCACGTATGAGCCTCGTCAACGACGCCCTCAAACGCGCCAAGGACGCCCACGACCGGCAAGCCGCCCCGCCCCTGCGCAGCGCGCCGCTGCACACCTTGCCGTCCGCGCCCGCTTCCGCGGGTTCGCGCAGGTTCTGGATTGTTTTGCCCATTCTCGCCGCCATCGCCATCGCCGGCGGGATCGGATGCTGGCTGGAGTTCTCCAACCGTCCAACCTCCGTTACCACGCAAGCCGAACCTGCCCAGCAAAATCCCATTTTCGTCAAGCCGACCAAAACTCCTCTCCCACCGCCCGCCCCAAACATCACTGAAACCAAGACCGAACTAACCTCACCACCGCCACCCACGCCCGCGCCCGAAGTCATTCCCCCGCCCGTCGTCGCCGCAGGAAAACCCGCGCCCGTCGCCCCGCCGCAACTGCCGCAACCACCGCCCAATCCCACCGGCGCGCTCAAGCTGCAAGGCATCCTCTACTCCGCCACCAAACCCGCCGCCATTCTCAACGGCCGCACCGTGTATGTCGGCGACAGCATCGGCGGCATGACCATCTCCAAGATCGCCCCGGACCGCGTCACAGTGCTGCACCACAACCAGCCCTACGTGATCCGGCTGCCGTAGAACCCGCAGTCCGAAACCCCATGCTTGCCCTGCACCAAAAACTCGCCGCCGCCCCCGCGCTCATCCGCGTGCTGCCCTTCGGCCTCTTTCTCGTGCTGACGAGTTGCCAGGGAAAATTCTTCGCCGGCTCGGAATACTGGTTCTACCTCATCAAAACGCTCGTCGGCGGCGGCCTTATCTGGCTGATGCTTCCGACCGTCACCGAAATGCGTTGGAAATTCAGTTGGGCCGCCGTTGGCGTAGGCATCGTAGTGTTCGCCATCTGGGTCGGGCTAGACAGCCTGTATCCGAAATTCGGCAAAGCCGGCACGCCTTGGAATCCCCACACCCATTTCGGTGACGCCTCCCCGCTCGCCTGGCTCTTCATCATTGTGCGCCTCGTCGGCTCCACACTCATCGTGCCGCCGCTGGAGGAAGTGTTCTACCGCTCGTTCGTCTACCGCTCCATCGCCAAGGCGGACTTTCAATCCGTGCCGCTGAATCATTTTGCCTGGCTGCCGTTTCTCGGCACCGCCGTCGTGTTCGGCTTCGCGCACTACGAATGGCTCGCGGGCATCCTCTGCGCGTTCGCGTATCAGGGACTCGTCCTCCGCACAAACCGCCTCGGCGACGCCATGACTGCCCACGCCATCACCAATCTGCTGCTCGGCCTCTGGGTGGTGTTCCGGCCCGCGTGGCATTTCTGGTGATGAAAAATTCCGCTCCGCCCTGCGTTCTCTTTGAAGACGACCACCTGCTTGTCGTCCACAAACCCGCTGGCTGGAACACGCACGCGCCCGCGCCTTTCGCCGGCGAAGGCCTCTACGACTGGCTGCGCCACCGCGAACCGCGCTGGGCAACGCTCGCCATCCTCCACCGCCTCGACAAGGAAACCAGCGGCGTGCTCGTCTTCGGCAAAACCCCGCTCGCGAACAAATCCCTCACCCAGCAGTTCACCGCCCACACCATCCGCAAAAAATATCTCCTCCGCACCGACCGCGCCGTGACGTCACGCGAGTCCACCGTCAAAACCAAGATCGCCCGCACCGGCGACCGTTACGCCAGCGCCGCCCACGGCGAAACGGCGGAAACGCATTTCCAGATTTTGGATTCCGGATTGGTCGCCGCTTCGCCGCTTACCGGCCGCACCCACCAGATCCGCGTCCACGCCGCCGAATCCGGCTTCCCGATCCTCGGCGACACGCTCTACGGCGGCACGCCCCACCCGCGCGTCTGCCTCCACGCCGCCGAAATCACCCTGGCCCATCCCGCGACCGGCGCACCGACCACCTTCACCGCACCGGCGGATTTCGCCGCCGATTCCCGCGCTGCCCGGCGCGCCGCCGTCATCGAACCGGAACAAGCGAACGCCTGCCGCGTCATCCACGGCGCGAGCGACGCCCACCCCGGCTGGTTCGTGGAAAAGCTCGGCGATTTTCTACTCTCCCAAAGTGAAGCTCCGCTCACTGCCGGGCACCGCAGTGAACTGGAAATGCTCACCAAACGATACTCCGCCAGCGCGATCTATCACAAAACCCTCACGCGCCGCGTGCAACGCGCCACCGTGGCCGAGACCTCGCCGCAACTGGTTGCCGGCAATGCCGCGCCGGAAAAATTCCTCATCCGCGAGAACGGCGTGCAGTTTGAGATGAGTTTCGGCGAAGGCTATTCCACCGGTCTATTTCTCGACCAACGCGACAACCGCCGCCGCTTCCTCACCGGCCACATCGCGGCAGATTTCCCCCGACTCCCATCTGCCAACTCCCATCTCCTAAACTGCTTCGCCTACACCTGCGGCTTCTCCGTCTGCGCCGCGCTCGCGGGCGCGCACACCACCAGCCTCGACCTCTCCAAAAAATATCTCGAATGGGGCAGGCGCAATTTCGTCCTCAACGCCCTCGACCCCGCCGCGCACGACTTCATCTACGGCGACACCTTCGACTGGTTGAAGCGCTTCGCGAAAAAGGGCCGCGCCTTCGACGCCATCGTGCTTGACCCGCCCACGTTCTCGCGGTCGAAGGAAAGCGGCTTGTTCCAGGCCGAGAAAGATTACGGCAGACTCATCGCTACCGCCCTGCCCGTGCTGAAGCCAGACGGCGTCCTGCTCGCCTCCACCAATGCAGCCACACTCGCGCCGGAGAAATTTCTGGAAGCCATCGCCGTCGCGGCGCGCGGGGCGGGCCGGAGAATCACGAAGCAACATTACGTCCCGCAGCCGCCGGATTTCCCCATCTCCCGCGAAGCGCCGGGCTACCTGAAGACGGTCTGGCTGCGAATGGGTTGAAACAGCAAAGGCGCACCCTTCCGGCCGCGCCTTCATGTAAACTGACGGTAATGGTTACAGTGACCACCCGGCGCGGTTTTCGCGCTTGATGAAGCGGGCGGCTTCCGGGGCGTTCTTGGCGCGCATACCCGGGCCGTCCCATTCGATTTTTTTGCCGAGGCGCAGGGCGACGCACCCGAGCAACATGATCTCGGTGAGTTTGGCGCTGATCTCGAAGCGCGAGTAGCATTGCTCCGGCTTGTTTTCCTTGATGGCATTGATCCATTCCATGTGATGCCGGGCGTCTTCGCTGCCTTTGAACGGATTGCGCGGCACGGATTCGGGCACGGCGGCGGCGGCAGGGTGCGTCCGGGCAGAAATGAATTTTTCATCGCCCGTGAGCTTGACCAGGGGCTGCGTGCCGTAGTCATCGGGCGCGAAAAGTTGACCTCCTTCACCGATGATGAGGCAGCCGCTGCCGGGGATTTCGCCGCGGGCGGCCTCGATCGCGGCAAGCAATTCGCGCGGCGGCTTGTTGTTGCCGTCGTGGCGGCTCACTTTTTTTTCGCCTTTGGCGTCGATGGCATCGGGGGCAGGATGGCCGCCATCATACCAGTGGAGCGTGAGTGCGGCCTGATGCGGGGCCGAGCCTCGTTTGGGGAATTGGAACCGGACCTTGGAGCCGAGCGGATAGGTTTCCTCATTCATCTTCGCGAGGCCTTCACCTTCGATCTCGGTGGGAAAACCGAGTTCCAGCGCGCGGAACGGCATGTTGACGGTGTGGCACGCCATGTCGCCTAGCGCACCGGTGCCGAAGTCCAGCCAGCCGCGCCAATTGAAGGCATGATAGACGCCCTTTTTGTAAGGGCGCATCGCCGCCGGGCCGATCCAACCTTCCCAATCCAAGTCATCCGGAATGGGATCGCTGCCTTCCGGCCGGCCGATCCCCTGCGGCCAGATGGGGCGGTTGCTCCAAATGTGCAGTTCTTTCACCGGCCCGACGATGCCGGACTGGATCACTTCCACGGCGCGGCGCAAGCCGTCCGCGGCGCTGCCTTGGTTGCCCATCTGGGTGATGACCTGCTTGCTCTGGGCGAGTTCGAGCAGGTGGCGGGCTTCGTAAATCGTCTGCGTCAGCGGCTTCTGGCAATAGATGTGTTTGCCGAGCTTCAGCGCGGTGGCGGCGATGACCGCATGCGTGTGGTCCGGCGTGGAGATATTGACAGCGTCAATGGACTTGCCGACTTCATCGAACAACTTGCGGTAGTCGGTGAAAAACTTGGCATCCGGATATTTCTTCAGGGGATTGACGGCGCGAAACTTGTCCACATCGCAAAGGGCGTAGATGTTCTCGCTGGCGCAGCAGTCGGTGTCGGAAGCGCCTTTGCCGTTGGCCCCAATGACAGCGATGTTGAGTTTGCTGTTGAGGTTCTGCCCGCGCACGAATGCGGGGAAACCGAAGGTGGCCGCACCGGCGGCGAGGACGGAGGTCTTGAGGAAGTTGCGGCGGTTAAGGGAATATTGGCTCACATGTAATAATTTGTAGGATGGGACAAAAAATGCCCGACCCGCATCGGTTCGTCAATGTTGCACCTTGCGGACTCGGATTTGGACGCAAGAGGCGGCAATAAGTTTCAATGTTTTTTACTGGGAACAGGATTGAGCTTGCGCCGCCAAAATGGGAAGCTGCCGCTGCCATGAGCGTGAAAGTAAAAATCTGCGGCATCACGAGCGTCGCCGATGGCCTGGCGGCAGCCGAGGCCGGTGCGGATATGATCGGGCTGATGTTTTACGAGCAAAGCCCGCGCTACGTCACCCTGGCAGCCGCCGCGGAAATCGCCCGCGCCGTGCCGCCGTTCGTGATGAAAGTAGGCGTGTTTGTCAATGCACCGGAGGAATTCGTCATCCGCGCCATCGCGGAGTGCGGCCTCGGCCTGCTGCAATTTCATGGCGCTGAGCCGCCCGAGTTCTGCACCCGGTTCGGCGTGATGAGCCTGAAAGCCTTCCGTATCCGCGACGCCGCGTCGCTCGCCGCACTGCCGCAATATCCGACCGACGCTTACCTGCTCGACGCCTATTCCGCCAGCGGCCTCGGCGGCACGGGGGAGAAATTCAATTGGGACCTCGCCATCGAAGCGCAGAAATTCGGCAAGCCCATCTTCCTCGCCGGCGGATTGACGCCGGAGAACGTGGCCGCCGCCGTGCGCCAGGTGCGACCGTTCGCGGTGGACGTCTCCAGCGGCGTCGAGTCCGCGCCCGGCAGGAAGGACCCGGCGAAGGTGGCGGCATTCATCCCGGCGGCGAAGGGCATCCACCACGGATGAACACGGGTAAGGCCGTTGCATTCTGAAACCGTGTTTATCCGTGTCCATCCATGGTTAGAAATTCCTTTGCCTCTTCGCACCTTTACGTGAGAATTACCCCATGAGCGCAGTTGCCAATCTGAATTTGCCCGACGTCACCGGCCACTTCGGCCCTTTCGGCGGACGTTATGTGCCCGAGACCTTGATGCACCCGTTGCAGGAGTTGGAGGCCGAATACTTCCGTGCGCAGCACGACCCCGAGTTTCAACGCGAACTCTCCTACTACCTCACCGAATTCGTCGGTCGCCCCACGCCGCTTTACTTTGCCGAACGCCTGACCAAGGAACTCGGCGGCGCGAAAATTTATCTCAAACGCGAAGACCTCAACCACACCGGCGCGCACAAGATCAACAACGCGATGGGCCAGATCCTCCTCGCCAAGCGCATGGGCAAGACCCGCATCATCGCCGAGACCGGCGCGGGCCAGCATGGTGTCGCGACTGCGACCGTGGCCGCGATGTTCGGATTGAAATGCGTCATCTACATGGGCGCGGTGGATTGCCAGCGGCAGGAACTCAACGTCTATCGCATGAAAATGCTCGGCTCGGAAGTCGTGCCGGTGCACGCGGGGCAGAAGACCTTGAAGGAAGCCGTCAATGAAGCCATGCGCGACTGGGTGACGAACATCCGCAGCACGCATTACATTCTCGGCACAGCTTACGGCGCGCATCCGTATCCCGTAATGGTGCGGAATTTCCAACGCATCATGGGCGACGAAGCCCGCGCGCAAATCCTTGAAAAGGAAAAGCGTTTGCCTGATCTGCTTTGCGCCTGCGTCGGCGGCGGCTCGAACGCCATCGGCCTGTTCTATCCGTTCCTCGATGACAAGAGCGTGCGCATGATCGGCGTGGAAGCCGGCGGCCACGGCATCATGCCCGAGCAACACGCGGCGCGGTTTCACGGCGGTTCGCTCGGCGTGTTGCAAGGCACGCGCAGCTACATTTTGCAGGACGACTTCGGGCAAATCCAACTCACCCACAGCGTCAGCGCCGGATTGGACTACGCCGCCGTCGGACCGGAACACGCCTTCCTGCACGACGCCAAGCGCGTGGAATACACCTACGCCACCGACGATAAGGCGCTCGAGGCTTTCATGAAACTCGCGCGGCTCGAAGGCATCATCCCTGCGCTCGAAAGCTCGCACGCGGTCGCCGAAGTCATCCAACGCGCGCCGAAGATGGCCAAAGATCAGATCATCATCGTGAACCTCTCCGGCCGCGGCGACAAAGACGTGGCTCAGGTGGCGGCGAAGGTGAAGCTGGAAATGCCGAAGTGAATTGCGAAGAAAGCCGTAGGCACAAAAAAACCCGCCGCAGCGGGTTTGATTGATTTTGAAAACTGCGGCGGCTTAAGCGCGCTCCATGTATTTGCCGGTGCGGGTGTCGATCTTGATCTTCTCGCCGGTCTTGATGAACAGCGGCGCCTGCACGGTGATGCCGGTCTCTACGATGATGGCTTTCTGCACGTTGTTGGCGGAATCGCCGCGCACGCCTTCGGGCGCCTCGGTCACGGTCAGGATCACGCTGGACGGCAGTTCGATGGAAACGACCTTGCCCTCGACGATGGTCACGGTGACCGTCGCGTTCTCGATGAGGTAATTCTTCGCGTCGCCGACGATCTCGGGCGGGACGGTGACGGTCTCGTAGGTTTCCGGGTCGGAGAACACGTAGTCTTCCTGGTCCTTGTAGCTGAACTCCATCTTCACGGTGGTCATCGGCACGACATCTATTTTCTCGGTGGAGCTGAAGCGCACGTCGGAAGATTTGCCGGTCTTGATGCTGCGGATGGTGGCCTGCACGAAGGCGCGGAGGTTGCCCGGCGTACGGTGTTGGAAGTCGAGGACGACGGCGACATCGCCGTTGTAGTTGATCGCCATGCCGCGGCGCATATCACTTGCTGTTGCCATAAATATTCTTCGGTTGTGCCGTCACTTTTTGCGACAGCGAGCGGGAAAAATTAGCCGAGGCGGGCCTAAAAGCAAGCTTGGAATTGCCGCCCGCAGGTTGTCCGGGCCGCACCCCGCGCCGCCGCCGCTTGCTTGTCAAAGCAATCGCGCTGCATTACCGTCTGCCCATGTCCGCCCGGAGAATTTTTGCCCTGCCCGCCGCGTGCGGCTGCGCCCTGCTGCTGACCGCGCCGCAACCCGCCGGCGCCGACACCATCCAGTTGAAAGACGCCGCCGCCGTCACCGGCACCATCCTCGCCGAGAAGCGCGATGCCGTCGTCGTGGACGTCGGCTACACCGCGCTCGTCGTCCCGCAGAACCAGATCGTCAAAATCATCCGCACAGAGAAAATCACCGCCGCCCCGGCCAGATCGTCCGGCAAGAACGCCGCCGTCGTCACGCTTGCGCCGCGCGCGCCGGAGGCGTCCGCCAAATCCGACCTCTACTACAGTGCGCCGAAGGCTTCCCCCGTCCGCGCCGTCCGCGATCTCGTGAGCGCGCTCGGCGAGGCGGTGGTTCAAGTCCGCACCCCCGGCGGCCTCGGCTCGGGATTCATCCTCGACGAGCACGGTTACCTCATCACCAATTTCCACGTCATTGAAGGCGAGACCCAGATTTCCGTGGAAGCCTACCACCAACGCAACGACCAGTTGGAACGCAAGACCTACAAGCAGGTCCGCATCGTCGCCATGAACAAATTCGCCGACCTCGCGCTGCTGAAGATCGAGGATGCCGACGCGCCCAAGTTCGCCCACGTCGCGCTCGGTGATTCGGACACCCTCGCCGTCGGCGAACGCGTCTTCGCCATCGGCAGCCCGCTCGGCCTGGAGCGCACCGTCACCGAAGGCATCCTCAGCACCAAGACCCGCCAATTCCAGGGTGACCTCTACCTCCAGACCACCGCCCAGATCAACCCCGGCAACTCCGGCGGGCCGCTCTTCAACCTCAGCGGCGACGTCATGGGCGTCATCAACATGAAGATCACCGCCGGCGAAGGCATCGGCTTCGCCATTCCCGTCGCCACCGTCAAATTTTTCCTCGACCACCGCGACGCTTTTGCCTACGCCGCCGACAATCCCAGCAACCCCTACCGCTACCTCGAACCGCCCAGCCGGACGAAATTGCTGCCGCCCCAATAGCCAGCCAACCTCGTTCTAAAATTCATGAAACCATTCCTCCTCGCCCTCGCCCTCGGCCTCAGTTGCGTCCGCCCCGGCCTCGCCGCCATCCCAGCGCCGGAGAAAATTCTCCCCGCCGACACCCTCGCCGTCGTCACCGCGCCGGACTTCGCCAGCTTCTGCGAGCAGCATCGCAAGTCGCCCCAGCTTCAATTCTGGCACGACCCCGCCATGAAACCGTTCATCGATAAAATCATGGCCCGCCTCCAGACCGAACTCATTGAACCGCTGGAGCGCGACCTCGGCGGCAGCCTCTCCAACTACACCGCGCTCGCCCAAGGCCAGATGACCCTCGCCGTCGTGCAAAACGGCTGGCAAGGCACCACCAACGTCCTCCCCGGCTGGCTCTTCCTGCTCGACACCAAGACCAACCGCACCCTCCTCGAAACCAACCTCACCACCCTCAAGCGCAAGTGGACCGACGCCGGCAAACCGCTCAAGACCGAAACCATCCGCGGCGTCGAATTCACCACCCTGCTCCTCTCCAGCAACGACCTGGCCGGCGCGATGAAAAAAATGAACCCTGCGGCCGCGCCCGAAACCTTCAAGCCCGATGACCCCGCGCCCGCCGCGCCGCCCACCCCGCTCTACCTCGGCCAGCATGAATCCCTCTTCATCGCCGGCAACTCCACCGCCGTCATCGAGAAAATCCTCCGCAGCCTGAACGGCGGCAGCGCCCCCGTCCTCGCCGATGAAGCCGCGTTCGAAGCCAGCCGCGGCGCGCTGTTCCGCGACGCCACCGCCTACGGCTGGATCCACACCAAGCCGCTGATGGAAATCCTCGTGAAAGTTCTCGCTCATGAATCCGAAACCGAGCCGAATACAACCTTCTCGCTCGTGCCCTTCTCCCCGGATAAAGCCATCACCAGCCTCGGCCTCAACCGCCTCCGCACCGTCGCCTTCAGCATGAAACCCACGGCCGAAGGCAGCACCGCCGAACTCCTCCTCGCCATCCCCGAGAGCGACCGCCAGGACGGCATCTTCAAGATTCTCGCCGGCGAACCGCGCGAGACCACCCCGCCCGCCTTCGTCCCCGCCGACGCCGTCAAGTTCACCCGCTTCCGCCTTAACGGGCCGCAGAGTTGGGAGAATCTGGAAAAGATGCTCGGCAACATCTCACCGAACCTGCCCGCCACCATCAACATCCTGTTCTCCACCGCCAGCATGAAAGAGTTGGAAAAAAATCCCGATTACGACCTCAAGAAAATCTTCCTCGACAGCCTCGGCGACGACTTTATCAGCTACCAGAAAGCCCCGCGCAGCCAGGCCCTCGCCGACGTCGCCGCGCCGCCCTCCATTTTCCTCGTCGGCTCGCCGCAGCCGGACAAGCTGCTGGAAGCCCTCAAGAGCATCTTTGCCCTCATCAACCGCCGCGGCGACCCGCCCACGGAACGCGAATTCCTCGGTCACAAGATTTACACCATCACCACCACGCCCGCCCAACTCGTGACCGGCGAGAAGACCGGCACCCGCGCTGCCAGCTTCGCCGCCGCGAACGGCTATTGCGCCATTTCCATGGACGCCGCCACGCTGGAGGAATTTCTCCGCAGCGGCGAGAACCCTGGCAAGGCGCTCCGCGAAACCCCCGGCCTGGCCGCCGCCATCCCGCACGTGCGCACCGCCGGCGCCAGCTACTTCAACTACGAAAACCAGCGCGAAACCATGCGCACCGCGTTCGATATGTTCAAGCAACTTGGAGCCGCCTCCAAACCCGGCGTCACCGATCCACTGGGAATGCTGGCCGGCCAAAACCTCATCAAAGACTGGATTGATGTCGCCCTGCTGCCGGATTTCAGCCGCGTGGCGAAATACTTTGGGTTCACCGTGAGCGCGATGAGCGCCACGCCCACCGGCCTCTCCATGAAAGTCTTTGCCCCAACCCCGGAGGGGATCACCGCCAGCCCTGCGAATTAGAACGGCGCGAGCCGTAGGAGCCGCAGCAATGTGAGCTATCCGACGCAGGACTACGCTGCGGCGCCAACCGCGCAGTTACTCCTGCGGATAAACGAGCACGCGGTCGTGGACGATGATGATGAGGTCGTTCTTTTTGTCGCCGGTCACGTCAGCCACGGCGGCTTCGCGCGGCTCGGGCACGGCGCTGCGCAGGTTCCGGAAACTGCGTTCCTCGAACACCTGCCAGCGGTTCGCCGGCACCAGCTTGTGGTTCGCGTCGAACACCACGAGGTCGAGATGATTCTTGACCGTCTCCATGAACACGAGGTCCTTGCGCCCGTCGTTGTCCAGGTCGCCGGTCACGACGTCGTTGAGGTAGCCGTCCTTGATGGGTGTCTCGTAGCCGTCGAGGTCGGTGTATTCCCAGACCGCGCCGCGCAACGCCTGCCACGCGATGGCGTTCTGCCCCTGCAAGGCGATGCTGTTCCGGTTCGTGTCGCCCAACGCGAGCGCCTGCAAGGTGATGCCGGAAAAATCCGCGTAGAGCGGCAACTGGAGGTTGCGCACCACCTGCCACACGCCCGCCGCATCGCGCTCGGAGAGCGTGAGCGCCTTGCGTTCGCCATCGAGCAGGAAGAGCGCGGCGATGCCGTTCGTGCCGTTGGGCAACGCCGCCGCGCCGATGAGCCGGGAGTTGCTGGCGGCGCCGTTGATCTGGTCCTTCACTTGGAAGGTCCAGCCGGGCGCGTTCGTGGAATTCGGCGAACCCGCCTCCGGCTGTAGCACGACGGCGCGGAGGAAATTTTTCTGCGGCAGGAGCAATTCCGCTTTGCCGTCACCATCCACATCGGCGGCGGCGAGCCACGGCTGCTCCAGCGTGCCGCCGGGCGGCGCGATGTCCTGCTCGCTGAAATCCTTGCCGGCGACTTGCAGCAGCACCTTGATCTTCTCGTAGGGAATCAGCATGACGAGGTCGGCGAGGCCGTCCTGGTTCACGTCGTGGAGCGCGAGCGTCGCGGGGTTGGATTTGAAATTGTCGCCGAGCTTCTGGAGTTTGTTCGTGCCGGCGGCGGTGCGGGTGAGCAAGACGCGTTTGCCGTCCTGATCGAGGATCACGGCGAGCGTGGGCTTCGCGCCCGGGGCGAGCGGACCCACGGCCATCGCGAGCGGCTTGCCTTCGGTGGCGATGAGCGTGGGGAACGGCAGGCGCTGCTTCTCATCCAGTCGCGTGACGCCGATGCGTCGCTCGTCCGCGCTCAACAGAAAGATTTCCGCGTTGCCATCGCCTTCCCAGTCGGCCACGGCGATGTCAGTGATGCCGGTGAGGGTGGAAAACTTCTTCGGCGGCGCGAGTGTGCCGTCGGGCTGCTGGAAATGGAGGGAGAGTTCGCCGCTGTCCGGCTCGGCGACAAGCAGGTCGGCGAGGCGGTCGCCATTGATGTCGGCCCAGACCATGCCCCGGCGGGCCTTATCGGTCTTGTTCAGCGGGAGGACGTTGAACTGGCCCTGTGCGAAAGCGCCGGAGAGTTTTTCGGCGAGCTTGCGGACGAAGTGGGAGATCTGGACGCGCCCGGAATTCTGCGCGATGGTGACAACCTGCGTTTCCTGTCTGGCTTCAAGATTGTCGGCCACGAATGAGCGGATGCGCGGCAAGGTGAAATAGATTTCCGGCCCGAGCTGGCCGGCGGCATTCTGGAGGCGGAAACGGAACGGCGTGAGGCTGTCCCAGTTCACGAGGAGCAGATCGCTGCGGCCGTCGCCATCCACGTCCAACACCTGCACGGCCTTGACGGCGCCGGTGTAGGGAATTTTCTGCGGCTCGCCGAAAGTGTGCTCGGCGGATTGCGGGAGGAAGTAGATGAAATTTTCCGCGAGCAACAACAGGTCGGTGCGGCCGTCGCCGTTGAGGTCGCCGGCGACGAGGGCGTTGGGCGTGAGCTGCGCGTCGTCGATGGGCCAGCGTTTGGGCGCGCTCCAGCCGGTGCCAGCTTGGTTGTATTGCAGGACGAGTTCCTTGGGTTCGCCGT
>Ga0075471_10001676_pt1 | contig 14618 bp, 14 predicted proteins | sample DEB19_08_DNA_2_FD_74787 | JGI IMG/M metagenome (GOLD analysis project Ga0075471, IMG submission 74787) | Aqueous microbial communities from the Delaware River and Bay under freshwater to marine salinity gradient to study organic matter... | ecosystem: Environmental > Aquatic > Marine > Coastal ... | reverse complement strand
AACCGCCCTAATGTTATCTGCGGGTGCAGGAACCTGGATTTATACAAAGATGATACGTAGCACTGGTGGAAATACCCAAAGCGCGCTGACGGTAGCGGCTATTTCTGGTGGCTTGTTGCTTGCAGTTTCGTACTTTATTTTCAAAAGCATCGGGCTGTAGCGTTTCTGGCCGTTTAATACCCTTTTGTTCTATTTGGCCAAAAAAGCTGGTATCATATGGCTATGAATGAAGGGAGTGGGCTCGAGGTAGCTCTGGGCAAGCATTTACAGGCCGCGCGCCAGCGTGCCGGTATGACGCAGCAACAGTTGTGCCAAAAAGCGGGCTTAAGCTACTCTACACTAGCCAAAATAGAACGCGGCGCCATTAAAGCCCCATCTATTTTCACCATAGAATCCATTGCTGAGGCTTTAGGAACGTCCCTAGACGCTCTTTTAGACCGTGCCAAACCATCGCAACCGGTTTTGGCAGAAACGCCCAAGAGAACGGCTAAAAATGGCGTAAAATTCATCTATTTTGATGTAAACGGTTGTTTGGTGCGCTTTTTTAACAGAGCGTTTGCTCGTATTGCCGAAGATTATAATGTTTCGATTGATAGCGTCGAATCCACGTATTGGCACTACAACGATGCAGTGTGTCGAGGCGAAATGCCCATGGATGAGTTTAATAAGATTTTGGCCGAAAGCATCGGGGTGTCGCATATCAACTGGGCAGAGTATTACCTTTCTTCGGTTGATCCAATTGAGGAAATGCATGAACTTTTAGGGTGGGCGGCAGAACATTACCATATTGGGCTTATTACTAACATTATGCCAGGTTTGGTGCCGGCAATGATTGAGCGTGGCCTGATACCCAAATTATCTTATAGCGCCGTTGTTGATTCTTCGGTGGTGAAGGCCATAAAACCAGAAATTGAGATATTTGAGATTGCTGCTGCTAAAGCGCAGTGCCAGCCTCAAGAAATCTTATTGGTAGACGATGCGCGTAGCAATGTAATGGCGGCCGAGAAACTGGGTTGGAAAGTTATTTGGTTTGATGATTTTAGGCCAGCCGAAAGCGCCGAACGAATACGAAAAGCTTTAGAATTTTCTGAGGCGATCGCTACCGCTATGCCGCAAAGCGCTGCTGCTCTTTTGTAGCGTCAGCTATTTTTTGCTCAAGTTCTGCTAATTGTTTTTTGGATTCTTCAACAATGTGTTTTGGTGCATTTTGTGTGTAGGCTTTATTGGAAAGGCGAGCACGCATAGTGTTCGCTAATTGTTCGTATTCACCGATGTTAGATTTGAGTGCAGAAATATATGCACTGAGGTTTTCTTTTTCAATGTGTATTGCGCTTTTTGTAGCGGACATTAAAGCAACGGTATCTGTACCACCCCCTGCTTGTTCCACCTTGTATTTTGCCATCTTGTTAATGATGCCAGCATTATCAGCAATGGTTGCGTTGGCGCTATACAGGATTTTTTGCGCTGGTTTTAGGGTTTTTGTAAGTGCCCGAAGCTCGCTTATGACGTCTTTTAGCAGCTCGAAGTCTTGCGCCTTTTTGCTGTCGCTACTGGTTATTGTAGGCCATGTTTCTTTGGCGAGTATCGATTTGTCTACGTTTAATTGTTGCCAAATTGCTTCGGTAACAAATGGGGCAAATGGATGAGCTAATTTGAGAATGTTAATAAGCAAGTAGCTAAGCAACGGAGCATTTAGATTGTTCTTGCTTGCTTCAATGTACCAGTCGGCAAACTCGCTCCAGGCAAGCGTGTGTACCGCGTCGAAGGCTTCACTAAAACGATACGATTCCATATGTTTTGCAATTCCTTCTGCACCTTGTTGCAGTTTGCTCAAGATCCAATGATCAGCAGCGCTGATTGGTTCAGCGTGTTTGTGCGCATCGTCGTTGCTTGTTTTTTCGTCGACGTACCTCGCAATATTCCATAATTTATTGGCAAAATTACGTCCACCAACCAGTTTTATTTCATCAAATGGACGATTTATTCCCGGAGCTCTGTCGGTGATGAGCCCCATGCGCAGAGCATCTGCACCATACGCATCAATCATAGTAAGCGGACTTACCACATTACCAACCGATTTACTCATTTTGGTACCGTCTGACGCCAGTACGTACCCGTGAATATACACTGATTTAAATGGTACCTGCCCGGTTTCGTATAAGCCCAGCATGATCATGCGCGATACCCACGGATAGAGGATTTCTCCGCCTGTTTCCATGAGGGCGTTGGGGTAAAATTTGTTGTAGTCGGCACTTCCCTTTTCGAGCGTGGCATATGGCCAGCTAGAGCTCGAAAACCAGGTATCAAACACATCAGGGTCGCGGCGATATTTTTTGCCTTCTACTACAATCTCAGGCTGGTCGGTACGGGTGTCATAAATCCACACATCGGGGTTATCTTCACTTTGAAAAGCCGGTATGGGGATGCCCCACACAATCTGACGCGAAATGTTCCAATCCCTAAGGTTTTTTAGGTAATCAATGAGCTGTTTTCGCTTGCTGTCTGGGTAAAAGCTAATTTGCTTGTTTTCGAGGGCCGTAATAGCCGGTTTTGCGAGGGGCTGCATATCTATGAACCACTGCTCTTTTAACAGCGGTTGAATGAACGTCCCGCACTTGTAACAATGCCCAACACTGTGCTCGTGTTTTTCGGTTTTTTTGAGTAGACCCAAGCTTTTCAGATCATCTACCACCTTCGTGCGAGCTTTCGCAACTTCTAGATGTGCATATTCTTTACCCGCTTCAATGGTCATAAGTCCGTCGTGGCCAATAACCGTTATTTTGGGCAAATCATGTCGTTCTGCGACCTCGTAGTCGTTAGGGTCGTGAGCCGGAGTTATTTTTACAGCACCAGTCCCAAAGCCAGCATCCACCATTTCGTCTGCAATCACTGGTATTTCGCGATTTGTCAGGGGTAATTTTAGTGTTTTACCAATGTATTGTTTGTAGCGTTTATCTGTTGGATTCACTGAAACGGCAACATCGCCTAACATTGTTTCGGGTCGCGTGGTTGCAACGGTGATGGCACCCGAGCCATAGGCTAGTGGATAATCTATATACCACAGGCTGCCCTCAACGTTTTTGTACTCCACCTCAATATCGGCAAATGCAGTACCATGGAATGTACAAAAATTGACTAGCCGTTCACCTCTATAAATTAGCCCATCGTCCCACATTTTTTTGAATGTTTTATATGCCTGCTCGATGATTTTTTTATCTAGGGTAAAGACAAACTTATCCCAATCGACACTAGCGCCAAGCTTTCTAAACTGAGAGAGATAATTACCCTTGTTTTTGTCTACAAAATCCCAAATTTGTTGGTAAAGCTCTTCCCTGTTGTAGTCGAAGCGACTCTTCCCTGTTTTGGCTAGCTGCTTTTCGTACACAACTTGTGTTTCGAAGCCCGCATGGTCTGCTCCTGGTAGCCACAAGACTTCCTTTCCCTGCATGCGCCGATAACGACTTACCGCATCCTGAATCGCAAACATCAGGCTGTGTCCAACGTGCAAATCGCCGTTGGCGTTAGGCGGCGGCAAAACAATGCTAAATGGTGTCTTTTCACTAGTTTTATCAGATGAAAACGCACCACTATTCTCCCACAGCTTGTATATGGCATCTTCGTGTTCTTTTGGATTGTAGGCTTTGCTCCAACTCATAACAATTACTTGCTATCGTAACAGATAAAAATAAAAAAATCACTGTTTTAAAAAGTGATTTTCACGTGAAACAAGCATGCAATTAATAAAGGTTTCTAATAAAGCACCTCATAGCAAATTCATAACTGGGTTTTTTCGCAATGTACTAACCGCATGGAATTGCGGCATTTACCCTCTTTTTGTTTTCACTAATAAGCATAACAAACATGACCCAGATATTAAAGCGAACAAAAGCCGAACTACATGCTCAAATTAGGGGATATATCTAGCGTATATGGATCAGCAGTAGCCGAATGATGCATTGCCTTGAAAAATCCTAATGTAGCTACCATGGCGCCGTTATCGGTGCATAGTTTAGGGTCGGTATATTCAATATTTATTGGGAGTCGTTCGCGTAGTTGTTTTCGAAGCTCTTGGTTGGCCGCTACGCCTCCCGCAATTACTACGCTGGCAGGGGAGAACTGATTAAAAGCCAAAACTGCTTTATCAACCACTGTTTCAATGGCTGTTTTTTCAAAACTAGCTGCAATGTCGGCTTTTTGTCCCTCGCTAAGCCTGCTTGCAATTTGTTGACTGGGGAAAGATATATCCACCCCGGCAATCTGTTGTGATGTGCGCAGTACTGCCGTTTTAAGACCCGAAAAAGAAAAGTCATAGGGGTGCTCGAGTTTGGCCTTGGGAAACTTATAGGTATTAGCGTTGCCGTTTTTGGCCGCCAAGCTCACGCTTGGGCCGCCAGGGTAGGGAAGGCCAATAATTTTCGCCACTTTATCGAATGCTTCACCGATGGCATCGTCTTGTGTTTGACCAAGTAATTTATATGTAAAGTGGTCTTCAAAGAGTGCAAGTTGCGAATGCCCACCAGATACAATAACTGCCAGCAGCGGAAATGTCGGCTGTTTTTTCGCTAGCTGATAGTCGGGCAGGGAGGTACTAGTCAAAAAGTTGGCATATACATGCGCCTCAACATGATTGATGGCGTACAGGGGTTTGTTGTGCGTAATCGCTAATGTTCTAGCGGTAAGTACTCCAACGAGCAGGGAGCCGCCAAGGCCGGCCCCGTACGTTATGGCTATTCCGTCTATGTCGCCCCACGTGCAACTAGCGGTTTTTAGGGCTTTTTTAAGGGTTGGCATCATAAATTCTATGTGGCTGCGTGCAGCAATTTCTGGCACAACACCACCGTATTCGGCGTGTATATCCATACTGGTGGCAACCTCATTGGCAAGCAACTTATGCCCATCTTGCACAATGCCAACGCCTGTTTCATCACAACTGGTTTCAATCCCAAGTATTTTCACCTCATTATCATATCAATGTATCTGTAAAAGCACACCAATAACTTAGAGAGAATGGTTATGATATGATTTCTTTGTAAATACATTCAAAAATGGAAGAAACCATAGCCCCTCAACCAACAGCCGAATCTGAAGTGCTAAATACAGAACGTTCTATCGTTATTGATGGCACCGAATACGAGACCAACATACCTAATGGTGTGAAGCTGATAGCCGAAGAGGGTTTTCCAGGATATCTAGCCGAAAAAACACTGTTGCCTGGCGACTTTGACGCATTGGATCCTGGAGCCTATGTGATTCGTGGCGAGCAAAAAGTTCGAGGAGAGTTTGGCGGCTCTGAAATAACCCCAGTTGAGCGCACCATAACCATTAGAGAGGGCGCCGCGGGCAAGGTTATAAGTAGGGATTCATTAAAGCAGAAATGGCCTTTCTGGAGTATGCAGTCAGATGCCTCGGAGCTAATGCAATCCTTAGGATATGAGGTAGAGCAGACAGCTCATGGCCCCGAATTAAGCGCAGTTCCTACACCTGAAACGGTTAGAGCTGCCGCGGGTCTATCCGGAGTAGATATACGTTTTTTCAGTGACGTTGAGCATATTTCGGGCTCCGATTATTTGCAAACTTTTGCCGACGGGCAATATCCTGTATCAACTAAGACAGAAACAATGTACTGGCACGACATTGACGACGACCACCTTACCGCCATGGTACTTGGCGGCGAGCCGCTCAAGCAAGCCTTGTCGGAGGTTGCAAAAGAGGCCTTAGCAAAAGGCGCTGATGCAATAGACGGTATTGCTGCAGGGGTAGATACATTTACTGCAACGCTGCGTGGGGTCATCTCGGCGCACCAACAGATCGCGGGAGAAGCGTATGGATTAGAAATGGGTCGAAGCACTCTCATCAGACAAGGTGAGGAGCTTGGTATAAAACCAGAAGAAACACAAAAAATTCTGGAACAAGCACAGGCTCGTGCCCGAGCGCTGCACATGAATGTTAAGGAACTACATTAAGAAATAGATAGGTTTATGTTTTGCATGATTTCCATCTGTAAAGCCACTAGCTGGTTCTGACATTTGTTATCAATCCCAAGCATTTTCATTATTTCGGGTATACTTAAATTAATGGGCATAAAAACAGGTGTCAAAAAAATAATCCCCAAAAATGTTTTTCAAACAATTGAGCCTTACGGTCATCTGGCTGAAGCTGCTCTTTTGCAGGCTAAGCACGGTTTTCCTGCAAAGAACTTGAGAGTAATAGGTATCACAGGTACCGACGGTAAAACTACTACCTGTTTTATGGTGTACCAAATGCTTAAAAACAGCGGCCGCAAGGTTGCTCTCGTAAGTACGGTGTCTATCGACTATGCCGATGGAAAAGGTTTGCAACCAAGCCCGACTCACATGACAACCGCGAGCGCCGGCCAGCTTGCGATTATGCTCAAAAAAATCGCTAAAAACAAACCCGATTGGGTGGTACTCGAAACGTCTAGCCATGCGCTGGCACAATATCGGGTGTTGGGTGTGCCATACTCTATTGCGGTACTTACCAATATAACCCATGAGCACTTGGATTATCACGGCACATTTGAAAAATACCAAAAAGCCAAGCGTCGATTGTTTACGCTTACCAACAAAAACAAAAAAGGTTTTCGCCTAGGTGTTATCAACGCCGACGATGGCTCGGCCGAATTATTTAAATCGGCGATTTTACATCCGGTGATGTATGGCATTAATAACGGTGAATTAAAGGCCACTAACATTGCACTATCACCAAGCGGTGTTTCTTTTGTAGCAATGGCGCAAAAAACGCCTGAGCAAAGTTATCATATTTCACTTAATTTGCCCGGCAAGTTTAATGTATACAATGCCTTGGCGACTATTGGGGTAGGCGAATCATGTGGCCTTACCAAAGTCGAAATAGAAAAGGGCCTATCATCGTTGAAAGAAGTGCCGGGGCGCATGAGTGTGCTTGATATAAAAGCTCCATTTGATGTAATAGTTGATTATGCTGTAACGCCAGCGGCTCTCGAAAACGTGCTTAAAACGGCAAAAGACACATACAAGGGCAAAGTGCGCTTGGTGTTTGGCGCAACAGGGGACCGCGATAAGCAAAAACGCCCGATTATGGGAGAAATAGCTGCCAAATACGCAGATGTAATTTACCTTACCGACGACGAAACTTACACAGAAGACCCATCTACTATCAGAAATGCTGTATACAAGGGCGTAGAGGCCGCAGATGGGGCTTCTAATTGCAAAATATATACAGACAGGCGCTTGGCTATAAAAACAGCCTTAGAACAGGCCAAAAAGGGTGATGTGATACTTATTACCGGCCTAGGCCATCAAAAAGACCGTAATATGGGTGGTAATTTAGTCCCTTGGAGCGACGAAAAGGCCGTGAAAGAACTTATTAACAGTTAGTGTTATCTTTCGAGCTGGCTTAAGCGTTCTTCAGCATTAGAATAAAAGCCAATAATGTAATCGAATTTATCTTTCTCTACCCAGGAATAAGTGGAGCGGAGTCTTATGTAGTCTTGAGGTGATATCTTGCCGGCAGGGTGAGTTGAATCACTAGATGTATAGGATCTATTTGCCATATTGGTCTGAATTGTTTTGTCATGAGTAGCTTTGTCGGGATCATAGTACTCTTCTTTTACAATACCTTCATCTAGGTCGTGGACTCTTTTTATGCGTTTTAAGCCTGCTGTTTTCACTCCAAAGCGCAAAGCATTATGTGCCATAAAATCGTTAAGCAACACCCAAGCAACTCGATATCGCTCGTCGTCGGGTAATTCTGAGTAACTTGTATCTATAAAGCCATCTCTTTTTTGTCGGTTTGTGATAACTGCGAATCCTGCCATTAGGCGTTTAAACTGATCTTTGAACTCACTCCAGGTATGGTTGCCATATGTGTATTCATCTGCATCGTCAAGCAATTGAGTATTGCCAGAAAATGCAAGCATTCCGAGCAAAGCTCCATTTACTAAAAGTTCACCTTCTGTCCGAGCCGATTCGGCTATGGCTTTTTGTTCGGGGCTTCTTCGGCCACAATATTCGCCATTTTCAGCCCTATATTGTTCCCGCACATCTTCAACGTAATAATTGGCGAGTTCCATAGGGTCCACAAGGTGAACAGCAGGAAGCTCTGCAGCAGCAACAGACTTTTGAAACATAAAGCTATTCTGCCATAAAATATAAATTAAAGCAAGAGTTAATAATGCTTATACTTTTAGAATAAAAATTTAGAGTACTTTTAAGGTGAATGCTTGACAGCTCGCAAGACTTTTTTTATATTTTTTGGTGAAAGTTAGCACTCTAGCCTTGCAAGTGCTAACTTACTCTAGTAAAATGCCTAAAAAGTAAGGAGAAATTATGGCTGTACCAATTCAACCATTAGGAGATAACGTAGTAGCAGTTTCAGAAGAGGCTACTAACAAAACGGCAAGTGGGCTCTATCTGCCCGAAAGTGCCAAAGAAAAACCCCAGACTGCAAAAATTCAGGCGGTTGGCAAAGAAGTAAAAGAACTTAAAGTGGGCGATAAAATTATCTATAAAAGCTACAGCACCACCGATGTAAAAGTAGGTAATACAGATTATATTATTGTTAAAGAAGAGGACGTGCTTGCCACGGTGAAAGGATAAAAATGGAAATCATTACAATTATTGCAATTATATTATTTTTTGCAGGATTTATGCGTATGGATGCAAACATAACTAAAATTCGCGAAATCTTAGAAAAGCAAGAACAGAATAGAAAAAAATAATCTCTGGAGATAGAAAATATGGCAAAAAAAGTATTTTATGACGAAGATGCACGCCGACGTGTGCTTGAAGGTGCAAAAATTTTATACCAAGCAGTAAAAACAACGATGGGCCCTAAAGGGCGTAATGTAATAATTAGCAAAAGCTATGGCCACCCAACTGTAACTCACGACGGCGTAACTGTAGCCAAAGGTGTTGAAATCGAAGATAAAGACGATGAAACACTCGGATACAAAGTAGGTGCCGAGCTGATTAAGCAAGCCGCAAATAAGATGAATGATGTAGCAGGTGACGGTACTACCACTGTTACTGTGCTTACATATCATATCTTAAATGAAGCTAACAAGTTGATCGCAGCCGGGCACAACCCAATGTTGCTACGAAAAGGCCTCGAGCAAGCGGCACACGATGTTATCCGTAAACTTTCAACAATGAGCGAAGATATCAAAGCCAACAAAAAGCGCGTTGCTGAGGTAGCAACTATTTCGGCGGGCGATAGTGAAATCGGCACGCTTATTTCTGAAGTTATTGAAGCCGTTGGAAAAGAAGGTGTCGTAACCGTGGAAGAAGGCCAATCACTCAGCCTCGAAAAAGAAGTGGTAGAAGGCTTTACTATGGACAGAGGCTTTATTAGCCCTTACATGGTTACAGATACGACTCGCATGGAAGCAGTTTATGAAAAACCAGCTGTAATTATTACTGATAAAAAAATAAGCTCTGTACAAGAGTTTTTGCCTCTTCTAGAAAAACTTGCGCAAGCAGGTAAAAAGGACTTGTTTATCGTCGCCGAAGATGTCGAAGGCGAAGTACTGGGCACATTAGTGCTTAATAAGCTCAAAGGCGTACTTAATGCCGTCGCAGTAAAGGCGCCAGCTTTTGGTGATCGCCGCAAAGAAATGCTTGAAGACATTGCCATTCTTACTGGTGGTGCAGTAATTAGTGAAGAGCAGGGCATGACGTTTGAAAATGTCGACCTTGATGTTGTAGGTACAGCGCGCAAAGTTATCGTTAACAAAGACGAAACTACTATTATTGAGGGCGCTGGTTCATCAAAAGACGTTAAAGCGCGCATTGCACAAATTGCCGCTCAGGCAGATAACGCATCAAGTGAGTATGATAAAGAAAACTACGACATGCGCCGTGCAGCACTTGAAGGCAAGGTAGCTGTTATTAAAGTTGGTGGTGCTACAGAGACCGAGATTGAAGAAAAGAAATTCCGCGTCGATGACGCAGTTGCTGCTGTAAAGGCTGCTCTAGATGAGGGGATTGTGCCAGGTGGTGGCGTAACGCTCGTCAACCTTGCTAAAGCGATAAAAGTAGAGGGTTCAGACTCAACTGCTGCTGGCCAACAACTTCTTAAAAACGCACTAGAGCAACCATTTAGAATTTTGCTGAGCAATGCTGGCATTAACGCCGATGAGTGGCTACCACAAGTTAAAAGTGGCAAAGCCGGCTACGGTGTAAACGTTAACGAACCAAAGAAACTGGTAGATATGAAAACCTCAGGGATTATCGACCCAGCTCGCGTAACCAAAGAGGCGATTCAAAACTCTGTTTCAATAGCCGGCACCTCTATGACCATGGGCGCGCTTGTGGTTGATCTTCCCGAAAAGGAAAACCCTGCAGCTGCTGCCGGTATGGGCGGTGGCATGGGCATGATGTAGGCGTCTTCCCTAAGAGGCATTTCATTGCAAACTTCACCGTTTGATGGTATTATTTCAAAATTCAAGAGGACGGTGATATGAGGCAATTATTTCGTAAGAAAAAAATAGAAAAAACTCAGCTACCTGGCAAGATGCCTAAAGAGGTAGAGGAGTATTACAAAGAGCGACGTAAAGCGCAAAGCGTTGTACCATTCTTGCTAATGTTGGCAACACTCATTGTAACTTTAGCGCTGTCTTTCGGTATCTTTTATGGCGGAAAGTGGGCCTACAAAAAAATAAAAGGCAATAACAATACTGCTACAACAGAAACAACAAAACCTACCGAGCCGGCTGAAGCACCGAAAAAACCAAGCGCCAACACGCAGCCGGAAAGCACCCCGATCAATCAAAATAATACACAAGCACCGAGCTCAGCGGCAAGCTCTACTCCTAACACCGGCCCGAGTGCAATACCTAGCACTGGCCCAACCAGCGATGAAAATTAATCGTTCTCTTTGCTTTGTGTAAAGTAATTAATTTCGTTGACTATATCTAAAAGTGCACGGGCACGTTTTTTGTCGTCACTTATATTTTTAGCAGTTTCGAATGCTTGAGGTATAAGCGATTTGTTGTCTGAGGCCTGAATCATCATCATCAGCGTTTCAAATTTTTCGTCTGTTGTTTGCTCTAGTTGACTTACCAATGGAGAAAGCTCCATCAAGGCCTCTTTTTTGATGTCTATTAGATCATCAGTTTTTCCACTGCTCGCTGCATCTGAATCATTTGAGGCATCAACCATAGATGGTGCCGTTGATGTGGAAGCAGTATCGCCTGAGTTCATTGAAGCCTGATTATTATCAGCTGGCTGGCTAACAGCTTGATCGTCGAGCCCCATTAAACCGTTGTTAGCTGGTTGTGCCGAACTAAATGCTACGTTAGAGTTATCGTTTGTTTGTTGTGTTTGATCGTTTCCGAACATTTTCCACCCTCTTATTTATTATGGTTGTCATTGTAACTATAGCATATAATGTTAAAAAATATAAAGGAGAAAAAATGCTAGATGATTTGAAGTACATTCATCAAAAAGATGCACAAGATGCATTGGGTGTGGTTGAAAAACAATATCAACAGCTCGAAGCAGTTTTTGGTGTTGATACGAGCTCTATTGGCGAAATAAGCAACGTTGTGCTCGCGGGTATGGGTGGTTCTGCACTTGCCGCCGGCATAATAAAGTCCTGGCCAAAGCTGATCGCTCCGTTTGAAATTGTGCGCGACTACGCCGTGCCAGAATACGTTAATAGGCAAACTCTTTTTGTAGCATCCAGTTATTCTGGCAATACCGAAGAGACTCTTGCGGCCATTGAGGCGGCTGAAGAAAAAAAGGCACAAATTATTGTGGTTTGTGCCGGTGGAAAATTAGCTGAAATTGCCAAAAGCAAACAGTATCCGTTATTTTTATTACCGCAAAATTATCAGCCTCGTATGGCAGTTTTATTAAACTTTAAAGCCCTTTTTGAATTATTTTCTGGACTTGATTTGATTGATGCATCAAAAGTAAGTGAACTGAATTCTGCTATACAACACATAAAGAATAGCGCTCTTTCATGGCGAGCCGATACGCCAACCAAAGAAAACATAGCGAAACAAATTGCACTCGATTTGGTAGGAAAGTCGCCTGTGATTTATAGCGGTCCGCTACTCGCTCCTGTGGGTTACAAATGGAAGATTAATATCAATGAAAATGCAAAAAATGTTGCCTGGTGCAATCAATACCCCGAATTTAATCATAACGAATTTTTAGGATGGAGTAGCCATCCAGTTGATAAACCGTATGCAGTAGTTAATTTGCGAAGTTCTTTTGATAACGCACAAATTCAAAAACGTTTCGATATTTCCAAGAAGTTACTTGGTGGTCGCATGCCCGACCCACTAGAAGTAGAGGTGCAGGGGAGTTCTGAAATCGAACAGATGCTACATGCCTTGGTGCTGGGCGATTTTGTTAGTGTTTATTTGGCTATTTTAAACGGGCTTAATCCCACACCAGTGGAACTGATAGAAAAGCTTAAAACAGAACTCGCTTAATTTTTTATTCGTAACGAAGAGCTTCGATTGGGTCTAGTTTGCTGGCGCGCCTAGAGGGAAGTGTGCCGGCTATAAATGCTATTGCCATAATGAGCAGCATAATTCTTAGGTTATTCATGAACGGAAAGCTCATTTTTAAGCCTTCAAAATCTTTTAAGAACGATTTGGTAGCAACGTTGTTAAATAAAGCACCGGTACCAATGGCGGCAGCTATACCTATGAGGCTGCCCCAAAAGCCGATAAGGACTGCCTCTATGCTGAATAGTGAGAATACAGTCAAACGCCTCATCCCGAGCGCCTTAGATAGGCCTATTTCGCGCGTGCGCTCTTTGACGGCCATTAACAAGGTATTAATTATGCCAAAGGTTGCAGCGATCAGGGCAATTGCGCCAAAGCTATTAAGTGCAATTTGAAAAATTGTAATAAAGCGGGCTGCTGTGCCTATTTGGTCTTCGATGGTTTGACCTTCGTAACCAAGCTTTAAAAGGTCATTTTTTATGGAGGCTATGTCGTTATCACTAAGGTTGGAGTCATACGAAGCAGTTGCGAATAAAAATTCGTTTTCGAGTGAGGGCACTCCGCCACTTTCGTATTTATCCATATCTAAAATTATTTGTTGGCTGGCCTGCAGGCTACCGCCCTCGATGAGTGCGTTGGAGCGAACGCCCACAACGATTAGTTCGAATTCTTTTGTTTTTTGCTGGGGATCTTTCACGGTAACAATAACTCTTTTACCAATCGCATCTTGAGGGTTTGAAAAGCCAAGTACTTCAACATAGGGTTTTGTAAGAATAATTCCGTTTTTATCTGTGGGCGTAATTAATCGTCCAGCTGAGAGTTCTTGCTGTAATCCGTCGAGATACGGCGAAATACGAAGCTCAAATTTTTTTCCACCGTTTGTAATATATTCGGGCGATACATCACGCGTACGCTCAACATTGCGGAGGTTTTTGACTTGGGCGATTTTTGTCAGGTCATCTGGCTTCATAACCGTAAGGCCAAAATTACCTTTTTTGGCACCCTGGTATTCTTGGATGTTGCCACTAAAAACACTTTCATTTTTTCGGGTAATTATGAGGCTATTGGCAAAACCAACATTGGCAATTTGGGTGTCAAAATATTCTCCGAATCCAGTACCGACACCATTGGTTAGGCTAAGAGTATAGGCTCCTATAAAAATCGCGACTATGGTCAAGAAAGTTCGAAGTTTGTTTTTGGTAAGGTTGCCATTGGCGGTAGCGATAGTGTCGAGTATTCTCATTTACGATTTCTTTCTTCTTTTAGAATTTTTCCGTCTTTGAGGTATATCTTGCGGTCGCAACGATTAGCAAGTTCTTCATCGTGAGTAACAATTATAAGGGTGATGTTTTTTTCATTATTGAGTTTGAATAAAAGATTTTCAATTTGGGTTCCTGTAGTAGTGTCGAGATTACCCGTTGGCTCATCGGCAAATATTATCTCTGGGTTATTAATTAGTGCCCTTGCAATACACACGCGTTGTTTTTGGCCGCCACTAAGGTCGCGGGCTCTGCTTTTTGCCTTGTCGTTTAAATCGACTTCTTTTAATAATTCAACGGCGCGCTGCCGTCTTGCACGTTTTTTAATTCCGGCAATCTTCAGGGGCAGGGCAATATTATCTACTACACTGTCGTTTGGATTGATAAAAAATTGCTGAAACACAAAGCCAAATTTTTGATTACGTAGCTTATCGAGACTTTTTTGATTAAGAGCACTAGTTTTGGTGTTTTCAAAAAGGACACTGCCGGTGCTTGGTTTATCAAGGCAGGCAAGAATATGTAATAGAGTGGATTTTCCTGACCCACTTTTTCCAATAATTGCAAGTCGCTCTCCCTTGGCGATAGAAAGACTTACTCCGTTTAGGGCATAAAAAATGTTTTGCTTTTTGCCGTAGCTTTTCTTAATGTCGTCTACAACAATTTGAGCAGTTTTTTGGTTCATTGATTTTAAGTTTAGCTGTTTAGTTGATACATAGCAATTATGCTAAATTGGGGCCTTCTTTAGCCCAATCAAGTAGCCGATATATGAAACGACTATATGTAAGCCAAAATAAATTATAAAAATTAGCACATACACTAGAATATCAATCGAAGCTGTTAATGAAGCCGCAATGAGGCCACCCACGATGTAATCTGTTTGATCGAATGGAAACCAGGAC
>Ga0075471_10001672_pt1 | contig 14638 bp, 14 predicted proteins | sample DEB19_08_DNA_2_FD_74787 | JGI IMG/M metagenome (GOLD analysis project Ga0075471, IMG submission 74787) | Aqueous microbial communities from the Delaware River and Bay under freshwater to marine salinity gradient to study organic matter... | ecosystem: Environmental > Aquatic > Marine > Coastal ... | reverse complement strand
CCGGCAAAGAAAAACCAATCACCGATATGCCCATCACGATCTTGTCTAACAAGCTTCCTGCACGGGCCGCTGCAATCGTGCCCATCGGTACTGCCAATACGAGCGACACTACCAGCGTGCACAAAGTAAGAGAAATCGTTGGCTCGATACGCTGCCCAATTAGCCGGGAAACTGGTAGGTTAGTAAAAATCGAGGTGCCCAAGTCACCATGCGCAAGCGCCCAGATCCAGTTACCAAACCGGATTAAGAATGGATCGTCAAGGCCAAGTGATTGGCGAATACGCTTGATGTCTTCGTCAGTTGCAATATCACCAGCGATGACAGCCGCCGGATCACCGGGGGTCAAATAGAGAAGAGAGAAAACGAAGAATGCGACCACCGCCATAACGACGACGGTCGCACCTAACCGCTTTAAAACGTAACTAAACAAAGGCTAAGTCTTATTTTTTAGCTACGCATTACTTCTTTTCAACGTTCCAAAGGAAGGCCATGGGCGCGACAATCACGCCAGACAAATTGGTACGATATGCCGTAGGAAGAATGAACTGGGCCGTAGGTACATAAGGGAGGAACTCAAAGGCGCGACGCTGAACCGCTTCAGCAGCACGCTTGGCAGAAGCAGCATCAGGGGCTTTAAAGAAGGCTTCGCGCAAGTCTTCCAGCTTCTGATCAACAGGCCAACCAAACCACGCCTTTTGACCACTACCGCGAACCGCAAAGTTCACTGCCGGATTTAACAAGTCAGGCCCAACCAACCATGTGTGAAAAATCGACCAACCACCCTTTTCAATGGGCTCCTTGGAGGTACGACGGGTAATCAGGGTACCCCAGTCACCAGCCTGTAGCTCAACATTCAAGCCAAGCTTTTTCAGAAGCTCAGTGGTCAGCAAAGACTGCGACTGAACGATGGGCTGATCCGTTGCCGAGATAATCACGATCTTCTCGCCCTTGTAACCAGCTTCTTTGATAAGCTGCTTGGCTTTGTCGAAGTTGCGCGGGCCTTTCATGATCTCGGCGCCAACATCACTGGCCAGCGGCGTGTCACAGGTAAAGAATGATGTGCAGACCTTGCCATTTTTAGGACTACCTGCGATACCTAGCACATAGTCTTGCTGGTTCAGCACCATTGCTACGGCTTGACGCATCTTCGGATTGTTAAAGGGTGGGTGCATAAAGTTAAAGCGGATCATGCCCATTGAACCAAGAGGGTCAATGTTGTCTACCTTCACGCTCTTGTTGCGCGCCAAAATTGGGATTAGGTCAGGTGGCATTTGCTCCCACCAGTCTGCTTCTCCAGCATTCAATGCAGCAGCAGCAGTCGCGGAGTCGGGGATGTAGAGCCATTCCACCCGGTCGACTTTTACAACTTTGCCGCCCGATGCCCATGACGGCGCTTCTTTGCGGGGAATGTAGTCTTTGTTTTTTACATAGACCACCTTGTTACCCGGCACCCACTCCTCCTTAATCATACGAAATGGACCAGAGCCAGTGGGATCCGTGATATTGGTAAACGCGTCCGTCTTGGCGACCCGCTCTGGCATGATGAATGGCACGTTGGAGGATGGTTTGCCCAGGGCATCCAGTACAAAAGCGAAGCGTTCTTTAAGTTTTAGCTCAAAAGTCTTATCGTTAACAGCGCGCCAGCTAGCGGTGGCCTCAGCCATTTTTTGCCCAAGGGCATCTCGCTTGGCCCAGCGATCGATCGACGCAATCACGTCAGACGAACGTACGGGTGTGCCGTCGTGGAACTTAAGTCCATCCCTTAGGGTAAATGAGTAGGTCAGTTTGTCTGAACTGACCGTGTACTTGTCGACCATCTGGGGCTGAATCTGGAACTTGTCATCCATTGCAAACAAAGTGTCGTACACCATGTAACCGTGGTTACGGGTTATGTAGGCCGTAGTAGCAATTGGGTCGAGAATGCGCAGGTCTGCTTGCGCAATGAAACGTAGCGTTTTTTGTGCCTGGGCTTGGGCAGCACCCATTCCAGAAACCGATGCTAAGACTGCGCTGACCAGCATAAATCGACGAAGAACAGATTTCATCAGTTAAGCTCCAGTGAAAACATAATGGCAAAAACATACTAACACAAATAACATATCAACCATCACGGTAAAAACCCGATGCGTCGATCTATGATGTAACAAATCGATATGGAACTGGCGCGTTAGCCACTAGGGTAAGACAGATGGTCCAGCAAGATGAGGGGACGTGCAAAGCGTTATGGCCATCAAACTCATGAGCGGCGATGCAATTTCCACGCCCATCTTGACATCACAGATCGAAACATTCGCTGCATGGTCAAAGTGCGGCCATTGGTCATGGATAAAGTCTAGACGGCACACCCGCAATCGTTGCCAATCCGTCTCAGATAAATGCCGAACATACCCTAGTCCGGGATAACCAATTTGGCCTCTGGAAGAGTAACAACAAAAAAATGGTAGCGCCAAAAAGCCCCAGCACCGAGGTTGTAAATGTTGACTGAATCTGACCAACAGAACCTAGCGTTCAAAATTTTGCATGACTCGCTCGGCTAGATCTACCAAGGAGCGATCACTGCCTCTGGGCCCAACCAAAGACAAACCAATTTGCGCTCCATCATGAGCTACCAAAGGCAAGGTGATCTGGGGCAGGGATGCCAAGCCCGAGATACACAAAACCCTAAAAGTTTTTGCTCGATAAACATCGAGTGCTGCCTCAGATGTCTCCTTGAGTGGCGCAGGTTCGGTCATCGTGGGAATCATCAGAACGCCGTCAGTTTTTATTATTTTTTCGATGTGCGCGCGAAATTGTTCTCGAAAAAGTAAACCCCTGTCGTAGTCTGTGCGACTTAAACGACTCGCTGCTTCAAATCTTGCGGCAATGTCCGACCCCAATATGGGACATTCTGTTGATATGAAGTTTCCGTGGTTTTCCCACGCTTCAAAACCCTGGATCGATCTAAAGTGAGTGAGCATTTCATCAAATGACGAGAGCGCTACTGGATTTGTTTTCGAGTTCGGAAAACAATGACGAACATGTTTTAAAACCGCATCGAAGGCTGCCAATAGGTTTTTCGGCACTTCCGACCAGACATCGCGTGGCTCCAGAATGCGAACGGAAGGGCTGAGAGCGCAGGTGTCTTTCCCCAAAAGCACATCCGCAACGCGCCTCAAGGTTTCGATATCCCTAGCAAACCAGCCCAAAGTATCGAAACTTGGGGCTAGGTCCATGGCGCCCTCTAAACTAACTCGACCGTGGGAGGGCCGAATGCCAAACAATCCACAATTACTTGCTGGTGCCCTTATTGACCCACCTGTATCGGTACCGATAGCAAAGTCCACCAATCCCGCCGCCACTGCCGCAGCTGAACCAGAGGATGAACCTCCTGAATACCGATTAGGGCTAGCCGAATTTAACGGAGCACCAAAGTGAATGTTCTTGCCAACAATAGAGAAAGCGAGCTCTTCAGTAATGGTTTTGCCAAGAAGCTGTGCCCCGCTATCAAGAAGTTTTTGAATGCTAGGCGCGGTTGTCTGTTTAATCCCAGACTTAGCAAGAATGAGCGGTTGGCCCCAGCTGGTTGGATATCCATGAATGTCGAACAAGTCTTTTACCGCAAAGGTCATTCCCGACAAGGGCCCTGATGACGCATGGGCGGATAGAACTGGGGGATAGGGCATGAAGCCGTAAAGCGTGCTTAGTTTGGACATTTTTAATGGAGTCAGACAAGTCTTGCACCCAGAGTAAATCAGCGCGGAACTTCGCCTGCTATCGTGGTTCGGTAGAGTTCACGCCGGTACCCACGGTAATCGTTATAGGCCTCATGCACACACAGGCGGTTGTCCCACAGGGCAAGCATGTCAGGCTCCCAACGCAGACGGCAGGTGAAGGCTGGCTGGGTGATGTGACCAACCAGAAACTGAAGGATGGGAGCCGCTTCATCATCGCTCATGCCCTCAATGCCAATGGCATAGGCACCATCTACATAGAGCGCCTTTTCTCCGGTGCCAGGGTGAGTGCGCACCAAGGGGTGGCAATTACCTTTGACTTTGCGCAGCACATCTTCAGGTAGTCGCTCCAAGTCTCGGGTAGCTCCAAGTCGGCCAATCGGGCTGTCTCGTTGTTCTACGCCAGCTTGGGCAGATTTAAGCACATTGCGCATGGAAAAATGAACCTTTAGATCCTGGATCATGCGCTTGTAGGTATCGCTCAGATTGGCATAGGCCAATGCTGAATTGGCCCAGATGGTGTCACCACCAAATGGTGGAATCTCCACCGATCGCAGCATGGTGATCGATGGCGGCTCGGCAAGAAAGGGCGAATCGGTATGCCAGCCTCCGCCAAACACCATCTCCGAGCGATCATCAGCCTCCTTGATCAGCGGGTGCACATTCGGATGGTTGGGGATGCCTGAGGTGTAGGCATCTTCAGCAAAGGCTCCAAAATTCAAGCTGAAAGCCTCGTGCTGGGCATGACTCAGCTTTTGCCCCCGAAAAAAAATCATCTTATGGTGAAACAGGGCTTGCTGGATGTCCGCAAACTGCTCCTCTGTGGTCTGCCTCAGATCCACGCCCAGAATCTCTGCCCCCATGGCTGCCGCCAAAGGAAGCACCTTGATGTTTCGGTAGGTTCGAGCATGGTTATCAAAGTGGCCGGTTGGATGCAGGTGCATGAAATTACCTCTTTGAGATGAATGAACTTTATTCCCACTCAATGGTTGCCGGGGGCTTTGAGCTGACATCATAAGTTACTCGATTGATGCCACGCACTTCATTGATGATGCGCCCGGAGACTTTCTTGAGCAATGCATAGGGTAGTTCCGCCCAGTCAGCCGTCATGAAGTCACTGGTTTGCACCGCGCGCAAAGCCACCACATAGTCATAGGTGCGCCCATCACCCATGACACCAACACTTTTGACTGGCAGAAACACGGCAAAGGCCTGGCTGGTGAGCTCGTACCAGCTCTTGCCTGAATTGATCTCTATGGTGGAGCGAAGTTCTTCGATAAAGATTGCATCGGCACGGCGCAACAGGTCTGCATATTCTTTTTTCACCTCACCCAGAATACGCACCCCCAGGCCTGGCCCTGGAAAGGGATGACGATAGACCATGTCATGGGGAAGCCCCAGCGCCGCACCGAGCTCGCGCACCTCATCCTTGAACAGGTCGCGCAGAGGCTCAAGCAGTTTCAGACCCAACTGCTCAGGCAGGCCACCGACATTGTGGTGACTCTTGATCGTGACAGCTTTCTTGCTTTTGGCGCCACCCGACTCAATGACATCGGGGTAGATGGTTCCCTGGGCCAGGAAAGTGGCGCCCTTGTGGCCTTGCCCGCTGGCTTTCAGCTTGGCAGCTTCAGCTTTGAACACATCTACGAACAGCCCACCGATGATTTTTCGCTTGGCTTCGGGGTCATTTACCCCCGCTAACTTTCCAATAAACAGGTCGCTGGCATCTACGCGGATGACTTTGGCGTGCAACTTGCCGGCAAACATATCCATGACCAGGTCACCTTCATTGAGGCGAAGCAGGCCATGATCGACAAAGACGCAAGTGAGCTGGTCACCAATGGCACGGTGGATCAGTGCGGCAGCTACAGAAGAATCGACGCCGCCAGACAGGCCCAGTATGACCTCTTCTTTGCCTACCTGCTTGCGAATCTGTTCGACAGCTTCACTCACATGATCAACCATCACCCAGTCAGGGCGGGCAGCACAGATTTGAAGAACGAAACGCTCCAGCATGGCGCGCCCCTGAACCGTATGGGTCACTTCAGGGTGAAACTGCACAGCATAGAAATTGCGTTGCTCATCGGCCATGCCGGCTATGGGGCAACTGGGGGTGGACGCCATCAACTTGAAGCCTGGCGGAAATTCAGTGACCTTATCGCCATGACTCATCCAGACCTTCAGCATGCCATGGCCCTCGGGCGTGGTGAAGTCAGCGATGTCTTTCAGCAATGCGGTATGGCCATGCGCCCTGACTTCTGCATATCCAAATTCACGCTGGTGGCCACTTTCAACCTTGCCGCCCAATTGCTGTGCCATGGTCTGCATGCCGTAGCAGATGCCAAGCACAGGCAATCCAAGTTCAAAGACGGCCTGGGGCGCCTTGTCGGTGCTTTCCTCATAGACACTGGCGTGGCTGCCTGAGAGGATGATGCCCTTGAGTTGGCCATCACCTGCATACTCACGAACCCAATCGTCACTGACATCACAAGGATGGACTTCGCAATAGACATGGGCCTCACGCACTCGGCGTGCAATGAGCTGAGTGACCTGTGAGCCAAAATCAAGAATCAGGATCTTGTGGTGTTGCATGAGGTAGAAACAATGAAGGCCCGAACACCAGCTTGCTTGCGTTCAGGCCTCGGTTAGCAGGGTTCAATCCAGGCGGTAGTTGGGGGCTTCCTTGGTGATCTGGACATCATGGACATGGCTTTCGCGTATGCCCGCTGAAGTGATCTCGACAAATTCAGCCTTGCTACGCATTTCTTCGATGGAGCCACAGCCACAATAGCCCATACTGGCGCGCAGGCCGCCAGCCATCTGGTAAACAATCGCCACCATGGAGCCCTTGTAGGGCACCCGACCCTCAATGCCTTCGGGCACCAGCTTGTCGGCATTGGGGTTGCCACCGGAAGTATCCTGAAAATACCGATCCGCACTACCCTGCTGCATGGCGCCAATCGAGCCCATACCACGGTAGCTCTTGTAACTTCTACCCTGAAACAGAATCACCTCGCCTGGCGCTTCCTCGGTTCCGGCAAACATGCCGCCCATCATCACAGTGCTGGCACCTGCTGCAACTGCTTTGGCAATGTCACCGCTGAAACGGATGCCCCCATCAGCTATTAGCGGTACCCCGGTGCCATGGAGCGCTGTCGCCACATTGTCAATGGCTGTAATTTGCGGCACACCGACACCGGCAACAATTCGGGTGGTGCAGATCGAACCAGGACCGATTCCGACCTTGACCGCATCGGCACCGGCTTCGACCAGGGCACGGGCTGCATCGCCAGTTGCAATATTTCCCCCAATCACCTCAACTTGCGGGTAATTTTTCTTGACCCAGCGCACTCGCTCGATGACACCTTTGCTGTGCCCGTGCGCAGTATCAACCACGATCGCATCAGCACCCGCCTTGACCAGTGCCTCGACGCGCTCCTCGGTGCCCTCACCGACGCCCACCGCCGCCGCCACCCTCAAGTGGCCAGCAATATCACGGGCTGCGTTGGGGAAATTGAGCTGCTTGGTGATGTCCTTGACGGTAATCAGACCCTTCAGCTCAAAGTCATCATTGACCACCAACAAGCGCTCCAGCTTGTGCTGGTGCAACAATGCCCGGGCCTGATTGGGCGTTGTGCCGTCGGGCACGGTAATCAGTCGCTCGCGGGGGGTCATGATTTCGCTTACCGGCAAATCCAGTCGGGTCTCAAAACGAAGGTCACGGCCAGTGACGATGCCAACCACACGACCGCCATCCACTACGGGAAAACCTGAGACACCAAGTTCATCTGAGAGGGCCATCACCTGGTTGACCTTGGTCTCAGGGGTGATGATCACAGGATCACGCAAGACGCCTGATTCATACCGCTTGACCTTGGCGACTTGGGCGGCCTGGTCGGCCACTGTCAGGTTTTTGTGAACGACACCAATGCCACCCTCCTGGGCAATTGCAATCGCCAGACGAGACTCGGTCACGGTATCCATGGCGGCCGAAACCAGGGGCAAATTCAGTGAGATGTTGCGGGAAAAATGCGTTGCAAGAGAAGTGTCCTTGGGCAGGACTTGGGAGAACGCCGGCACCAGCAACACGTCGTCGAAGGTGAGCGCTTTACCGAGTAGGCGCATAGAAGAGCTCCAAAAAACAGATTGTACCCGCCCGGGGATACACTAAAGCCATGAAGCTGATCCTTCTCTTGTGGCTCACCCTGGCAGCGGCCCCCAGCCTGGCTCAATGGCACTGGATTGACCCACAAGGGCGGTCGGTTTTCAGCGATCAACCACCGCCACCCAACCTTCCTGAGAAAAATATCCGCCGCAAGCCTGGCACGCGTGTACTGCCTCCCCAAGCTGACACCCCAACGCTCGCTGAGCAAGCTGCGGCTCCTTTGGTCAAGCCCAGTCAGGACGACCAGGCCCTGCAAACCAAGCGACGTGCGTTAGAGGAAGCAGAAGCTGCCAAAAGACGTGCCGAGGAAAACCGGGCTGCCCAGCTCCGCGCCGAGAGTTGCGTCCGGGCTCGGCAGGCCAGGGCCGGGCTGGATATGGGAGGCCGGATCGCTCGGGTCAATGAAAAAGGCGAGCGGGAGTTTCTGGATGAAGCAGGCATTGCCGCCGAGCGCCAGCGAATCGATGCCATCATGGCTTCCGATTGCCGTTGAAACTGATATTAGAGCCACTTGATGATTAAGCCGTCTCAGGGCAAGAACGTCAATGCCCAGGGCTAGCGGGTTGGCCTTGACCGAACAGCGCAGACCTCTCTAATAACCAGCCTTGGCACCCGGGCGTCGACGGGCAAACAGGCCCGCAGTACGCGCGCCTTGCTTGCTGAAGCGCTCGCGTCGAGCCACTTTGGGATCAACCCGAAGTGCTCGGTAAATTTCTATGCGATCTCCATCACGCAAGAGCATTTTGGAATTTGCCTTGCGCCCCCAGATACCTACACTGGCGTAGCCGAAGTCAAAGCTTGGAAAATATTTCAACAAGTCACCCGTTGCGATGGCCTGTCCTACCGTACTTCCCAAGGGCAACGTCAGTTCAGCCTGCCACACTTTTCTGGGCGCAGGTGAATACACCAGAGTAATTTGAATATTTTTAGTCACCATAGACCTGCTTGGCCCGTTGAACAAAGGCATCAACCAGACTACCTGCAATTTTGTCGAACACCGGGCCCACCATCATGGCCAAAGCCATGTTGGAAAAACCGTACCTCAGCTTGAACTCAACCTTGCAGGCACGTTGATCTTCTGGCCCAATCGTATGGAATTGCCATTGACCTTCGAGTTCTGAGAAGGGCCCGCTGATCAGTTGCATGTCCACCTGGTGACCAACGACATGCACATTGCGCGTGGTGAAGGTCTGCCGAATGCCGGCAAAGGCAATCCCTACTTCAGCCGTGGCGCCCTGGTCATGCTGTTCCAACACCTTGGCCTGATCACACCAGGGTAGGAATTTCGGGTAGTCAGCAACGGCAGTCACCAGGTCGAACATTTCCTTCGGGCTGTACCAGATGAGGACCGACTTGTGAATAGTTTTCATAGAATGCAGGTCTGGCCAATTGCCAGTCGAATGGCCATTGTAATTTTGATGGACACGCCAAGGCGTCATTCATGCCCAAAAAATCAGATAGCAGCTCTCGCATCGCAGAAAATAAAAAAGCCCTCTTCAACTATTTCATTGAAGAGCGGTTTGAGTGTGGCATGGTGCTCGAAGGCTGGGAGGTCAAAGCTGTACGGGAGGGCAAGGTGCAATTGACAGACGGCTATGTCGTCATTCGCGATGGCGAGATGTATGTGATCGGGTGCCAAATCAACCCACTCAAATCAGCCTCGACGCATGTGCGACCGGATGCCGTTCGAACCAAAAAGTTGTTGCTTAAAAAAGATGAGATCCGCCGCTTGATTGGCAAGGTCGAGCAAAAAGGCTACACCCTGGTTCCGCTCAACCTGCACTGGAAAAATGGCAAGGTCAAATGTGAAATTGCACTGGCCAAAGGAAAAGCTGAACACGACAAGCGAGATACCATCAAAGATCGCGAGGGCAAACGCGAAGTAGAGCGGGCCCTCAAGCACAGGCAACGTTGATCACCCAGCGGGCCGGCAGCCAAGCCGTTTCGGGCTTTGCCTGAAGCTTAAATCTCTGCCTTTTTACCCAGTCTAGCCATCAGAAGTGCGAGGATCGCGCCAGCACTGATTGCGACATGCACCGAGGTCAATCCCATGGGGCCAAAAGCGTCAACGGCCAACCCAAACGCGACGGTCAAGGCAGCGTATCCCGCCGCAGCACGGAGCGGTGATGAATTTTGCTGCCCCCTGCGCGCAGGGGCCCAAAGCTGACCACTCCAGGATAGGCCCCAGGCGGCACCATGGGTCAGAGCGAGACCCAGCAGGTCCCAGGGCTGGGTGGCTACCAGCGCCAGCAAGGCACCCGCAGCCAGAAGGACCGTGCATAAAAGTGACAGGAATTCCAGTGACCATCCAGCAAGCCAGGGTCTAAGAACAAGAGCCACCCCAAACATGGCTGCAAGGTGGAGCATCAGCAGGAGCTGAGGCGCAATAGCCGTCGTGCGGCACCAGTCAGCCATCAGAGGAAGTCCTGCCATCATGGGCAACATGGCCAAGCCAGAGAGGAGCAAAGGCCATTGTTCCAAATCACGCCAGGCGCCTGTGGGCCAGGCCGGCAAGGAGCAATCAAAAAGTCCGGCGCGACATCCGGGTGAACGGGCTTTTTCTGCAACACGATATTGCAAAAACGCCATCAATAAAGAAAGCCCGATTACCAGGATCGAGAGTCGCACGCTGAGTGCCGGCAAATCGCCAGGATCGCCCAGAAAAATTCCTGCGATCAGAGCACCAACCCCAGCTGCCAGAACTGGTGGCTCTGGCAGGGCTCTGTGCATCAGGCGAAGGCTTCGTACCACCCCGGAAGCCAGAGCCGTCAGCACTGCCCACGAGACCAGGGACAGCAGGACCGCAGGAATGCCCCCGCCACGCACGGACCAGTTCAAACCACAAACAGTTAGTAAGGCACCGATCAGTAATGCCAGGGTTCGCAGATGTCGGCTGATACCTCCTCGAGTTCCGATCGCTGCGGCGGCGCCCAGACCCAGTAGCCAGACGGCCACCAGCGTAAAGGCCACAAAGGTAGAAGATGAAAAAACCATTGCAAAGCTGCCAACACCAATCCAGCCTGAAAGCAGCAAGGCCCAGGCGCAAGCGCGGCCGAGAGTCAATAGACGAAATCCAGGATCAGCAGTTTGGTTCACAAGCAATGATCTAGGCGAACATAGCAGGCCATTTCAACTCATGCCCCGTATGAAGCGTGAATTTTTCCAGGTCGGCGGGTGTGTCGATATCCATGAAGAAATGCTGATTTTCAGTGTCCATCCAGGCAACGGTTTCTGGATGCTTTTCGCGCCAGTTTCGACAGCTCAATTCAATGCCACCGGCCAGCCACTGATCTTTAAGTGCCGCATCGAAGATGACAGGATTGCCGGGTGCTGATCCTGCTGCAGGCGTGACATAACGTGGGACCACCATCGATTTATCGCCACGCTTCCTGAACGCGCTGATCAGGGCCGTGACATCGGCTGCATCGACCATGGGCTGATCAGCCAAAGCCACCATGATGGCATCCAGTTTAGGTGACAAGGCTTGCAGCCCGATACGCACCGATGATGCCTGTCCATCGTCAGGGTTCGGGTTTTTGACCACCGTAATAGGCAAGGATGAAATAGCGGCCTCGATTGCCTGGGCATGGTGTCCCAGCACGACCACCACCTCATCCACTCCGGCACCGGACAGGGCAATCAGTTGTCGCATGATGAGGGGGACACCACCGAGCTCCAACAGGGCCTTGGGGCGCCCACCGATTCTGCTGCCTGCACCGGCGGCCAACAGTATGGCGCCCACCGACATCCGGCTGTAAAGGCCATTGGCTTTGTACATGCATCCCATTTCGTACTCCTACAAATATATTCAGCGCAAGGCCTCGATTAGCCTGGGTAAAACCTTTTTCAGGCTGTTCAGATCACCAGCGGGTGCCAGCAAATCAAGATGCGGCAAAGCAGTCTGCATGCCCTGGCTGATTGGCTCGTAGCCCGGCTGGTCCAGCAGTGGATTGAGCCAAACCACCCGCCGGGCCCTGCGCCTTAGCTGGGCCAGTGAACTGGCGAGCAAACCTGTGTCTCCGGTGTCATACCCGTCGCTCAGTATCACCACGGCAGTCCGTGAATTGACAATTCGCGCGGCTTGTTCGCGATTGAATTGGGCCAGGCTCTCACCGATTCGTGTCCCTCCTGCCCATCCTTCAGCGAGCACATGAAGCCGTTCCTGGGCACGAGCAGGATCGGGATCATGCAAAGCCTTGGAGACGCCAGTCATATGGGTATGAAAAATGAAGGTATTCACATCCTGCATTTCTGCCCCGAGTGCTCGCGCCAATCGCAAATAAAAAAAGCTGTACTGCACCATGGACCGACTGACATCGATCAGCAGCACAAGTCGGGGCCGAACACGGCGACGGTCTCGCCATTGCAAATCAAAGGGGATGCCTCCACTGGAAACGCTGTGCCGGATGGTGGCATGCAAATCCATCTTTTTTCCGTTGCGCGCGCGCGCCAGGCGTCTCATGCGGATGTATCGAAGCTGGCGTGCAAAATGGCGGACCAGCGCTTCCACTTCAAGCAAGTGTTCTCGCTGCATCAATTCCCGAAAATCACTGGAGCTTGTCCTGGGTTGCCGACTCGCAGCCTGTCGGGGCCTGACCTCTTCCAGCGATGGATCCTCGCGCTCCTGTTGGCTGGGTGGGCCCAGCGCTTGCTCTCCACTAAGAAAGCCGTGCTTGCCATCGATTTTTTCAGGCCGCTGCCACTGGTTGGCTGGCAAAAACCACGCATCGAACAATTTGTCAAAACGCCGCCATTCATCGGCTCTGCCACATAGCAAGGACCGAAGACTCCAGCGCAGAAGGCTCGGATCAAACAGACCCACCTGATCAGCAACCTGTAATACCTCCATGCCAGCACCGGCACCAAGCGCGAAACCATTGGCATGTAAAAAGGTCGGGAACTGGGCCAGCCGATTGCTGGCCAATTTCTCGAGCGTGACCGTCGACTCCTCTAGCATGCTGCGGCAAGACGGGCCACGACCTCAGGCGTCAGTGTCACGTGGTCTTCACGGGTTTTGATCAGCGCTCCAAGGGTCTGCATGATTCGCTCAGCACCATCTTTTTCAATGGTGCTGATTCCCAACCGCAACAATGCGGCTGTCCAGTCGAGTGTTTCAGCCACACCCGGCTTCTTTTGCAATTCCAGGCGACGCAAACCCTGTACAAAGGCGACTATTTGCAGTGCCAACTGGGCCGGAGCCTGCGGCGCCTTGGCATGCACAATGGCCAGTTCCTTGTCGTAATCCGGGTAGTCCACATATTGATAAAGGCACCGTCTGCGCAAAGCATCCGAGAGCTCGCGGGTGCCATTTGAAGTGATGACTACCAGCGGACGACTTATGGCGTGCAGTGTGCCAAGCTCCGGAATCGACATTTGAAAGTCCGAAAGCAATTCAAGCAAATAGGCTTCAAAAGCCTCATCAGCGCGATCAACTTCATCAATCAACAGCACGGGGGGCTTGTCGCAGCTTATTGCCTCAAGCAAGGGGCGCCTGAGCAGGTAGCGCTCGGAGAATATGTCCTGCTCTTTTTGAGCCATGCCTCTTTCATCCTTCTCCAGCAACTTGATGGCCAGTAGCTGGCGCTGGTAATTCCATTCGTACATGGCCGAATGGGCATCCAGCCCCTCATAACACTGCAGTCGAATCAAGCGGGTTTTACGCAAGGCAGCTAGTACTTTGGCAACTTCGGTCTTGCCAACACCGGCATCACCCTCCAGTAGCAGGGGCCGCTGCAAGTCCTGCATCAAAAGCAGTGCTGCCGCAAGGCTTCCATCGGCGATATACCCGAGTTGTTCCAGATCACTCTGCAACTCGGTCAACATGAGTCCCCGATCCTCGATCATGGCTATTTCTTAGACCCCATCAAGCTTTTCAGCCAATCCTTGATGACGCCCCAAAGTAGACCAAAGGCACTTAAGTGGGTTGGGGCCGCTGACGGATCGGCTACAGCTGCAGTCGCTGATATTGAAACTGACGCTGCCCCGGGCTGCTGAAGGTTGCCTTCCGACCCGGTACCTGATCCAGCGGGTGAGGCTTGTGCATTCAGCGTCTGAACCCTTGCGGCAAAATTTGCAGCAAACTGCTTGAGAACCTGATCTGACACTGAAGACATCATCCGACCGCCAAATGCAGCGGCCTTGCCATTGACTGACACCTCACTGTGTCCGACCAGATTGGAACTGTTTTCATCAACCGCCTCAATTTGAGCCGTCAAATCCATCGAGGCGCCCGAGCTGCCGGTTGAGTCTGTTCCCTTGCCAATCAGGCGCAGTACCCGCTTGGATTCGTCTACCTGCTTGAGCTCGATCTCGCCGCGAAAGGACATGCTGGCCGGGCCAAACTTGACAGATACTGTTCCCTTGTAGTTGTTTGCATCCAGGCGTTCGGTAATTTTTGCGCCGGGCATACAGCCGGCTACGCTTTCTATATCTTGCAGCAGTTTCCAGGCAACGGACGCAGATCCCGGCATGGGAAAGGTTTTATCGAGTGTGACGTTCATAGGTTTTCTTCATCCATAAAAATAATGCCGGCACCGCATGCACGATGCCGGCATGCCACGCCTGTGGCTTAGCGTTTATTCACCCCGGTCGCATTGCAGGTCTGCCAGACCCTATAGGCGTTGTGGGGCATATCCATATGGGTCACTCCCAGATGGGCAAAGGCATCGACCACAGCGTTGGTGAAGCAGGGAATACCTCCCACATGAGGTGACTCGGCTACACCTTTGGCACCAATCGGATGATGCGGACACGGTGTGACCGT
>Ga0075471_10001671_pt1 | contig 14647 bp, 16 predicted proteins | sample DEB19_08_DNA_2_FD_74787 | JGI IMG/M metagenome (GOLD analysis project Ga0075471, IMG submission 74787) | Aqueous microbial communities from the Delaware River and Bay under freshwater to marine salinity gradient to study organic matter... | ecosystem: Environmental > Aquatic > Marine > Coastal ... | reverse complement strand
GCCATTGAAAAAGGGGTGGCTTTTGTGCCTGGCGCGCCATTTTTTGCAAACAACCCGGACAACAGCACCATCCGCTTGAGTTTTGCGACTGCAGATGAAACAAAAATTGCAGAAGGCATTGAGCGATTGGGTGTCGCGCTCAGGGAAACAACGTCAAACTGATCAAGTACCTGCAAAGGCCGCGTAGGCAGCGGCATCCATCAGGCCTTCCAATTCAGTGGCGTGGGTGAGTTGAACTTTGTAAAACCAACCTGCACCCTCTGGATCGGTGTTTGCCAACGAAGGGTCCGCACGCAACGCTTCATTCACTTCGAGCACGGTGGCGGTCACTGGCATGTGAACGTCCGCAGCCGCTTTCACCGACTCCACGACACCAGCCACACTGCCTTGGTCGTAAGACTTGCCTGTGTCGGCAAAGTCCACAAACACGATGTCGCCCAAGGTGTCTTGGGCATGGACAGTGATGCCAACGAAAGCCGATCCACCTTCAATGCGTACCCATGTGTGTTCTGAATGGTATTTGGTCATGTTCACATTCCTGCGTAATTTGGCCCACCGCCACCCTCTGGGGTCACCCACACAATGTTTTGTGTCGGGTCTTTGATGTCACATGTTTTGCAATGCACACAATTTTGTGCGTTGATTTGTAACCGGTCTTCACCGTTGTCAGCTTTGACATATTCATAAACCCCGGCAGGGCAATAACGGCCCTCGGGTCCATCGTAAGTGGCCAAGTTGATGCGCACCGGCACGCTCTCGTCTTTCAACGTCAAGTGGGCTGGTTGGTTTTCTTCATGGTTGGTGTTGCTGATGAAGACGCTGGAGAGCTTGTCAAACGACAAGACACCATCGGGCTTGGGGTATGAAATGCGCTGGGTTTGTGCAGCGGCGTCCAACGATTGGTGATCCGCTTTGTGGTTGTGCAATGTCCATGGCGGTGTGCTGATACCCACTTTTGGCAAGAACCATTGTTCAATGCCAGTCATCAGCGTACCCATGAGCTTGCCTTTTTTGAACCAATTTTTGAAGTTGCGGGTCTGGTGCAATTCGGTGTAGAGCCAGCTTTTGCGAAACGCTTTCGGGTAATCGCTGAGTGTGTCGTGCGAGCGGCCAGCTTGCAATGCATTCACAGCAGCTTGCGCCGCCAACATGCCCGACTTGATGGCTGCATGGCTGCCTTTGATGCGCGCGGCATTCAAAAACCCTGCGTCGCAACCGAGCAATGCCCCGCCGTTGAACACCAGTTCAGGCAACGCTTGTGGAGTGCCATTGTTGATGGCACGCGCGCCGTAACCAATGCGTTTGCCCCCTTTGAGGTGCTTGGCGATGGAGGGATGGGTTTTCCACCGTTGCATTTCTTCAAAGGGGTTCATGTAAGGGTTGCGGTAATCTAGCCCAAGGACAAACCCCAACGTGACTTGGTTGTCACCAAGGTGGTAGAGAAAACCACCGCCAAAACTGTTGTCTTCGATCGGCCAGCCTGACGTGTGAACCACCAAACCTGGTTTCGCCAATGCGGGGTCAATTTCCCACAGTTCTTTGATGCCGATGGCAAAGGTTTGTGTGTCTTTGCCTTGATTCAAACCAAAACGCTCGATCAATTGCTTGCCCAAATGACCGCGTGCACCTTCTGCAAACAAGGTGTATTTGGCGTGCAGTTCCATGCCCAATTGAAAATGGTCGGATGGGGTGCCATCTTTGGCCAAGCCTACATGCCCAGTGGCCACGCCTTTGACCGCGCCGCTGTCGTCGTAAAGCACTTCAGCGGCTGTGAACCCGGGGAATATTTCGACGCCTAAGTTCTCTGCTTCTTGTGCCATCCACTTGACCACGTTGCTCAACGACACCACATAGCAGCCGTCATTGTGAAAATTGCGCGGCATCAGCCAAGAGGGAGTGGCGGTGTGACCTGTTTTTGAAAGCACCAGCAGTTCATCTGCGGTGACCGCTTGGTTCAAGGGCGCCCCCATGGATGGCCAGTCAGGAAACAATTCATTCATGGCGCGTGGGTCCATGACCGCACCCGACAAAATATGGGCACCGGGCTCAGAGCCCTTTTCAATCACCACCACAGACACCTCTTGAGAGGCAAGCGCAGCCAACTGTTTGACATGAATGGCAGCTGCCAAACCAGCAGGGCCACCGCCGACCACCACCACGTCGTATTCCATGGCTTCGCGTGGGCCAAATTGTTCAAGCAGGGAAGTGGGCGTCATGGCGTTTGTTAGGAGATGTCAATAGAGCGACAGATTCTATGCGTTGAGAGCCAGTGGGCATGGTGATAATGCCATGGGCAGTGGCTCTGTGCCCTCGGCATTTTGCTGACAACGAGCGATTTAATTTTTCACAGGAGTTCAACATGTCATACAGCTTGGATTTATCAGGACGCGTGGCTTTGGTCACAGGTGCTTCGAGTGGGCTGGGCGCGCAGTTCGCCCGCACGCTGGCGGGGGCCGGTGCAGCTGTGGTGCTTGCCAGCAGACGGGTTGAAATGCTCAAGACACTTCGCGCGGACATCGAAGCCGAAGGCGGCGATGCGCATGTCGTGAGTTTGGATGTGACCAGCAGGAAAAGCATCGACAACGCCATCGCAGCCACTGAAAAAGATGTGGGCCCCATCGATATTTTGGTGAACAATTCTGGCGTGAGCACCACGCAACGCTTGGTCGATGTGAAAGAAGAAGATTTCGACTTTGTCTTTGACACCAATGTGAGGGGTGCATTTTTTGTTGCGCAGGCCGTGGGTACGCGGATGTTGGCCAGGTCCAAGGGGCTGGCACCCGGCACATTCGCGGGTGGGCGCATCATCAACATCGCTTCCATGGCCGCCTTGCGCGTGTTGCCGCAAATTGGCATTTATTGCATGAGCAAAGCCGCCATGGTGCAAATGACCAAAGCGATGGCTGTCGAGTGGGGCAAGCACGGTATCAATGTGAATGCCATTTGTCCGGGCTATATCGACACAGAAATTAACCATCACCACTGGCAAACCGAGCAAGGACAAAAACTGGTCAACATGCTGCCACGCAAGCGCTTGGGTCAACCCAAGGATTTGGACGCGCTGCTGGTGATGTTGGCCAGCCCGCAAAGTGAGTTCATCAATGGTGCAGTGATCGCTGCAGATGATGGATTCGGTGTATGAGGATAGACATCCCCGAACAGAAAAAATGGGTGTTTGAAACAACCATTTCCATTCGCTGGGGTGACATGGATGCAATGGGGCATTTGAACAATACGAGTTATTTTCGATTCCTCGAGACTGCCCGGATTGATTGGATGACTCAACTGGGTTGCCCACCATTGCCAACAGGTGAGGGTCCGGTGATCATCAATGCGTTTTGCAATTTCTACAAACAATTTGAATACCCCGGGGATGTGTTGCTCAAAATGTATGTGAGCGACCCAGGGCGAAGCAGTTTCGAGTCATGGGCCACCATGGAGCGCACCGACATGCCTGGCGTCATTCATGCGGCAGGGGGTGCCACCACCGTGTGGGTAGATTTCCCGGCGCAAAAGTCTCTGCCCATGCCGGCATGGTTGAGAGACATTGTCAGTTAACAAACCCTTTGCTTGAAAAAACACAAAAGACACATAAATGCGCTTTAAAGATATCAATATATTGATTTAAATAGTTCAATATATTTAATTTTCGATTAAGATGTTTGTTGGTCACTCATCAGACAGACAGCGACATCGACATGCGCAAGCAACCCGTTCAAAAGCGAGCTCAGCTCACCATTGAGGCCATTTTCCAAGCCACTGCCAAGTTGGTTGAACGCGATGGCATGGCGAATTTGACCACCAACAAAATTGCAGCCAAAGCGGGTTTCTCTGTCGGTACGCTCTACCAGTATTTCGCCAGCAAAGACGCCATTTTTCGTGCGATGGTGCACCATTCCAGAGAAATGGTTCACCAAGAACTCAGCAGTTTTTTGTACCGTGTAGAGACCAAATGCGATGCTGGTGAAATTGATCCCGAATTTTTTTTCAGACATTACATTCGCATTTGCATCAAAGGGTTTGCTTTGGGGGATGAGCAAACGCAATCCCTTAACCGACTGTGCTGGTTGGTTGAAACGCCCGAAGAAACCATTGAAACCATGCGCATCATGGTTGAGCGTTTAAGAGCGTGTTTGAAATATATACAAAACCCTTATTTGTCCAGAATGTCTGCGACCCGTTGTTTTGTATTGAACAGGTCGTTGATGGGGTGTTTGCGCAGCACCTCTTTGGAACGGGTGATCATCGAAGACCCGCAAGAATATGAAGATGCCTTGGTAGAAATGATCTTGGGTCAGTTACAAATTCGCTCTGAGGTTCATTAGCGTTTTATTTCTTCTCTTTGGGCGTTCTGCCCATGGCATAAAACTCTGCGTTTGGCAGCATGCCAGAGAAATTTGCAATCCGGTTGGACATGCCAAAAAACGCCGTGATGCTGGCAATGTCCCAAATGTCTTCATCGTTGAACCCATGCGCATGAAGCGCTGCGAAATCGTTGTCGTCAATGGTGTGGCTGTGTAAACACACCTTCATGGCAAAGTCGAGCATGGCGCGTTGCCTGTCAGAAATATCCGCTTTGCGGTAATTGATGGCGACTTGGTCTGCGACCAAAGGTTTTTTCTCGTAAATGCGCAAAATGGCGCCGTGGGCTATCACACAGTAAAGACAGTGGTTGGCCGCACTCGTGGTGGTGACGATCATTTCTCTGTCACCCTTGGAGAGGTTGGAGTCCTCTTTCAACATCAACGCATCGTGGTAAGCGAAAAATGCACGCCATTCTGCGGGGCGTCGCGCCAAACTTAAAAACACATTCGGTACAAAGCCCGCTTTTTCTTGGACTTCCAGAATTTTGTCGACGATGTCTTGGGGCAGGTCTTTGATTTCAGGCGTGGGATAACGGTTCATGCGGGCTCCTGGTTGCGTTGATTATGCCCAGCTGCATGCTTTGGCAGCAAAACCTGCCCAGTAGAATGAATTGAATGATTCGCGGGAGATACGATTGAACAAACTTTTTCCTAGTGCTGCTGCGGCACTCAAAGATGTGGTGAAAGACCACCAAATGTTGGCTGTCGGAGGGTTTGGCTTGTGCGGTATCCCAGAAGCGCTGATCGATGCCTTACGCGACAGCGGTGTCAAGCACCTGACCGTGATTTCAAACAACGCCGGTGTCGATGATTTCGGACTGGGTAAGTTATTGGCCACCCGGCAAATCAAAAAAATGATTTCCTCCTATGTGGGTGAAAACAAAGAATTTGAGCGCCAATATTTGGCCGGTGAACTTGAGTTGGATTTCACGCCGCAAGGCACCTTGGCAGAAAAATTACGCGCGGGTGGCGCGGGCATACCGGCTTTCTTCACCAAAACCGGCGTCGGCACCATGGTGGCAGAGGGCAAGGAATTGCGTGAGTTTGAGGGTGAAACCTACGTCATGGAACGCGCCTTGGTGCCAGATGTATCGTTGGTCAAAGCTCATACCGCTGACAAAGCCGGTAATTTGCAATTTCGTTTGACTGCCCGTAATTTCAACCCCGCGGCCGCCATGGCGGGCAAGTTGTGCATCGTCGAGGTCGAGCATGTGGTTGAGGTCGGCGAATTGCAACCTGACAGCATCCACTTGCCGGGCATTTATGTGCACCGTATCGTGCACAACCCGCACCCGGAAAAACGGATCGAGAAACGCACCATCACAGAGAAAGCAGGAGTCTGACCATGCCTTGGACCCAAGACCAAATGGCAGCGCGTGCTGCCCACGAATTGCAAGACGGTTTTTATGTGAATTTGGGCATTGGCATTCCCACTCTGGTGGCCAACCATGTGCCTTCAAACATAGAGGTGTGGTTGCAGTCAGAAAACGGCATGCTGGGCATTGGTCCGTTTCCCACCGAAGAGCATGTGGATGCAGACTTGATCAACGCTGGAAAACAAACGGTCACCACTTTGGCGGGCACCTCTATTTTTGGCAGTCACGACAGCTTTGCCATGATTCGTGGCGGCAAAATCAATTTGTCGATTTTGGGCGCGATGCAAGTCAGCGCCTCTGGCGATCTGGCCAATTGGATGATTCCCGGCAAGATGGTCAAAGGCATGGGTGGCGCCATGGATTTGGTGGCGGGGGTCAAACGGGTCATCATTTTGATGGAGCATGTGGCCCGCAAAAAAGATGGCGGCGAGGATTTGAAAATATTGCCCGCTTGCACGTTGCCATTGACTGGGGTTGGTGTGGTGGACCGCATCATCACCGACTTGGGCGTGATGGATGTCACCCCTCACGGACTGAAATTGGTTGAATTGGCCGACGGCGTGAGCCGTGAATTCATCCAAAGCAAAACCGGTGTGCCCTTGCTGGATTAAACGGTGGTTGCCCCGGCGTTTTCTATGATGCTGCCCAAGGTGCTGAAATATTGAGCGGCTTGGTCGGTGGGACGCAAATATTTGGTGCGTTTATTGTCCCCTTCAAAATGGGTTTCAATCAATCCCAGCCCGCGCAATATATCGATCTTCCGATGCAGCGTGGCAGGTGAGGCGATCTGCTTGAGGCCCATGGCGTCACTGATGGTCATGTCCTGACCTGCACCATGCTTGACTGCCACCATTTCCAGCAGTTGTTTGGCCTCTGGATCAAGCGCAGGCAGTTCACCTTTGGCTTCGATCGCTTGGACCAAGCTCAAAAACCTGAGATAAATTTTCTGATATCGCATAGTTTTCAAAATAAAAATAATTAATCTTTTGAATACTATCTCAAGACATCTCCGATGCAAAGGTATTTCATCTCCAAATACTCGGTCATTCCGTGGCGAGAGCCTTCCCGCCCCAAGCCAGATTGCTTCATCCCACCAAAGGGCACATGTTCTGTGGCCAAAATGCCCACATTGACACCCACCATGCCGTATTCCAAGGCTTCACCCACGCGGTAAATGCGGCCCATGTCACGGGTATAAAAGTAACTGGCCAAGCCAAATTCTGTGTGGTTGGCTGCGGCAATCGCTTGCTCCTCTGTGTCAAATTTGAACACTGGCGCAAACGGTCCGAAGGTTTCTTCGCGGGCGCACAGCATGTCGGCGGTGGCGTCTGCCACCAAGGTAGGCTCAAAAAATTGCCCATGCAAAGCTTTGCCGCCGGTCAGGACACGCCCACCTTTTGCCAATGCATCTGCCACATGCGATTGCACTTTTTGCAACGCAGCAGGCTCAATCAACGGTCCTTGCGTCACCCCCTCTTCAAAACCGTTCCCGGCCTTCAGGGTTTTGACCTTGGCAGTGAATTTCTGAACAAATTCTTCATACACGCCGGACTGCACATAAAAGCGGTTTGAGCAGACGCAGGTCTGGCCAGCATTGCGGTATTTGCTGAGCATGGCGCCTTCAACGGCAGAGTCGATGTCTGCGTCATCGAACACGATGAATGGCGCGTTGCCGCCCAATTCCAGCGCCAGTTTCTTCACCGTCGGTGCAGATTGGGCCATCAAAATTCGCCCGACCTCGGTAGAGCCGGTGAAACTGATGTGCCGCACCGTGTCGCTGGCACAAAACACTTTGCCAATGGCGATGCTGTTGGCGCTGTCGGCACTCAACATGTTGAGTACACCCGCAGGAATGCCCGCGCGCACGGCGAGTTCAGCGGCAGCCAAGGCAGTCAACGGTGTGAGCTCTGCAGGTTTGATCACCACCGGGCAGCCAGCGGCCAGCGCTGGGGCAACTTTTCGGGTGATCATGGCCAGCGGGAAATTCCACGGCGTGATGGCCGCGCAAACACCAATGGGTTGGTTGATCACCATCAGGCGGCGGTTGTTGTCAAACTGAGGCAAGGTTTCACCGTTCACCCGCTTGGCTTCCTCGGCATACCACTCCACAAAACTCGCGCCGTAGGCGATTTCGCCTTTGGCTTCGGCATAGGGCTTGCCTTGCTCGGCAGTGAGGATGCGGGCGAGATCGTCCACATTCGCCATCAACAAATCGAACCAACGACGCAACAACTGGCTGCGTTCTTTGGCTGTTTTTTGACGCCATGCAGGCCATGCGGCATCGGCGGCGGCAACCGCATTTTCTGCCTCTTGCGGCCCCAGATTCGCGACCTGGGCCAAAGTCAATCCGGTGCTTGGGTCCTGCACCTCGAAACGGCTGGAACCTGCGACCCATTGGCCGTTGACCAGCGCATCCATTTTGAGCAGACTGGGGTCTTTGAGCAGTGAAAGTGGAGAGGTTTTCATGTCCATGGGGAACTTTCTGAGTTTCGGAGCGGGAGCAGTCAAAGGAAATTATGCCCCTTGAACTTTTTCGACAGAAAGTCAAGTTCAACCCATGACGCTCAAGCCATGCTTTGGCATGGCAGATGTTTTTAAATGGTCGCAGATCACTGTCTTGCGTCAGAGGCAGTGAGATAGAATGACCTGTCCATATTTCTGTGCAGGTTATCTATGAAAATCATTTCCTATACCGATGCCCGAAATGGTTTGAAGGCAGTGATTGATGGCGTAGTCAATGACGCAGATATCGCCGTCATCACACGTCGCGAGGGAGGTAACGCCGTGGTCATGTCACAAGCCCAATATGAAAGCATGGCCGAGACCCTTTACTTGCTATCCCACCCTGCCAATGCCGCACACCTCGCCTCATCCATTGCGCAACACAAGGCAGGCAAAGCCAAGCGTAGAAAACTGTTGACCGCATGAGTCGGGTGCTGTTGTTCACAGCCGCGGCTTGGGACGATTACACCTATTGGCAAGGGCAGGACAAAAAGACCTTGCGTCGAATCAATCTCTTGATCGAGTCAGCCCTGCGTGACCCATTCCACGGTATTGGAAAGCCTGAACCGCTGGTAGGCAATTTGTCTGGCTACTGGTCACGGCGCATTGACGATGTTCACCGCTTGGTCTATGCCGCTGATGATGACGAATTGGCTGTGGTTGCTTGTCGCGGTCATTACCACTGATTACTCGGCAAATGCGGCATGTCTTCGCTTGCACGTTGCAGTTTGATTCAGAAAAAGAGATGCGTAAAACCCTGCACGACACGGTTGACGCCCGTGCCATTTGTTGAGGAGTGAAAACCTATAATTCGAGCTTCTCCGCCAACCCTATGGCGCCTGCGGTCAGCGATTTGCTGACAGCCCCGAATGACCGCTGTATCACCATTCCATCACCATGAACGCAACCCCTTCTGCCTTGCCCAAGTTGTCTGTGGCCGACATCCGTCAAACCTTTTTGGATTTTTTTGCAGCCAAAGGCCACACCGTTGTGGCGTCCAGCCCGCTCGTGCCCGGCAACGACCCGACGTTGATGTTCACCAACTCGGGCATGGTGCAATTCAAGGATGTGTTTTTGGGCGAAGACAAACGCTCATACGTTCGCGCCGCGTCCGTGCAAGCCTGTTTGCGCGCCGGTGGCAAACACAACGATTTGGAAAATGTGGGTTACACCGCCCGTCACCACACTTTTTTTGAAATGCTGGGCAATTGGTCCTTTGGCGACTACTTCAAGCGGGACAGTTTGAAATGGGGTTGGGAGTTACTCACGCAGGTGTACCAATTGCCCCCCGAGCGACTCATGGTGACGGTGTACATCGACGACGATGAGGCCTATGACATTTGGCACAAAGAAATTGGTCTGCCGGCCGATCGCATTGTTCGCATTGGCGACAACAAAGGCAAGAAATACGCGTCAGACAATTTTTGGATGATGGCCGACACAGGGCCTTGCGGTCCGTGCTCTGAAATTTTTTACGACCATGGCCCTCACATTCCCGGTGGGCCACCCGGCAGCCCAGACGAAGACGGTGACCGGTTCATTGAAATATGGAACCACGTGTTCATGCAATTTGACATGCAGCCCGATGGCAGCTTGAAAAAATTGCCCGCACCCTGTGTGGACACCGGCATGGGCCTGGAGCGACTCGCGGCCATCTTGCAGCATGTGCACAGCAATTACGAGATCGACCTGTTTGACGCATTGATTCGCGCGGCCGCCCGCGAAACCGGTTGCACCGACTTGCACAACAGTTCATTGCGCGTGATTGCGGACCATATTCGCGCCACCGCTTTTTTGGTCAGTGACGGTGTGATTCCTGGCAGCGAAGGGCGTGGCTATGTGCAGCGACGCATCATTCGGCGTGCGATCCGCCATGGCTACAAACTGGGACAGAAAAAACCGTTCTTCCATAAACTGGTGCCCGACTTGGTCAAGCTCATGGGCGAGGCTTATCCCAGTTTGGCGGCGCAGGCGCAAAGCATCACCCAAGCACTCAAAACGGAAGAAGAGCGTTTCTATGAAACCTTGGAAAACGGGATGCATATTTTGGACACTGCATTGACTGAGCACTCCAAAATACTTTCGGGTGAGGTGGCATTCAAGTTGCACGACACTTATGGTTTTCCGCTAGACCTGACCCAAGATGTGTGCCGAGAGCGTGGCGTGAGTGTGGACGTTGACGGTTTCAATCTCGCCATGGAAAAACAAAAAACGCAGGCACGTGCCGCGGGTAAATTCAAGATGGACCGGGCGTTGGACTACACCGGATCCAGCAACGAATTTGTAGGCTATGACCATTTGCAAGTCGAAGCCAAAGTCACGGCTTTGTATGTCGATGGCGTGTCGGTGAACGACATGCAAGCGGGCCAAACAGGGGTGGTGGTGTTGGACCACACACCGTTTTATGCTGAGAGTGGCGGCCAAGTGGGTGACCAAGGTTGGCTCATGGCGGGCGAATCCAGCAAGGCTGCGCGGTTTGAAGTGGGTGACACGGTCAAAATCAAAGCCGATGTGTTTGGTCACCATGGACTCATGGTGCAAGGCAGCATCAAAGTGGGCGAAACCCTGCACGCCAAAGTCGACACCGAGCTGCGTGCGGCCACCGTGCGCAACCATTCAGCCACGCACTTGATGCACAAGGCATTGCGTGAAGTGCTTGGCGCACATGTGCAACAAAAAGGCAGCTTGGTCAACAGCGAACGTACCCGATTTGACTTTGCCCATCACGGACCAATCACTGACGCCCAAATCAAAGAGATCGAGCAACGCGTCAACCAAGAAATTCTCTCCAACCAAGCCACGCAAGCCCGCTTGATGGACATTGAAGCGGCGAAAAAAACCGGTGCCATGATGTTGTTTGGCGAAAAGTATGGAGACACCGTGCGTGTGCTTGACATTGGCAGCAGTCGAGAGTTGTGCGGTGGCACCCATGTCCACAGCACCGGCGACATCGGATTGTTCAAAGTGGTTGCGCAAAGTGGTGTGGCAGCAGGTGTGCGTCGCATTGAAGCGGTCACCGGGGCGCATGCGTTGGCTTATGTTCAAACCATGGAAGACACGGTCAACCAAGCTTGCGCGACGCTCAAGTCGGTGCCAGCTGAATTGAACCACCGCTTAGAACAACTGCTCGATCAAGTACGTGGTCTGGAAAAAGACATGTCTGCGTTGAAGGGCAAGTTGGCGTCTTCGCAAGGTGATGATTTGCTTGCCAAAGCGGTCGATGTCAAAGGCGTGAAGTTGCTGGCTGCGGCGTTGCCAGGCGCCGATGCCAAAGCCTTGCGCGACACCTTGGACCAATTGAAAAACAAACTCAAGACAGCGGTGTTGGTGCTGGCCAGTGTCGATGGCGAGAAAGTCCAATTGGCCGCAGGCGTGACCAATGACACGTTGGCCAAGGTGAAAGCCGGTGACTTGGTGAATTTTGTGGCCCAGCAAGTGGGTGGCAAAGGCGGCGGCAAACCCGACATGGCAATGGCCGGAGGCACACAACCTGCTGGCTTGGACAAGGCGTTGGCCAGCGTTCAAGCGTGGGTGAATGAGCGTTTGTGATTAGAGCCGAGAGGGCTCACACTGGCGCGTGTTCTTCGCTCAGTTTCAATGTTTGTTGACTGGACCATTCCCGTTGCTGCCCTGTCACCGGGTCAATGAAAGCCAAGCGCTTGGCCAGCAATTGCAACGGCGAAGAAAAATCATCCGGCTCGCTCGGGCCTCTGATGACGGCGGGATAAAACTGATCACCAAAGACAGGCGCGCCCAGCGACCACATGTGCAGCCGCAATTGGTGACGTCGACCGGTCACCGGTTCGAGCAAATACAAGGCTGATTCGTCCAAGCGCTTCAACATGCGAACACGGGTTTCGCTGTTGGGTTCTCCCGTCACTTCTCGCGACAAAAAGAAACGCGGATCGTCTTCTATGCGGCTGCGGTGTACTTTGGGCGTCATCAGTTCCTCGCGATAACCCGCCACCGCTTCATACGATTTATGCACTCGATGCTGGCGAAACATCGCGTGGTACGCAGCGCGATCGCCAGCTTGTTTGCACAGCAACACCAAACCTGCGGTTTCTCTGTCCAGTCGGTGAACAGGTGACAAGGTGCGGCAACCGGTGGCGTGTTTGAGTTGAACCAACACGCTGTTTTGCAAATGGCGCCCCCCTGGTGTGACTGGCATGAAGTGCGGCTTGTCTGCAACCACCAAGTGTTCATCTTCGAACAACACCTTCACTGAAAAGGGCAAGGCCAGTTCGGTGTCAACATGACGGTAATAAAAAATGGGTTGGTGCGGTTGATAGGGTTCCTCTGGGTGCACTGCTGAGCCATCGTGTTTCAGTACCTTGCGTTCAAGCATGCGCGCTTGCCATTGCAGTTTGTCCACATGGGGAAAGCGTTCGCTCAAAAAATCCAGAATGGTGAGCCAATTGCCCGAAGGCAAAACCACCCGTGACGGCCCCACTCCGTTTAGTACAGGTAAATCGGGGGCTGGTGGCGACAACAGCACGCGAAAGCCTTCTCACTCAAACGCGGTGAAACACCACGTCCCACACGCCATGCCCGAGTTTGAGTCCTCGGTTTTCAAACTTGGTCAATGGCCTGTAAACGGGTTGGTCGGCAAACCCATCGGCACGCTGACTGCTGTTCCTCAACAGGGGCTCAGCTTGAAACACTTGCAGGATGTGATGTGCATAAGGCTCCCAATCGGTGGCGCAATGCACATACCCGCCGGGTTTGATCCGTTGAACCAAATGCTGTACGAATGGCGTTTGTATCAATCGCCGTTTGTGGTGTCGCAACTTATGCCAAGGGTCGGGGAAAAAAACATGGACGCCGCTCAAGCTGTTGGCATCCAACATGTGCTCAATGACATCCACAGCATCGTGCTGCAAGATGCGGATGTTGTCTATGCCTGCCTCTCCCATGCGCTTGAGCAAGGCGCCCACGCCAGGTTCATGCACTTCACAGCATAAAAAATTGTCCTCAGGTCGCACAGCTGCAATCTGCGCGGTGGCGTCGCCCATGCCAAAGCCAATTTCCAAAATCAAATCGCCAGCGCGTCCAAAGGCTTCTTGCGCCGACAACAACTTTTTTTGAAAAGGCAACACAAAACGTGGCCCCAGTTCTGCCAACGCTTTTGCTTGCCCACTGGTGGTTCTGCCTGCGCGGGTGACAAAGCTCTTGATGGTTTTCGGGTGCGCAACATGTGCGGGGGCTGGGCTGTTCATGTCGAAGGGCTCACAAATGGATACCGATTGTGCCTGTGGAAGCTAGGCATGTCGGGACATTCCCCAGCGCTCGCGCCAAGGCTGCACCCATTGGGCCAGTGCTTGCGCGCAAGTGTTTGCGGGGTGGATCGGCAGTTGCAAGTGACTCGCTGCCGATTGCAAAGCCCCCAAGGCGAGTTCGGGTGTGGCAACGTTGACGCTGAGCGCGCCATTTTGCTTGGAGAGTTTTTCACCATCCGTCGCCAACACAAGCGGTGTGTGCAAATACTCAGGCGTAGGAAAACCCAGCGCTTGCTGAAGTTGAATTTGTCGGGGCGTGTTGTCTGCCAAGTCTTCGCCGCGCACCACGTGTGTGATGCCTTGATCTGTATCGTCAACCACCACGGCCAGTTGGTAAGCCCACAGTCCATCGCTTCGCAGCAACACGAAGTCGCCCACCGCAGTGACCAGGTTTTGCGCTTGTTCTCCAAGTCGTCTGTCGCGCCATGACTGCACGCCAGGTTGGACCTTGAATCGCACAGACAAGCCAGTTTGGTAGGGCAAAGACAGACCGCGACAGCTGCCTGGGTAAGGCATGTCGCGATGCCTTTCGGGGGCCACACCCAACGCCAGCAAGGCTTTTGAAATGTCAGCGCGTGAGCAGCGGCATGCATACACCGCGTGTTGTTCGCGCAATCGCGTCAGCGCTGCTTGGTAATGGCTTGTGCGTTGCGATTGCCACGTCACGGGTTCATCACTGAACAAGTTGCAAGCTTGCAGTTGAGCCAACTGGGTTCGTGCGGCCTCAAGCGAACAACGTGGCCCGTCGACGTCCTCAATGCGGACCAACCATGTGCCTTGGTGCGCTTTTGCGTCCGGCCAGCTGGCCAAGGCTGCCACCAAAGAACCGGCATGTAAGGGCCCTGTCGGCGAGGGGGCAAAGCGGCCACGGTAGCGCATTAATTTTTGGAAAATGAAAAATAGTCAATGAATTCAACGGGTTGCATCGAGTATACGGGCTTTTGGAGGACTGAAAACAGACTGTAAATAAATGTTGACAGATTAAAGTGTCAACCTAAAATCACTTTAATTCCGTAAGGGATTGAACCATTTGTGGCCATGGGGGTCACAAGTAACCCTCGTGCGGGTTTTGCACGGACGTGAAAATCTTTCAAGGAGATAACACCATGTCAGACAAAGTAGGGCC
>Ga0075471_10001670_pt1 | contig 14649 bp, 18 predicted proteins | sample DEB19_08_DNA_2_FD_74787 | JGI IMG/M metagenome (GOLD analysis project Ga0075471, IMG submission 74787) | Aqueous microbial communities from the Delaware River and Bay under freshwater to marine salinity gradient to study organic matter... | ecosystem: Environmental > Aquatic > Marine > Coastal ... | reverse complement strand
GTCGTGAAACTTGCCGAACGCGCAGAAGCCCCGCACGCGCACCGGTTGGCCGCAGAGCCACGTCAGCATATCGAGATTGTGGACGGCTTGGTTGAGCAACACGCCGCCGCCTTCGCCGCGCCAGGTCGCACGCCAGCCGGCACTGGCGTAATACGTCTCGGTGCGAAACCAATCGGTGTTGATCCAGTTCACGCGCCCGATTTTTCCCAGCCGCCCGATTTGGATCAGCTCGCGCATTTTCAGGAAGCGCGGTTCGGCCCGCATCTGGAACATCGCGCTGAACAACAGCTGCGGCTGCGCGCGATGTGCGGCGATGAGTTTCTCCGCGTCGGCCTTGTGCGCAGCGATGGGTTTCTCCATCAACACATGGAGGCCCGCCGCAAACGCCGCCGCCCCGATCGCGGGGTGTTGATAATGCGGCGTGGCGACGATGACGGCATCCACCGCGCCGGAGCGGAACAGCGCGCCGGCGTCGGGAAAAGCCTGCAAGCCGCGCGCGGCGCAGCTTTCCCGTTTGGCTGCGACCGAGCTGACGACGGCGGTGAGTTCGGCGCGGGCAATCTGGCCGGCGAGGAGATATTCCGCGTGCCGGTTGCCGATGTGGCCGAGCCCGATGATGCCGAAGCGGACTTTTTTCATGAGAGTAATCGCAGGAACTACCGCCACCACCACGTCAGCAGCGGCGCGACGGCAAGCGCGGGGAGGTAATCCGCGAGCTCGACTTTGCGGAGTTCAAAAATCACCACGGTAACGAAGACCATGAGCAGGCCGGCGGTGGCGTTCACGCAGTCCAGCAGACCGTGTTGGTCAAGCACCGGTCCGGCGTAGAGCGCGATCAGCAAAGTCAGCGTGCCTTGATACACGAACACCGGCAGCGCCGCGACCGCCACGCTCCAGCCGAACATCGCCACAAAACTCATCGCCGCCAGCCCATCCATCACGGACTTGATGAGGAGCGGGAGAAAGTTGTCGGACAACCCGTCCGTCACCGCGCCCAGCACCGCCAGTGGCGCGGCGCAGAAGAGCGCGGTGCAGGTGTTGAAGCCGTCGCTCCAGCCGGGCTTGCCGCCGGAGGTCGCGCGGGTGATCTGCGCGCGGGCGGATTCACCGAGGCGGTTGGAAAGCTTTTGCAGCCGCAACAGCCGCCCGATGACGCGGCCCAGCATCAGCGCGAGGAATGCGATGAGGATTTGTTCGCCGACTTGCAGCGCCGTGCCGTTCACGCTCTGCCACACGAGCCGGAGGCCGACGGCCAGAGTGAACGCGCCGAGGGCGGTCTTGAGATAATTCTGGCGCGCGGCGGAAAGTTGGCCGCGAAACTTCAGCCCCGCGATGCCGCCAAGGACGATGCCTGCCGCGTTGAGGATGCTGCCGAGCATGGGTCAGTCTTCCGTTGCGGTGACTGCGGCGCGGCCCGTGTCGGTGCAGACGCCGCGTTTCGCGCCGGCGAGAAATTCCAACATTACCTTGGCGGGTGCGCTCGTGAAGACCGTTGCGGCGGCGGCGAGCGCGGCGCGGAGGTTCGCCCCGCTGCGGAAGAGTTGGTGGTAAAGCCGTTTCAGCTCCAGCCGTTCCGCCGCGGTCAAACCTGCGCGGCGTAGCCCGACGATGTTCAGTCCGCAGATGCCGTTGACTCCGCGCACAATGGTGAACGGCGGCAGATCCTGGCTGATGGCCGCGCCGCCCTGCATGAGCGCGAGCGTGCCGACGCGCACGAATTGGTGCACGAGGCAGTTGCCGGAGAGGAACGCGCGGTCACCCACCGTCACGTGGCCGCCGAGCGAGGTGCCGTTGGCGAGGATGACGTGATTGCCGACAATCGAGTTGTGGCCGACGTGGCTGGTAGCCATGAGATAACAGTTCGAGCCGATGACCGTGTCCTCCTCCATTTTGTTGGAGCGGTTTACGGTGGCGCACTCGCGGAAGGTGTTGCCGTCGCCGATGCGGAGGCGGGTGGGGGCGCCGTGATATTTCAAGTCCTGCGGCGCGTCGCCGATGACGCAGCCGGTGTGGAAAATATTTTTCTCCCCGATGGTCGTGTGGCCGGTAAGGTGCACGTGCGGCCCAACGATGCATTCCGGGCCGACGGTGACGTGGGCATCAATCACCGCATAAGGTCCGACGCTGACGGTGGGGTGGATCTGGGCTTGGGGATGAACGATGGCAGTGGCGTGAATCATCGCCGCGCATTTCACCACATTTGCGGAAAAATGGAAACAGCAACTTCCGCGGGCGCAGCGGCGGCTATTTGATTTCCAGGCACACGACCGTCGCGATGGGGTCGGGCGATTTTTCCGGCAGGGTGAGGCTTACGCCGGTTTCGGTTTGCTGGAATTTCAAGTCGCCGCGCTCCGGGTCGGCCAGCAGATAGGCGCGGGTGATTTTTTGTTTGATGGCGGGAATCTGGAATTTGCCTTTGGGCCAGTCGAAAATGATCAGAAAAATCTTCCCGGGCTTGGTGGTGGCGCCAGTCCCAGACGGGTGTGAATTCCGGCTTGCCATGCCGGTCTTTTTTCTTGGGATTGAACGTGCCGTGCACGTCGCTGAAAGGCGTCGAGCCGCTGCCGTAGATGGCTTCGCCGTTGACGCGCAGCCAGCGGTCCACCTCGTTCAGCCGCTCGACGCTGGGCTGGGAAATCAATCCCGCGCTGGTCGGGCCGACGTTCAGGAGATAATTCCCGCCCTTGCTCGCGACGTCGCAGAGATTGTGGATGAGGATTTCGGCGGATTTCCAATCGTGTCGTAGGAGCGGAAGCCCCAGGAGCGGTTCATGGTCATGCACGCTTCCCAGTCTTTATCGGGATAGCCTTGCGGCGGGATGTATTGCTCCGGCGTCTCGAAGTCGCCGGTGGATTTCTTGGAATCAAGCCGGTTGTTGCTGATGATGCCGGGCTGCATCTGCTGGAGCGGTTGGAATTTGGCCGCGCGTTCCGGCGTCATCTCGATGGGCGTATCCCACCAGATGACGGCGACCTTGCCGTAGCGGGTGAACAGCTCTTTGACCTGCGGCACGGCGACTTTGTCGAGGTAATCGTTGAAGCTGCCTTCCTGCGCGGCGTCCCAGTTGTTGCGCTGGTTGATGTCGGGTTGCCTGGTGCGGCTGCCCGCCGTCGCGCCGCCGGGATGATTCCAGTCCTGCGCCTGCGAATAATAGAAGCCGAGCTTGATACCTTCGCGCTCACAAGCGGCGGCGAGTTCCGCCAACGGATCGCGCTTGAACGGCGTCGCGTCGAAAATGTTGAACGGGTCGGCCTGCGAATGAAACATCGCGAAGCCGTCGTGCTGCTTGCTGGTGATGACGATGTATTTCATGCCGGCGTTCTTGGCGAGGCGCACCCACTCGTCCGCGTTGAACTTCACCGGATTGAAATGCGCGGGAAACTTCTGGTAATCCGCCACCGAGATGCGCCCAAGGTTCATGGTCCATTCGCCGCCGCTGGCAGCAACGCGGTCAGGGCGAGAAGGAGGAGAATTTTTTCATATTTTTTGCTTTGTGTGTGGGATTATTCCTCAAACAACGCCGCCGCGAACTGCTTCGCGTCGAACGGCTGCAAATCATCGGGTTGTTCGCCGAGGCCGATGAATTTAATCGGCAGGCCGAGCTCCTTCTGGATCGCCACCACCATGCCGCCTTTACTTGTGCCGTCGAGCTTGGTCACGATGAGGCCGGTGAGCGGGACAGCCTTGTTGAATTCGCGCGCCTGATTGAGCGCGTTCATGCCGGTGCTGCCGTCGAGCACGAGCAATACTTCGTGCGGCGCGCCGGGCAGTTGCTTGCCGATGACGCGATGGAGCTTGTGCAATTCCTGCATGAGGTTGTGCTTGGTGTGCAGGCGGCCGGCGGTGTCGATGAAAAGATAATCGGTCTTGCGCGCGGTGGCAGCGGTGACGGCGTCGTGCGCGACGGACGCGGCATCCGCACCATACGCGCTGGCGATGACTTCCACCTTGAGGCGCGTGCCCCAGAGCTTGAGCTGCTCGATGGCGGCGGCGCGGAAGGTGTCGCACGCGGCGAGCAAGACGGTTTTATGCTGCGACTGGATGTAGTGCGCGAGCTTGGCGCTGGTGGTGGTCTTGCCGGTGCCGTTCACGCCGACGATGGAGACGACGGTCGGGCCGTTCGGAGCTTTCAGCAAATCGGCTTTGTTGCTGGAGAGACTTTTCTCGATCTCCGCGCGCGCGACGCCAAGGTAATCCAGCCCCGCCGTGCCTTGCGATTCGTAGGCGTGCTTCACCGCCGCGGTGATTTGCGCGGTCATCGCCATGCCGAGGTCGGCGGCGATAAGGGCGTGTTCGATCTCTTCCAGCGACTCGGCGGTGAGCTTGGGCGAGCGCGTGACGATGCGCTTGAGTTCGTGCGTGAGCTTGGCGTGTGTCTTGGCGAGGCCGGCTTTGAATTTGGAGAAGAGTCCCATGTTGTGAATGCGGAATTTGGAACGTGGAGTGCGGAATTATTTTTTGGCTTTGGCCTTCATTTTTTCGACGTAATCGAGGTGGAGTTTCACGGTGCCGATGAGGGGGCGGCCTTTGCTCATGCCGTGGCAATCGCTGCCGCCGGTGACGAGCAGATTGAATTTCTTGGCGAAGTCCATGTAGCGGTGGTTGGCGTTCGGCCCGTGCTTGGTGTGGAACACTTCGATGCCGTCCAGGCCGGCGGCGACGATGGCGGGGATGATCTCATCGGTGTGGTTGAGCGCGGGATGCGCCATCACGGCCAGGCCGCCGGCTTGGTGGATGAGTTCGATGGCATGGGCGGCGGACATCTTGAACTTGGGCACGTAGGCGGGCCGGTCTTTTTTGAGAAAGCGGTCGAAGGCGACATCAAGGCTGCGGCAATGTTTCCCGGCCACAAGCGCGCGGGCGACGTGTGGGCGGCCCGGCGAGTGGCAGCTTGCGAGCGTGAAGACTTCCTCCGCTTGCAGGCCGATGCCGATGGCGTTGAGCTTGGCACACATCTCGCGGATACGGTTCTGGCGCGCGGTCTGAAATTTGGCGATCTCGGTGAGGAATGCGGCGTTGGTGGTGTCCACGAAGTAGGCCAGGATGTGGACCTCGATGTCGTCATGCTCGGAGGTGAGTTCGCTGCCGGGGATGAATTCGATGCCGGCGGCGGCGCAGGCGGCAGCAGCGCGGGAGCAACCCTCGACCGTATCATGGTCGGTCAGCGCGATGGCGGACAGTTTGTGAAACTGGGCCTGCGCGACAAGTTCTTCCGGGGTGTAGGTGCCGTCGGAAAACTTCGTGTGCAGATGGAGGTCGGCAAACATGGTCAGAAGCCAGAAGCCGGAAGCCAGAAGTCAGAAGCGAAGGGAGCTCGGAATTGCCCGAGATTCTTCTGAATTCTGGATTCTGAATTCTGGATTCTCATTTTGCTCATTTCACGATCCGTGCGGGCCGCATGAGTTCGCCTTTGACCTTGTCGAGCAGGCCGTTGACGAATTTGCCGCTGTCTTCGGTGGAGAATTTCTTGGCGATGTCCACGGCCTCGTTGATGGAGACGATGGGGGGGATGTCCTCGCGGTGGCGCATTTCATAGATGGCGAGGCGGAGGATATTGCGGTCCACGGCGGCAATGCGGTGGAGTTCCCAGTTCTGGGCGTATTTCTTGATCTCCGCGTCAATGGCGTCGCGGTGCTGGAGCGTGCCGCGGATGAGCGGTTCGGCGAAGAGGCGCATGGCTGCCTCTTCGGTGGTGGGCGGGGGCAGTTCGGTTTTTTCGCCCCACTGGGCCGGGCCTTTTTCTTCGGCGAGCGCAGCGGCGCGCTGGGAATCCCAGAATTCATTGAGTGCGGCCTCGATATCCTCCGGCGGATTCAGGTCGTGCTGGAACAGAAATTGGACCGCGCGTTCGCGGGATTCACGTCGTTTACCCATACAGACATTCTAAAGTCCAAAATCCAAAGTCTAAAGCATAAAGTCTGGCCAGCCGCGACCTTGAACCTTGGACTTTGGGCCTTGGACTGTTAAATTCCGCCCATGAATTTGGCAAAAAAACTCCTGCACACGCGCTACCGCGTCAACGACCTCGAACGCACGGTGAAATTTTACCGCGACCTCCTCGGCCTCGAGGAGGTCAGGCGACACAAGTCGCCGCGCGGTTCGGAACTGGTTTTCCTCAAGACGCCGGGCAGCGAGGAGTTGATCGAGATCACCTATTTTCCCGGCAGCGGACCGGTCCAAGTTCAGCCGGACCTCACACATCTGGCGTTCGAGGTGGAGAGCCTGGAGGAGTTCGGCAAACACCTTGCCGCGCACGGTTTGAAATACTCCGACGGCCCGACAACCAGCAGCAGCGGCACAACCTTCGCTTTCATCGACGCGCCGGAGGGTTACGAGATCGAATTGATTCAGCGTGCCAAGTGAGTTCGGCGGTCATGGCCGCGAGACAAATGGGTTCCCCTTGATGTAGAACCGCAACTGCCGTCGCGCCCAGTGCCGCGCGTAATCCACGCCGATGCGCGGGCGCTTGACGATTGCAAATTTCTCCTCCGCTTCCGGTGCGGCCACGAAAAAGTCGTCGCTCAACAGATCATGGCCGTTGACCCGGCGGTTGATGTCCATCGCCCGGCACAGCAGGCCTGGCCCGCAGGTTTTTCCCGCAATACCCGTCACTGGCGCGACCGCGCGCAGCAACACCGCCGCACCATTGCCCGCGCGTTCGGTGACGACGTTCATGCAGTGGTGCATGCCGTAGATGAGATACACGTAGGCAAAGCCGGGCGGGCCGAACATGATGCGCGTCCGTTCCGTCCGACCTTTCGCGGAATGCGCCGCCAGGTCGTGCGCGCCCAGATACGCCTCCACCTCTACGATGCGCCCGATGCGTTCCGCGCCGGGCGTGCGGTGCACGAGCAATTTTCCCAGCAACTCGCGCGCGACCGTCGTCGTGTCGCGATCAAAGAAGGCGCGGGGCAGTTTTCTCACGCGGCAAGGCTAGCCGAAACCGCAGGCGGTGACGAGCGACGCGTCACTTGCCACTCCACTCCGCGCGGCCTATGCTCCACCCATGAACAACCATTCCACCGGTTTCATCAAGGAGGATCCGTGGCGCATCTTCCGCATCATGGCGGAATTTGTGGATTCGTTTGAGACGCTCTCTCGCGTCGGCCCCGCTGTCACCATCTTCGGGTCGGCGCGCATGAAGCCGAGCAACCCCTATTTCAAGGCCGCCGAAGCGCTTGCCTACGGTCTGGCCAAGAACAATCTCGCCGTCGTCACCGGTGGCGGGCCGGGCATCATGGCCGCTGGCAACAAGGGCGCGGCGCGGGCGAAGGGCCGTTCCGTCGGCTTGAACATCGAACTGCCCCACGAGCAACAAGGCAATCCCTACGCGAACATCCCCATCAATTTCCATTACTTCTTTTCGCGCAAGGTCTGCTTCGTCAAATACAGCATCGCCTTTGTCTTCATGCCCGGCGGCTTCGGCACGTTGGACGAATTTTCCGAAGTCATCACGCTCGTGCAGACCCAGCGCATCCCGCAGTTTCCGCTGATCCTCTTCGGGCGCAAATTCTGGGGCGGCCTGCTCAAGTGGATGGAAACCGAGATGAGCCGGCCCGGCTACATCGGACGCAACGACCTCAAACTCGTCACCATCACCGACGACCCGCAGGAAGCGATCGACATCATCCTCGAATACGAGCGCCGCGTCGGCCCGCCCGAAAGCGTGCCGCAGGCGTTTGCGTGACATGTCCTCCCTCATCCACGAAATCCAGAGCGCGCACACGCCTGATTCGCTCGCCGCGCAACTCCACGGCGAAGCCGGCGTGATGTTGCTGCGCAGCTTGCCGCGCCAGAGCCTTGCGGAGGCGGGCGCGCGCTACGATTTGCCGGCGGCGCGCTATTCCTTCGTCGTCGCCCACCCGTTCCTTACCTTCCGTTCCACCGGCTCGCGCTGTGAAATCATTTCCGGCTATCAACAATCAACTGACAACCATCAACTCCAATTCGGCAACCCCTGGCATCTCCTCGACTCGCTGATGGCCCGCTACGAACTGCTGGACGAAGCCGACCAACCCTTCCCGCTCGGCGGCGCGTTCGGCTACTGGGGCTATGACCTGAAAAATTTCGTCGAGGCGCGACTCCCTCGCCGCGCTGTCAACGACTTGGAGCTGCCCGATTGCCATGTCGGCTTCTACGCCAGCCTCGTAGTTTTTGACCATCAACTCGGCAAGACCTGGATCGTCGCCACCGGCCTGGCCGCTGACGGTTCGCGCAGTGAAGCGCGGGCAAAAGAGCAAGCCGACTGGTGGCAAGCCCGCCTCGTCGGGGGGGACGGGGTGTCGCCGTCCCCAATCAATTCGGGCGCTCAATATGCGTGCCCTCCCAAGTCCAATCTCGCCCGCACCCAATTCCTCGCCGCGGTCGCGCGCGCCCAGCGCTACATCCGCGCCGGCGACATCTACCAAGTCAACCTTTCGCAACGCCTCACCGCGCCGTGCGATTGCACCGGCTGGGAATTATTCCAGCGCCTTGCCGCCGTTTCGCCTGCGCCGTTCGCGGCGTTCATCGATTGCGGCGATTTCCAGATCGCCTCCACCTCGCCGGAACTGTTTCTGCGCCTGAGCGGTTCGCACATCGTCACGCGCCCCATCAAGGGCACGCGCCCCCGCGCCGCGGAGGCGACGCGCGATCTCCAACTCGCCCACGAGTTGCAGACCAGCCCCAAGGAACTCGCCGAGCTCGTGATGATCACCGACCTCCTCCGCAACGATCTTGGCAAAGTCTGCGAATACGGCAGCGTGCAGGTCCCCGAGCTGGCCAAGCTGGAAAAGTTTGCGCAAGTGCAGCACCTCGTCTCCACCGTGGAAGGCCGGCTGCGGAATGAGGTCACGCACTTCGCCGCGTTCGCCTCCTGTTTCCCCGGGGGCAGCATCACCGGCGCGCCGAAAATCCGCGCCATGGAGATCATTGACGAACTCGAGCCCATCACGCGTGGCCCCTACACCGGAGCGCTTGGCTACCTCGGTTTCAATCGCGAGAGCCAGTTGAGCATCCTCATTCGCGCCGCCGTCTGCAAAGAAGACCTCGCCCACTTCCATGTCGGCGCGGGCATCGTGGCCGACTCCGTGCCGGAAGCGGAATACGACGAGACCCTCGCCAAGGCCGCCGGTTTCCTCGCTGCGCTGCGATTGGAAAATCAATCTGTGACCATCCGCGCAATCTGCATGCAATGACCATGTTCATCCACCTCAACGGCCAACTTGTTCCCGAAGACCGCGCGGTCGTATCCGTCTTCGACCGTGGCTTTCTCTACGGCGACGGCTTGTTCGAGACGTTGCGCGTAGCGAACGGTCGGCCATTCCGCTGGGCGCAACACCTCGAGCGATTGCAACGCGGCGCGGACTTTTTGAAAATCAAACTGCCGTTTGCGCCCGCCGCGCTGCGCGAGTTCGCCGCCGAACTCATCGCGAAGAACGCGCTGCCCGATTCACTGCTGCGGCTCACGCTGTCGCGCGGCGTCGGCCCACGGGGCTATTCGCCCAAAGGCGCGGCGTCGCCCACCCTTGTGATGACGCTGCATCCCGCGCCTGGAGCGCCGGCTTCCGTCGTGCCGGGTTGGAAACTTGTCACCTCCTCGTTGCGGCTGCCGGCGGGCGATCCGTTGGCGCGATTCAAGACGGCGAACAAGCTCGCGCAAGTCCTCGCCCGCGCCGAGGCGGATGCGGCCAACGCCGACGAAGCGCTGCTTTTGGACACGGATGGCCACGTCGCTGAAGCGGCGACGGGAAACCTGTTCTGGATCGAACGTGGGGTGGTCTGCACGCCGCCGTTGACGGCAGGAATTCTTCCCGGAGTCACGCGCGCCGTGGTTTTTGAGATTAGCCAGAAGCTCGGCTTGCCGGTCAGGGAAACGCACGCACTCCCCGCGCAACTGCGCGTTGCGGAAGGAGTGGTTGTTTCGTTGAGTTCGCTGGGCGTGGTGGCGGTGGCTGCGCTCGACGGAATGCGCTTGCAGGCTTCGCCGGAGGTCGAAAAATTGCGGTTGGCTTACGCGGCGTTGGTGGCCGCCGAGTGCGCTTGAGTTTACCCGTTGCCGATTTCTTCCGCCAAGTCTTCGACGGTCCAATGTTTCCGTTCGTGCGTGAGGCGATTCGCTGCCGCGCCGTGCAGCCACACGCCATAAGCCAAGGTGCGAAGCAGGTCGCCCTGCAACGCTGGTTGGGCGACGAGCCCGCCGAGCAGGCCGGCGAGCAGATCGCCGCTGCCGCCTTGGGCAAGGTACGGATTGCCGGAGCAGTTGATCAGCAGGGTGCCGGTGCTGCGACCGATGAGCGTTTGGTGGCCCTTGAGCACCACCCAGCAATTGCCGAACTGGCGGGAAAGTTCGCATAGCGCGGCGGGGCGGTCGGCCTGCACTTTTTCCGCGGTTGTCTTCAGCAGCCGCGCCGCTTCGCCGGGGTGCGGGGTGAGTACGCGCACAAAATGCGGCGCGAGCGGATACAGCGGCAGCCAGTCCAGTGCGGTGGCGTCCACGACGACGGGCAGGGGAGAATGCGTCCAGATCTGGCGAAGGTACGTCTTCAAATCCACCGGCAACTGTGGCGACACCAGCCCCGGGCCGAAGAGCACGGCGCTGGTTTTTTCCGGCAACCGCACGCCGGTTTTCCACGGCGCGACCATCGCGGCCTGCAATTGAGCCGCGACGGGATGAAAAACACTTTCCTGCGGCAGCACGGTGACGAGTCCGGCCTGGGCGCGTTGCGCTCCGTGTGCGGCCAACACCGCCGCGCCGTGAAACCCTAGGCTGCCGGCGATGATGGCGAGGTGGCCGAAGTCGCCTTTGTGCGCAGCGATTTCGCGGGCCGGCGGAAATTCGGCGAAGTCTTCGGGCAAAATCCACTGCAAGTTGCTTTGGTGCGGGCATGGTCCGAGGTCGATGTCTGCTGCGACTTCCAGCCGCCCCACGAACGGCAGCGCGGCGGGCGCGAGCAAACCTTGCTTCGGCGCGCCGAGCGTGAGTGTGACGGTGGCGCGGACGGCTTCGCCGGAAATTTCGCCCGTGTCGGCGTTCAAGCCGGAGGGTATGTCTACGGCCAGCACCCGCCGGCGCGCGGCGTTGAGGTGCTGCACGAAATCGACCCAGTCGCCGGCGAGCGGGCGGTCGAGGCCGATGCCGAAAAGGCCATCCACAACGAGCGCAGGGCGGCGGGCAAGGAGGGCATCGAGCTGGGGCAGGGTGGTCAACGGCTCGATCACGTCCAGCAATTCGACGCGGCGGTCGCGCAATAGCGGCTGGGCGGCGCGGGTGTCGCTGCCGTTGTTGCCTTTGCCGGCGAGGAGCAGCACGAAATCGCCGGGGCGGGTGAGCGTGAGGATTTTGGCCGCGAGGATTTCGCCGACGCGGCGGATGACTTCGGCCTGGGTGCGACCCGCCGCCCACGCGGCGGATTCCCAAGCGCGCATCTGACTGACGGTGAGGATGGGTGCGGGCATAAAATCAGGGGCGAGCGCGGCTGGCGATCCAGCCCCACGCGACGCCGACGGCGAGGCCGACGGTGTGGCAGGTGTTGGCGATGGGGCCGACGAGGCCGGTGAAACAGACGCCGAGCCAGAGCAATTGCATCATCACGGTGGTGGGATGGATGACGTAGCCGGACCACGGCGTGAATTTGGCCCGCATCCAGACGTAGCCGAACAGGCCGAAGACCACGCCGGACATCCCGCCGAACATCGGGCCGCCCCGGAGGTATTGGCCGAAGTTGGATGTGGCGGCGATGGTCAGCACGAGCAGCGTGAGGAACCACGAGCCTTGCCGGAGCTCGATCATCCGGCCGAGTTCGCGCAGCCAGAACAGATTGAACAGGATGTGGGCGATGCCGAAATGCAGGAACATCGGCGTGAAGAGCCGCCAGATTTCGCCGGCGCGGATTTCCGTGAGGCCGGGCATCCAGCGGACAAATTCGCCGTCTGATTGGACGTTCACCATGTAGAGCCAGCGGTGGACGCCGGCAGCGGTGCCTGGAGACTGTTGCAGCAGAAAGACGACGGCGCTGATGATGATCAAGACCAGTGGCACGATACCGAGGCCGCCGGCGTGAAGGGTCTGGACGATCTCGCGGCCGCTGGCCGATTTGCGGGCGTAGGCGGCGCGTTCTTTTTCGGCGAGCGCGCGCAATTCATCCGCGCCGGCGGCGGTGAGCCGGTAACGCGGGTTCGCCGGGTCGGCGCGGAATTCGGCGAGCAGCTTGGCGGCGCGCTCGAGTTCGTCTTCGGCGTGGATCCAGACAGCCCAGCCCTGCGGGGCGTCGGCTTCGACTTCGTTCTCGACGCCCTGAACGTAGAGAAAATTGCCGAAGGTGCGGGCCGCTACTTCGTTTTCGAGATGACCAATCTGTCGCATTGCGGTGCAGTGTAGCGGAAAAACTGGCGGGGAAAAGCGAATCCCCTGATCAATTCCCGAACTGCACGTCCGGCACTTCCTTGACGGAAGGCGGCACGCTGAAAAATTTCTGCGGCTGGAATTTGAACGCGCCGGCCACGAGATTACTCGGGAAGCTTTCGCAGCAGTTGCGGTAGTCGCGCACGTTGCCGTTGTAGAAGCGGCGGGCCGGCTGGATGCGGTTCTCGGTGATGATGAGTTCGCCCTGGAGTTTCAGGAAATTCTGGTCGGCCTTGAGCTGCGGATAATTCTCCACGACGACGAGCAGTTGCTGGAGCGCGCCCACAAGCTCGGTTTCGTCGCGGGACTGGTCGGCTACGGGGCCGCGGTTGGCGGCGCAGCGGTTGCGGAGTTCAATCACGCGCTCGAGCACGGCGCGTTCATGTGCGGCGTAGCCCTTGACGGTGGCGACGAGGTTGGGGATGAGGTCGTAGCGGCGCTGCAATTCCGTGTCCAGGTTGCTCCAGGATTCGGCGATGTAATTCCGCAGGCCGACGAGGCTGTTGTGTTGGCCGACGACCCAGAGCACCGGAACGAGCACGATGCCAAGCAGGACGATGAGAATCAGTGCCATGATCAGTTTTTGGTGAACAGGTATTCCGGTATCAGTGAACGGATTTGCACCAGCCGTTGCAGGTTGGCTACGATCCCCGGCGTATCCAGACAGCGGCCGAACACCAGCGCGTGCGCGTAGTTCTCGATCTCGATGCTCAGGTAACGATTGGCCAGGAGGTATTCCATCATTTGCGTATTGCAGACTTCATAGGCGAATTTCTTGTCCTTGGACCGCACGCAGTAGGAGCGGGAAAATTCGGCAGATTCAAAATCGATGTCATCGTAGCCGAATGCCTGCGCAATCTTGAAAAAATCCTTCCGGGCCGATGTTTAATTTAGGAAACGCCTGCGGCAGCATCATGATGAAGCATGAGAAATAGTGGTGATGCGTCTAGCGGCGGCTCTTGGAATCGGTCGAATACGTTTCGTAGTGGTAATCAAACACCAGCACCTCGTGTCCCTGAAAGATTCCGCGCAGCACATTGTAGGCATAGCGATTACTGCCTTGGGCGAGCTTGTCGAGGAAGCCGAACTGACCGGCCAACCAGGAGTCGTTGCCTGGGCTGAACGTCAGGCCGAGCCGCGCGGCGAGCTGCGCCAACGCCTCCCGCCGCTTCTGTCCGGCGATGATACTGAAAATCAGTCCAACAATCACCACCCCGGCGATCAGGGCGAATAAGAAAATGGGAGCCGCAGCCACGGTCTGAGTTTCTAACGGGAATCCGGCTGAGTGACGATTACAAAGTTCCGCCAATTTCGACCCCCGCTGTTTTTGACTTTTGCCGCCGCCGTTTTGCCGCCATCCTGCGCCCATGGAATCGCCGGAAATCTGCCGCGCCGTGCGGCTCGCCCTCGCCGAAGACATCGGCAGCGGCGATGTGACCACGCTCGCCACCGTGCCGAAGACCGCCCGCATCCGGGCTGTGATGCGCGCCCGCGAACCGCTCACGGTCTGCGGAATGGAATTCGCCACCGCCGCCTTCCGGCAACTATCCCCCGCGATCAAAATTAAGCCGCGCGCCGCTGACGGCCAACGCGTGAAGGCCGGCGCGACGTTGCTGGAAGTCTCCGGCCCGGCGTCCGCCATCCTCACTGCTGAGCGCGTCGCGTTGAATTTCGTGCAGCGACTTTCCGGCGTGGCGACGGCGACGGCGCAGTTCGTGGCCGCCGTCAAAGACACGGGCGCGCAAATCCTCGACACGCGCAAGACCACGCCGGGTTGGCGGATGTTCGAGAAATACGCCGTGGCCTGTGGCGGCGGACGGAATCATCGCATCGGCCTCTACGACATGGTGCTCATCAAAGACAACCACCTAGCCGCGTTGCGCGGCGCGAAGCCCAACGCCATCGCCGCCGCCGTGGCGTGCGCGCGGAAGAAATTTCCCAAGCTCAAGGTCGAGGTCGAGGCGGACACGTTGAAGCAAGTCGCCCAAGCCGCCGCCGCCGGCGCAGAGGTCATCCTGCTCGACAACATGACGCTCGCGCAGTTGCGCGCCGCCGTGAAGCTCGTCGCCGGCCGCGCCGCGACCGAAGCCAGCGGCGGCGTGAATCTGAAAACCGTCCGGGCCATCGCGCAGATCGGCGTGGATTTCATTTCCGTGGGCGCCATCACGCACTCCGCGCCGGCGGTTGACATCGGATTGGATTTTGAAAATTAAATTAGCCACGGATGAAACAGGGGTTGAACACAGATTGCTCGGAATTTCGTAGAT
>Ga0075471_10001668_pt1 | contig 14664 bp, 12 predicted proteins | sample DEB19_08_DNA_2_FD_74787 | JGI IMG/M metagenome (GOLD analysis project Ga0075471, IMG submission 74787) | Aqueous microbial communities from the Delaware River and Bay under freshwater to marine salinity gradient to study organic matter... | ecosystem: Environmental > Aquatic > Marine > Coastal ... | reverse complement strand
CGCTGCGCCATCCATGGCTGCGCTGGTCAAATACGCCGGCTCCCGGGACACGGGGAGCCCGAAGCCTCCTCCACTGGAAAGGGGAGGCTTCGGGGGAGTCGGCGAACGCTTCCCGAACGACGGCCGCGGCGGCCGGAGAGAGGAGACTTTTGCCGCTCCCCCGAAGCCGGCTTAGGCGCGTTGACGACGCGGGCCAAACGCTGGTCGCTACTTGAGCTTTGGCACCAAAGCCTCGAAGGGGCGGACCCAGATCGAGCGGAATTGCACCGGGTTGCCATGGTCCTGGAGGCGGATCGGCAGCGCGTCCGGATGCGCGGTGTAGCTCGGGGGGGCGTGGAAGAACGTGTCGCCCTTGATCACGGTGTCGGAGTGGATCGCCACGCCGTTGTGGAGCACGCTGATCCGGCCGGGCTTGTCGAGAGAACCGTCGGCGGTGAATCGCGGCCGCGTGAACAGGATGTCGTAGGTCTGCCATTCGCCCGGTTTGCGGCAGGCGTTCACGGCGGGCGGCTGCTGCTTGTAGAGGGCGCCGCACTGGCCGTCGAAGTAGGTCACGGGCTGGTCGGTGCCGTCCTGAAACGAGTCGAGGATCTGGATCTCGTATTTGTCCATGAAGAACACGCCGGAGTTGCTCCGTTGCTGCCCCTTGCCCTTCGTGTCCGCGGCGGTGCGAAACTCGAGGTGGACCTGGCAGTCGCCGAAACCCTGCTTCGTGCGGATGTCTCCCTTGCCGACCGTCGCGACGCCATCGGCCACCTGCCACTGTTCGCCGTTGCTCCAGGCGGAGAGATCCTTGCCGTCGAAGAGCACGATGGCATCGGATGGCACCGGGGCGGGAGACTGCGGGGCAGGGCCCGGGTCGACGACCCGCGGCTGGGGCCACTCGACGGGACTCCGCCACTCGACGCCCTGGCCGGTCTGGCCACCCATCAGGTGATAACGCCGCGACCGGATCGAATCGGTGAGCGAGCGGGCCTTCGCCTCCGCCTCGCCGAGCGGCAGCCCCGCGGCGACGCCGGGCCGCTGATGGCCGGCGGCTGTGAGATAGGCGTCGCGAAGAACCTCCATGCGACGCTTCACGTCGGGCACGAAGGCGGCGAAGTGATCCGGCGTTTCCTTGGCGGCGATCCCGTGCTCGCCCAGGCCCTTGAAGAAGCCACGGGCGAATGCCCAGGAACCCGCGGGGTTGGGGTGCACCGCATCCGGAGCGAAAATCGTCTGCGGGTCTTTGGCACGGGCTGCGGTCAGCATGTCCTTCATCGGCCCATGGATGTCGACGACGACCCAGCCGTCCGCCCGCTTCGAGAGCAGCCACTTCGAGTAGGCGTCGAGCACGGCGACGTAGTCGACATTTTTTGCCGGGCCGTCCTTGTCGGGGCGCTTGTCGTAGATCGGCGGCGTGAGATGGATGATCTTCGCCCCGGTCTTCTCGACCGCGTCGTGCAACCGCTGCATGCCGTCCTTGAATTTCGTGAAGCGGGCCTCCTCGAGGGGCTCGTAGATGCCGCAGTTCATGCCGTAGCAGGCGATCACGAGGTCGGGGCGGCCGACGCGCAGCACGCGGTCGAGCCGTTCGTGGAGATCGGGCCGGGGAAATTTCCCGCCGGCGTGCCCATCCTCGGAGAGCCCCGACACCGTCTCGCTCGAGAGGCTCATGTTGATGACGTCGCCGCCCCAACCCTCGGCCTCGAGCCAGGCGATGACGGGCACCACCCAGCCGCCGCCGTACGTGATCGAGTCGCCGAGCACCACGATCCGTTTCGCACCGAGCACCAGGTCGCGCGGCGATGGAGGCTCCGCGCCGGCCAGACACAGGGCCGAGGCGGATGCGGCGAGCGAGAGGAGGCAGACGACCAAGTTTTTCATGGCGAAGGCCTTCATGGCGCTGATTCCGTGGTCAGGGCGTCGAACGTCACCACATCGTCGTATTCACGGCGTTCCCAGGTCACGATGGTACCGGGCCTGTCGGGATCGAGCACCGGAAACACATGGACGGGCCGGATCGTGACGGTGAGGCCCGCCCCCTGATCCTTGCGGCTCACGTCGATCTCCAGGTGGCCGTAGTGCTTCCCCCCGGCCTCCAGGGTGTCGCCGCTCCAGCGTTCCGGGGCATTGTCGTGCGCCAAGAACACCTGGCGGTCGTTTTTCGCACCGGCTTCCGGGCCGCGCAGGGCGTCGCCCCCGATGCCCACGTCGTAGTAGTGGATCCCGTCCACGATCGAGTGCTCGTACATCTCGTCGTGTCCGGAAAACACGGCCCGGACGCCATGCTTCCGCAAGAGATCGGAGAGTGCCCGGAGCGGTTGGCCCGACTGCGGGTTCTCGCCCGTACCGCTTCCCGGGGGCAGCCCGTGCGGGCCGGAAGAAAACGGGGCATGGTGAAACTGCACGAATATGACTCGGCCCTTCGCGTGGGCATCGGCCAGTTCCCGCTCGAGCCACGCATATTGTTCCGAGCCCGGAGCGTAGTCCGGCACGTGGGCTGCGTCTTCCCGATCGAGATCGTGGTTTGTGTCGTCCGGCCCGTCGTCGCGGCCACCGTTGGTCGTGTCGAGCGTGAGCAGGGCGACCGGGCCGAAGTCGATCCGGTGATACCGTTCCTCGTGGCGTTCGTCGGCGGCGCCGTTCGTGGGATGGTCGAAGTAGGTGAGAAACTTCATCGCGCCCACGAGGGATGCACGGCCCGAGTAGCCGCCGAGATCCTTCTTCGGGTCGGTGGATGGCGGGCCGCCGAAGATCTCATGATTGCCCAGGGCCGCCACGATCGGCACCCGCGAGGCGAGCGTGCCGAAGTCGCCGGCGTTGTGCCGCCAGAACTCGTCCCAGTCGCGCTGTTCGCCGCCGCTCTCCACGAGATCGCCCACCACGCTCACGAGCACCGGATTCCTGGCCCGCAGGCTCTCGGCGGCGCGGGCCGCGATGAGGGCCAGGTTCATGCGATAGCCCGTCGTCTCATCCGCCGGATACCGGTCGTTCACCCAGCGGGGCCGCGGTCCTCCCGGCAGCGAGGGCGACGACGGCCAGTCGACGCGGGAGCCGCGTGACTCCGGTTGGGCCTCACAGTCGGCATACACGAACAGCCGCACGCCGCCACCGGGACCGACGTCGCCGGGCTTCGGCGCCGTGGTGAGGATCGCCTTCATCGTCTCGTCGCCCTGTGCGACGGCGTAGGGATAGCTCGTCGCGGGCTCGAGGTCGGAGATGCGCACGGAGTGGAGGAAGGGGGCGCTCCCGAGACGGTCTTCACGGGCTTCGTTCGGCTGGTAGGCCAGCTCGAGGCACAACACCGGCGCGGACACGAACTCGCGACCGGCGACGCGCAGCGTTCCCGGCGTGTCGTCGTTCGTCAGCCAGCGGACCGTGATCGCGTCGGGGGCCGGATTCTGGAGGTATGGCCTGACGCGAAACGCCGAAAAGGTCGAGGGTTCGTCGGCCTGGCAGAGGGGCGCGAGAACCATCAAGCCGATGCATAGCCCGGCACGCCAGCCCATCTCACTTCACCTCGACGGGCGTGGCTCCGGCGCGGATCGCGAACAGGTGGCTCTTGTTGGCGATGTAGAGCGTGTCACCGGCCACGATCGGTGTCGAGTAGACGCTGTTGCCCATGTTGATCTCCGCCAGAATCTCCATGTCCGGGGCGAGCTTGAACACGGTGATGTCGCCATCCTCGTCGCCGATGTAGACCTTGCCGTCGACGATGAGCGGCGAGCCCCAGCTCGCGGCCAGCATGTCGTGGGTCCAGTGGGGCTTGCCGGTCTTCACGTCGAGGCAATGGAAGAGGCCGCTGAAGTCGGCGACGAAGAGCAGGCCCTCGTGAATCGCCACCGTGCCGCAGGTGCGGTGCATCGTCTCCTCGAAGTCGAGCTTGCCGTTTCCGTCGGCGTCGAAGCCTGGATAGTGCCAGACGGCGGCCGAGTTGGGATTCGGCCGGGCCACCTCCCCCTGCTCCTTGATCACCGCCTGCTCGCGGCGGCGCGGCAGGGGCGTGTTTGGGTCCTTGAGGCTCACGGCGATTTCGCTCGACACGTCGCCCCGCTTCGTGGGGTCGATGCACCACAGATGCCCCACCCCCTCGCCGTGCTCCGGGTCTTCGCCGACGGCGATGTAGACGAGCCCCTCGTGGACGACAGGCGTGCCGATGATGTGGTTGCGGTCGGCCCGGCCGCCGAGCGTGTACTTCGACTCCTTGGGATTGCAGTCGAACTCCCAGAGCTTCTTGGCCCGCCCGTTCTCACCGCGGGCATCGAAGGCGTAGAGCCAGCCGTCGCCGCCGCCGAACAGCACCTGGGGCACGCCACCCAATTCCGCGTAGGCGGGGCTCGACCACTGGCCGTGGAGCACGTTCGCACCCGGCGTGTTGTCGGCCCACAGAACCTTGCCGTCGCGCTTGTCGACGCACAGGAAACTCGGAGCCTCGAAATTGGGCAGATTGATGTGCCCCTCGTCGACGCCGTTGCTCGTGTTCACGAAGAGGAAGTCGCCGGCACTCGTCACGCTGCACGAGCACATGTTGTGCTGCGAGACGCCGAGCGCCTTCATCATGTCGAGCACCCAGACGACGTCGGCCTCGTCCTTCTCCGTGGCCTTCTCGGCCGTGAAGGGGCCGTCGTTCTCACCGTCGTGGAAGCCCTCGGTGTCGAGGCACTTCACCTCGCCACGGCTCGTCACATACCAGAGCCGATCTCCCTCCACGAGCGGCGCGCAGCAGATGCCCTGGAGCGGCCAGTCGTGCACGCGGCCGGTGGGAAGCTTCTCGCTCGAATCCTGCCAGAGAAACGAGCCGCCTTTCGTGTCGAATGCGAGCAGGCAGCCGAGATCGACCGCTGGCGGATACCGCTTCAGCCATCCCTTGCCGTTGTTGGTGCCGACATACGCCTTGCCGCCGGCGACGACGGGGTTGCCGTAGCTCTGGCTGCCGAGCGCCGCGACCCAGGCCACATGCTTGCTCGTCTCCGGCTTCCACTCGCCCGTGTCGAGATCGAAGTCGCCGGGGGCCCACTCGGCCGGAATATTCGTCGCGGGGGAAACGTTGTTGCGGACCGGGGAGCCGCCCCACTGGTGCCAGTCGCCCGAGCGGACAGGAGCGGCCAACGCGACGACGACCACCAGCCCGCGAATGAGCGCACGAATCATTGCACCGCCTCCACCGTGACGTTGTCGATGTAGATTTCCGAGTCCTTCGAGTTGCCGAAGAAACCCGGGCTCCCTTGCAGATTGCCCGAGGCGTGCGTGGCCTGAATCGTCCATCCCGCAGGCTCGGGCTCACCGCGCGGCCAGACTTTGCCGCGGAGCTCGGCCGCAGCGCCCGTGGTGCGGGCCTCGAGTTTCATCACGTACCAGCGCCCCGCCTCCCACGAGAACGGAATCGTCTTGGAGAAATAGGTCGCCACCTGCGGCGGCCAGGATCGCAGCTGCAATTGCTGCGCGGCGCCCATCAGGTCGAGCGTGTAACGCTGCGCCACGAGGCCCATGTCGGGCATCCGCGCCTTCTCGAGCGACGCCGGGTTGCCGAATGCCTTGGCAAAGGCATCCGCATCCGAAGTGGTCGTCTTCGCCGGGGCGACGGCCGGGTCGCCGGGCTTCCCCACGCCCGTCTCCTGGGCACGAAATTCCGCGCGGATCGCATAGTCGTGGAGTCCGATCGGGCCGATCCAGCCCTGGCTGCGGGTGCCCTTGGGGATCGTCGTCACCTTCACGAGGCACTTCGAGCCATCGACCTCGCGCACGACGTGCCGATACCGCATCCCGATCCAGGGGAGCGGCGGCTCCCCCTTGACAATGCCGGTCTTGGGGTCGGCCGCGAGCGGGAGTTCTCCGAAGTCGAAGTGCCAGGGCAGCGGCGGCATCGAGCGGATGCGGGCCTTGCCCTCGAGTTCGCCGACCTTGGCGGTGACGATCGCGGCGGCGTGTTGCCCCGCCGGGGCCGTATAGGTGCCGTCCTTCGTGACGGCTCCCGCAGTGCAGGAAAACTCGGCGGGCGACTCCCTCACGAACCGCCCCTGCGCGTCGAAGAGCCGCACCTTCAGGGCGAGCGTCTCGCCCGCGGCGATCTGGGCCTCGGCCGGCACCACCTGCACCCACGCCGGCGCGCCCTTCGGCTCTTTCGTGGCCGCCGAGACTGTTTCCGGCCGAGGAGAGGCGGCTGGTCCGCTCTGATCCGGCATGGCCCGCGAGCCCAGGCAATACAGCCGCGCCCCGGTCGTGAGATAGACGAGGCCGTCGGCGGCGATCGGCGAGGCCGTCACCTCGTCCTCCTCGTCGAACCGCATGCGGTTTACGAACTTCACCCCGTCGGCGGTCGGCTCGAGCACGTGCCAACCGCTCGTCGAGCAGACGTAGAGCTTGCCGTCGGCCACGAGCGGGCTGCCGCGCACGATCGTGCCGAGGAGTTTCTGCGGCCGGCCGACCGGCACGCCCGTTTTCTTGTCAAAGGTGTAGACCTTGGCCCCGTCGTCGATGAAGTAGACGCGGTCGCCGAGCACGACCGGCATCGACCTGCCGTCCATCACCCCCTTCTTCTGCCAGATCACATTGGTGGCGGTGATGTCGCCGGCGCCCGAAGCCTTGAACGCCGTGGCCGAACCCATCGACGTGTTGTCGAGGTTCTCCTCCGACTGCGAGATGATCACGGTGTCGCCGTCCACGAGCGGCGCCGTGTTGATCCCACGGCGTGAGAGCTTGAAATTCCACACGGCCTTGCCCGTCCGCGGCTGAAAGTTCCAGACGCTGCCGTCGCTCGACCCGAAGACGAGCGCCGCGGCACCGCCGAAATCGGCGAGTGAAGGCGTGCTGTACGTCGTGTCTTCGGGCAGTTCCTTCGTGCCGTTCATCCAGCGGACCTGCCCCGTCGCCTTGTCGAGCCCCAGGAAGCGATGGGCGGGCCGGGCCGTGTCGCCCCAGCCGGTGACGACGGCGCTGGCGATCACGAGATCCTCGAACACGATCGGGATGTTCGTGCGGCCGCCGTAGGTGGAGAGAAAGCCGAACTCTTCGTGGAGCGAGCGCTGCCACTTCGTGGCACCCGTGGCAGCGTCGATGGCAGTGAACACGCCACACACGCCATGGGCGTAGACGGTGCCCCCGGCCGGATCGGCGATCACGGCCGACCATCCGACACGCTCGGCCGGCACGTCGGAGAGATAGACGTTGAACACGTTTTCCCAGAGTTTCTTTCCCGTCGCGGCGTCGAGGCAGAGCACCTTCTCCGCCTCCTCGTGGGTGCCCGGCTTGTGGCGGACGAGCGTGAACAGTTTTCCGCCCATGATGACCGGCGTGGAGATGCCCCCGGCCTCGTCGTTTTTCCAGAGCACGTTCGTGCCCTTCTCGGGTTCGAACGATGTGACGAGTGGCGGCCCCGCGTAGTGGCGATCTTGGTTCGGCCCGCGCCAGTCGGGCCAGTCGCCCGCCCGCGCGGCCGACGCGACGAGGCAGATGGCGAGGATCGTCGACAGGATCCGATTCATCACCCGCTCCCTCAGTGTGCGAGTCCTGCGGCCGCTGCCGCAGCCGGCAGCCCGGGATCGGCGAGGCCACGGGCACCGCGGCCCTGTTGCAGGCGGTCGGCCGTATCGGCCCGGATGCTCTCGATGTCGGCGTCGCCCCAGCGGCGCCTGGTGGCGATGTCGGGAGTCGTGAGCGGCCTCACGATGCGCATGCCGACGCCGAGCGCCGGCTCCTCCGTGTACCACCACGGGCTCTTGGGCAGATTTGGATCGACATCCTTCCACGGCAGGTCTTCCGAACCACGCCGAGAGGCGCTGCGGCACTGGGCCGCCTCGTCGTAATAGGCGCCGCCGCGCACGACCCGCGGGGAGAGATGCTCCGGCCACACCGCCGCGGCGACTGCCGGCACCGGCTGGGGCAACCCTGCCTGACGGGAATATCCGCCCGGCACGAGTTCGTCGAGCACCCACTCGGCCACGTTGCCGTGCATGTCGTGGAGCCCCCAGGCATTCGGCGCCTTCTCTCCCACCTGGTGCGTCGTCTCGTCGGCCGTGTCGGCAAACCACGCGGAGCCCTCGAGCGTGGCCGCATCGGCTCCCATGTTCCATGGTGTGGTCGTGCCGGCGCGGCAGGCGTATTCCCACTCGGCCTCGGTCGGCAGCCGATAGAACCGGTCCGTCAGCCCGCTCAGCCACTTGGTGTATTGGCGGGCGGCGAACTGCGTCATCGTCACTGCGGGAAGGAGCGGGTCTTCGCCGTTGGTGAATGTCGTCGTCGGATCATAGAGGTTCGAGGGTGCGGTGACGGCATCGGCCTCGTTGTCGGCGGTCACTTCGCGCACGTGCGCCGCCTCCAGGGCCTTGAAGAGATCGCAGGCGGCCATGTAGGCCTTGTACTCGCCCCACGTCACCTCGCAGCGGCCCATCCAGAACGGCTCGATGGTCGCCTCGAATGTCGGGCCTTCGGCCGATGTCCGATCCGCCTCGCTCTCGTCGCTGCCCATCCGAAACGTCCCGCCGGGGATCGGCACCATGCGGAACGTGACCTCGGTGCCGGGGATCGTCTCGTCGTAGGCCACCATCCAGCCGCCCGGCACCTTGATGGCCGGGCCCTCACCGGCGGGCTTGTCGTCGCCGGCGACGAAACCGGGGTGCGACGCCGATGCAGCGGTCGTCTCCGCCGAGCGGCCGCGGTCGGCGACACCGAGACCCAGGAGGCATGCGACGAGGCAGAATGTGCGGCGGGCAGGCATGCGGAACTTTCAGCGGCGGGAAAATCGGGAGGTGGGAATCGGGGAGCGGTCGAAGCATAAAGTGTAATCTCTCACCGACCCTGTGCCCACAAATCAGGAACGTTCCGTGGCCGCTCCGAAACCGACCAAATCCGCATCGTCGCAGCCAGCGGGCAAGGGCAAGAGCAAGGGACAGGCGGGCGATGCCGAGCCGGAGAAGGTGATCGCGGAAAACCGCAAGGCACGGCACGAATATGAGATCGTCGACACGCTCGAGTGCGGGATCGCACTGGTGGGCAGCGAGGTGAAGAGCCTGCGGGCCGGGAAGCTGTCGCTCGACGAGGCCTATGGCCGGGTCGACGCCACGGAGGTGTGGCTCATCGGCTGCGACATCCCCGAGTACGAGAAGGCGAACCAGCTCAATCACCAGCCGAAGCGGCCGCGCAAATTGCTCCTGCACCGCCGGGAGATCAAGAAGTTTGCGAGCCTGGCCTACGAAAAGGGGCTGACGCTCGTGCCGCTCAAGATGTACTTCAAGAACGGCCGCGTGAAAGTGCTGATGGGAATCGGCCGTGGCCGCAAGCTTCACGACAAGCGTCAGAAGCTCAAGGCTGCGACCGCCAAGCGGGAAATCGAAACCGCCCTCCGCGGGCGGACCCGCGGAGGGCGGTGAAGCGGTTCGGGGTGAACTCGCGAACGATCAGGCTTCGTTCGCGCCCACGAGGTTGGCGGACGATTCGGTCGAGTCTTCGGGGTGCCACAGCGGCATGCCGCGCTGGATGCGCTCGGCGAGGATGTCGAGCTTCTGTCGCGAGCCGGCCGGAGCCTTGGTGGGAACGAATTCGGGCGTGGTGTGGGGCTCGAAATTCTCGTCGTGACCGTACAGTTCGATGATTTCAAAGACGTTGCGGATGCGGGCCATCGGAACGAAACAACTCCTGTCGTGCAAAGGTGAATGATTCACCCGTCGAGGCGGTCGGCCGGTCCGATGCCTCCGGGCTTGCAAATCCGATGTCGCTTCAACATGCATGCTCGCCGGCACGCAGGCCGGGGGGCCGGCCGGGCCGACGCGGATCCCGCGGACGGGACGGCCCGTGGGGCCGCTGCGGGAGGCAGGTCGAAGAGAACGAGGCCATTATGGACTCGCGATGGCGCGAGTCAAACATTTGGCACACGAAGAAAAAAATCGTGGTTTTCGGGGCAGGAAGCCCGGCACGATCGGCACGGTTTCGCGCCGCTACTGCCCCGGTGCGCCAGGGGGCAGCACGATCTCGACATCGCCCGGTGGAGGGGCGACGGGCGTTGCCTGTGTCGCCGGCGCCTGCGTCGGATCGAACCGCGGGGTATCGCCACCGGTGCGGGCCTCGTGGTCGGCCGTGAGGTGCAGGTGATCGCCGCCGCCAGCGGGCCGCAGTTCCAGCAGCGTGACACCCCACTCGGCCCCGAGTTTTTTCCCCTCGACCACGATCAGGCCGGTGCCCTTCGGCCCCTTGACCTCGAACTGCATCGCCGCGATGCCGTCGGTCTCGTTGGCCCGGCCGGTGACCGTGGGAGCGAATGTCACGGGTGACCCGAGGGCCGCCACGGCGCGCTCGTTGTGCGTGACCTCGTCCTTGGCCATCTTCACGAGCGGATGCGTCGCAAGACGGCTGCACCCGAAGACCAGCCCGAGGCAGATGATCGCTGTCGTAAAGCGGGGCATGGCGTACCTCGTCAATTCTTGGCGTCGTGGGCCCGGCACCAGGCGATTTTGTCAACTGTCGTCGTCGGGAGTGATCCGCCCGCCGCAGGCTTGGCCTTGGGGGCGACCTTCGGCTCGGGCTCGGCGGCTTCCGGTTCGGCAGCCGGCTCTGGGGCGGCGGCCGATTCGGCAGGAGCAGGGGCCGCAGCCTTCTTCCCGCGGGCAGCAGCCAGAATCTCGGCCGTCGAGGGGCGTGCTCCGGACGGCTTGGCTGCGGGGGAGGCGGCGCCTTTGCCACGGGCAGCGGCGAGGATGTCGGCCGTCGAGGGCTTCTTCGCGCCGGCTGACGGAGCCGCCTTGGCTGGGGCGGGCTTCGCCGCCGCGGCAGCCTTCGCCGGCTTCTCCACTTTCTCCGCCGCCGGCTTCGGCTCAGGCTTGGGGACGACCTTGAGCGCGGCCGGATCGATGTCGTACCAGCCGATGTTGTTGAATTGATCGAACTCGACGAGGCAGCGACCGTTCATGTTGACGGTCTTGACCTGGCCAGTCGCCTGGGCGAATCGCGCCAATTCGGGCGCGGGTGAGTCGATCACGACGTACTTGTCGGTCCAGTCGGCCTTGAGCCGCTCGATCACGTCGAACATGCGCACCTTCCGAAAATGCCGGGAGTGAACCCCCACGAATCTGATCGATCGGGGGTGCGATCGCAAGACTCTGTCAGTCTGCCGGGGGCTCCGCCTGCGCGCCGGACAGGGGGAGGATGCCCGTTGGCGTGAACCAGTAGCCCCATTGCACGGTGGTGGGGGGGCGAGCGGCCACCGGGCCTGGCGCGACTCGGACGACGCCTTGCGGCCCGCGATAGGTCGATCCCAGCCAGCCGGGCGGCTCGTTCACCCGGCAGGCGATGTCGAAGCGCAGCCTGTCTCGGTGATCGGGATCGGGCCCCACGCTGGCGGAGAAGTGGGATCGTCCGGCGAGGCCGACACCGAGAATCGCCGGCCCGGGCGACCTGCCGAGCCAGGAGAGCTCGACGAGCACGGGCGAAGCAGGCCAGCGTGGATCGCCCGCCGCGCCTGCGCTACCCTCGATCGACCGCCAGCATGTGCCGTCGGCCTGCACCACTTCATGCACCCAGCGGTCGTCGCACCAGACGAACCGCACCGTGAGATCGGCGACGGTGAGCGTCAGCGGGGGGCGGGAGTCTGCGGCGGTCATCGTGAGGTTCGAGAGCGGAGGGCCGTCTGGCAGCCATGGTCACAGGTGCACCGGAGGGTAGCATACGCAACCGCCTTCCCCCGCTCTCGGAGTCCGCCCGTGGAACCGCGTCGCTCGCTCGGCTGGCCGATCCTCCTCGGCGTGGTGCTGATCGGATCGATCATCGCCCTCGGCGTGGGCTGGGTGCTCGTCAGCATCGCCGCGGCGCTCGGCTCGAAGAACGCCGCGTTCTACTGGGCGATCCTCGGCGTGGGCGTGGCCCTCCTGGTGCTGGTGCTCGCCGGGGTGATCGTCTATCTCGCGCTCACGGTGAAGGCGATCGCGCTCTCGCAGCGGCAGAGCAACTTCATCGACAGCGTCACGCATGAACTGAAGAGCCCGCTCGCCTCGCTCAAGCTCTACCTGCAGACGCTCACCCGCCGGCCCGTATCACCGGAGCAGCAGGCCGACTTCCACCGCTTCATGCTCCAGGACGTGGAGCGGCTCGACACGCTCATCGACCACCTCCTCGACGCCGCCAAGACGCTCCAGCGACGGCCCTCACAGAAGGCAGTCGCCACGCCCCTCGTCCCGGTGCTCGAGCGGGCCCGCGACACGGCGATCCAGCGGCACGGCGTGGCCGCCGAGGCGATCCAGCTCGACGTACCGGCCGAAAGCGCTGGGCTCGTGGTGCGCGGCCGGGAGGCGGACCTCGAAATCGTGTTTCGCAATCTGCTCGACAACGCCGTGAAGTATTCCCTGCCGAATCCCAAAGTGGAGGTCACCGCCACGGCGACCGCGCCCGGCCGGGTGCTCGTGCGGGTGGCCGACAACGGCCCCGGAATCCCGATCCCACAGCGCACGCAGATTTTCCGCCGCTTCGTGCGGCTCGGGAGCGAACTCGAGCGATCGACCCCGGGCACAGGGCTCGGCCTGTTCCTGGTGAAGTCGCTCGTATCACAGATGCGCGGCAAGGTCGGAGTCAGCGGCCGCCTGCCGCCGCCGGGTACCGTGTTCGAAGTCGAGCTGCCAGCGGGATAGAGCCGGTTTCCAGTTGAGGAAGGCGAGGCGGGTCGGCGAACGCTCGACGAGCATGGGCCGCCCCGGCCCCGCGAGGAGACTTTTGCCGCCCGCCGAGCCGGCGAGGGCGCGAGGATTCGCAGGCCCCTTTTTCGGCGGCGTTTCATTGCTCTAATCGCGGAATGCACACCACCAATTCTGCTTCCAGCCCCACCCTCCCCACCGTCGACGTCGTCCCGATCCGCCGGGTCCTCGTGAGCGTGTTCGACAAGACCGGCATCGATCGCCTCGCCAAGGCACTCAAGGCCGCCGGCGTGCGCGTCGCGAGCACCGGAGGCACGAGCACCGCGCTCGCGAGTCACGGCCTCGACGTCGAAGATGTCTCCGCCATCACCGGGTTTCCCGAGGTGCTCGACGGCCGGGTGAAGACGCTCCACCCGCACATCTTCGCCGGCATCCTCGCCCGTGGAGACCGCCCCGACGATCTCGCCGTGCTCGCCGAACACGGCATCGAGCGATTCGACGCCGTGATCGTGAACCTCTACGCCTTCGAGACCGCGGTCGCGAAGCCCGGCTGCCATCCGGCCGAGGCGATTGAACTCATCGACATCGGCGGCCCGAGCCTCGTGCGGGCGGCGGCCAAGAATCATGCGTTCACGGCGGTCGTGACGAGCCCCGACCAATACGACGACTTCCTGTCGGCGCTCGCCCGGGGCGGCACGACGCTCGCCGAGCGCCGCCTGCTGTCAGCCCGCGCCTTCGAGCACACGGCCAGCTACGACACGGCCATCGCCCGCTGGATGGCTCGGCATGCCGGCCTCGTGGCCGAGTCCGGCGGCCCGCTGGTCGGCGAACCTTCCGGCGAGCCGCCGCTCGCCGCCCGGCTCACGCTCGACCTCGAGCGGCGCCTGCCCCTGCGGTATGGCGAGAATCCACACCAGTCGGCCGCCATGTACGCCCCGGCAGGCACCCACCTGGGCCTCGCCGGCCTCCGGCAACTCGCCGGGAAGGAACTTTCGTACAACAACCTGCTCGATCTCGACGGCGCCACGCGGCTCGTGGGCCTCGTGGCCGAGCCAGCGGCCGTCGTCGTCAAACACACGAATCCGTGCGGCGCCGCGTGTGCGGCGAGTGTCTCGGCGGCACTGGCCACGGCGATGGCGGCCGATCCCACGAGTGCCTTCGGCTCGATCGTCGCGGTCAATCGCACGTTCGATCGCTCGTGTGCAGAGGTGCTCCTCACCCCCGGAATGTTCGTGGAAGTGATCGCGGCCCCGGCCTTCGACAAGGATGCAATGGAATTGCTCACCACGAGGCCCACCTGGAAGGCGAGCGTACGGCTCGTCGAGGTGCCGCCCGGCGATCCGTGGGAGGCCACCGGCGGCATGGAACTCCGCAGCGTCGCCGGCGCGATCCTCGCCCAGCGTCCCGACGTCTGCTGCGACGACCCGGTCGCCTGGAAAGTGGTCACGAAGACTTCTCCGGCGCCCGAGCTCACACAGCCGCTCGGCTTCGCCTTCACACTCGTCCGCCGGCTCACGAGCAACGCGATCGCCGTCTGCCAGGGCTCGAGCCTCGTGGGCGCCGGCATCGGCCAGACAAGCCGTGTCGACGCCACGCGGATCGCGCTCGAGAAGGCGGGCGACCGGGCCCGCGGCGGCGTGCTCGCCTCCGACGCCTTCTTCCCGTTCCCCGACTCGATCGAGCTCATCAAGCGGGCCGGCATCGCGGCGATCATCCAGCCGGGCGGCTCGAAGCGCGACGCCGAGGTGATCGCGGCAGCCGACGCGGCGGGCATCCCGATGGTGTTCACCGCACGCCGTCACTTCCGGCATTAGGCGCGCAATACGAATCAACTCGCCCGCGCCGGCTTCGGGCTCCCCATATCCCGTCGCCGGACGTTCGCCTGCGCCCTCCAGGCTTCGGCTCACTCGGACCTGCCTGCGCTGCGCCATCCATGGCTGCGCTGGTCAGCTACGCCGGCTCCCGGGACACGGGGAGCCCGAAGCCTCCTCCACTGGAAAGGGGAGGCTTCGGGGGAGTCGGCGAACGCTTCCCGAACGAGGGCCGCCGCGGCCTGAGTGAGGAGACTTTT
>Ga0075471_10001667_pt1 | contig 14665 bp, 15 predicted proteins | sample DEB19_08_DNA_2_FD_74787 | JGI IMG/M metagenome (GOLD analysis project Ga0075471, IMG submission 74787) | Aqueous microbial communities from the Delaware River and Bay under freshwater to marine salinity gradient to study organic matter... | ecosystem: Environmental > Aquatic > Marine > Coastal ... | reverse complement strand
GGCCGGTGCGTGAGGGTCTTGATGCCGGGCACGATGCCGACGGTGCTGATGGTCAGGTGCCGTGCGGAGATGCCGATGTCGTCGTGGATGCGCTCGACCGCCTCCCAGACCGGTTCCTCGTTGGCGAGCGGTTCGCCCATGCCCATGAACACGATGTTGTCGATGCGGCGCCCCAGTGACCTCGCCTCGCGCGCGCTGCGCACGACCTGCTCGATGATCTCGCCCGCGGTGAGGTGCCTGGTGAAGCCGGCCTGGCCCGTTGCGCAGAAGCCGCAGGCCATCGCGCAGCCCGCCTGGGTGCTGACGCACACGGTCGCACGGTCCCTGTAGTACATGAGCACTGTCTCGATCGGGTGTCCACCGTCTGCGAGGTTCCACAGGAACTTCACCGTCTCCCCGCCGTCGGACTCCACGCGCTCGACTTCCACCAGGGCCTCGGCGAACGTCGAGGTGATGCGCTCGCGGAGCGCTGCGGGGAGAGTCTTCACGTCGTTGACGGCGAGGAATTGCGTGTAAAGGCCCTCCCACAGTTGGTTCAGTCTGTACGCGGGTTCGCCATCGAGTTCCTCGGCGAGCTGCTCGCGGGTGAGGTCGTGGATCGATGTCACCGGGCTGCCTCCACGTCGCCGACGAACGCGAGCTCGGAGTGGTGTGAGGTGAACCCGAGGCCCGAATAGACGCGCATGGCGGCAGCGTTGTCCGCGTCGACGTACAGCATTGCGGTGTCCGCGCCGACGGATGCCAGGTGACGCAGGCCGTCGATGACGAGCCGCCGTCCGATGCCGCGCGACGTGACGGCGGGGTCGACACCCACCGCGTAGATCTCGCCCAGAGTCTCGTTCCCCTCGTGGTGGACCTTCGTCCAGCAGAAGCCGTCCATCACACCGTCGGTGCGGTGGATGCGGAAACCGTCGGCGTCGAACCACGGCTCCGACTGGCGTGACGCGATGGTGTCGTGCGTCCAGCCCCCCTGTTCCGGGTGTGTCGCGAAGGCCGCGTTGTTGACGGCAAGCCATTCCGTCTCGTCCGTTCCGATGCGGAAGGAATTGGTGCCGAAGCCCGAGAGGAGGTCGAGATGTGACTGCTCCAGCGGGAGGGGACGGCGCAGCTGCAGCAGCCTGCGACCCGGCCTTAACCCTGCACTTCCGGCGAGGGTGGCGTGCGCGTTGTTCGCCTCGAACACCCACCAGTGGACGTGGCCCCCGCCGTCGCCGGCGACCACGTTGATGGCTTCCGTGAGGAGTCGGGGCCCGATCTCTGCCATGTCGTAGCGGTGGTGCGGGTGGACGATGAGGTCGATGCCCCAGGAATCGTTCCCTCGCGAGACCTGGCAGTATCCGATGATGTGGTCGTGGTCGTCGTCCCGTGCAATCACGCCTGCGTACCCACGGCGACCGCCCTCACGGAGGTCGAGCCACATATGGTCGCTCATCGGTCTCGTGCCGTCGGCGCGCCACGCATCGGCCATCAATGCGTCCACTTCGGTGCGCTCGGAATCACTCAATTGACGCCTGACATCGAACGAACGCACGCGCAGAGGGTACCTTCGTGCCGTGGCAAAGCCGAGAACACCGGGCGGACGGGCGAAGGAGGTCGCATCACGCCTGGCCGTCCTCTACCCGGGGGCGGAGTGCGAACTGACGCACTCGAACGCGTACGAACTGCTGTCGGCGACCATCCTGTCGGCGCAGTGCACGGATGCCCGCGTGAACATGGTGACGCCGAACCTCTTTGCGAAGTACCCCACGGTCGACTCGCTCGCGGTTGCGAACCCCACGGACGTCGAGGAGATCGTGCGCTCGACCGGTTTCTACCAGTCGAAGGCGCGCAACCTCATCGGCATGGCGCGGACCGTGGTCGACAACTTCGGCGGCGAGATCCCGAGCGATCTCGATGACCTGGTGACACTGCCGGGTGTCGGCCGGAAGACGGGAAACGTGCTGCGCAGCGTCGTGTTCAACCTTCCGGGTCTCGCGGTCGACACACACGTGGGAAGGCTGTCGCGTCGCCTCGGTCTCACGACGGAGGACGACCCGGTGAAGGTGGAGAAGGTGCTGAACGCATTCCTGCCGCCGCCGGAGTGGGGACGCTTCAGCCTGCGCTTGATCCTGCACGGCCGTCGCGTGTGCGACGCGAAGAAACCCAAGTGCGACATCTGCGAGCTCGCCGACATCTGCCCGTCGTCGTCTCTGCCGACACGCAGCCAGAAGAAGTAGCGTCACTTCGGTGTCAGAGACCATCCGTGCGGAACTCGCCGCGTCAGCAGAGAACATCGAGCGGTACCGCATCCGGATCGCGTCGTTGATCGATTCGCTCGGCCCGAACACCGAGGACCTCGCGAGTGCCATGTACGAGGCCGAACGCGCCCTTCTCTCGGCACACCGCCTGTTGCTGCGTGCCGAGAAAGTCGCCAAGTAGCCGCGGCACTCATCGTTAGTGTGGGGGAATGAAGCGCATCGACCCCCGGCCCCAGATCGTGGCGATGTCGAACTACCACTCGCCCCAGGTTGATGTTCCGGTCAGGCTGAACACAAACGAGTCGCCGTTCCCGCCGCCTGCCGGATGGACGGAATCCCTCGGGGCAATCGCGTCTTCGATCGACTGGAACAGATACCCGGACCGCGGGGCCACGGCCCTTCGTGCCGAGATCGCGTCACGTCACGGCGTGACACCGGCCAACGTGTTCGTCGGCAACGGCTCGAACGAGGTTCTGCAGTTGGTCCTCCTTGCATTCGGCGGCGATGGCCGCAAGGTGGCGATGTTCGAGCCCACGTACCAGATGTACGGGCAGATCGCGCGCGTCACCGGTGCGACCGTGGTGACGGGAGAGAGGCGCGCCGACTTCACGCTCGACCCGCTGGAGATCGAACGAGTGATGCAGCGTGACAAGCCGGCGGTCACGTTCCTGTGCAACCCGAACAACCCGACGGGCGTCGTCGAGCCGCGGGAGAACCTGCAGGTTCTGCTGGAGAACGCCACCGGCATCGTGGTCGTCGACGAGGCGTATGCCGAGTTCTCGGACTGGTCAGCCATCGACATGGTGTCCGAGGACCTGCCGCTCATCGTCACCCGCACGTTCTCGAAGACGCTCAGTCTGGCCGCCCTGCGTGTCGGGTACGTCATTGCTCCGGTTGTCGTCATCGAGGCGATCGAGATCGCGGCGCTGCCGTACCACCTCGACTCCTTCAAGCAGGCGGCAACGCTCGCTGCTCTCGGGTACACCGACGAGATGGTGGCGCGGGTGTCGGTCATCAAGGCGGAACGGGAACGGATCTCCGCCGCCCTCGCCGGGTCGGGATGCGACACCTGGCGCAGCGGGGCGAATTTCGTGTTGTTCCGCCCGACGACGATCGCCGCCTCGGACCTGTGGCAGGGACTGCTGGACAGGGGGATCCTCGTACGGGACTGTGGCTCGTGGCCGCGTCTCAGCGGTTGCCTCCGTGTCACGGTTGGCACCGAGGCGGAGAACACGGCGTTCATCGATGCCATCTCGCAATTGACCGCCTGAACCGCCCGACAAGGGGCGAGAATGGTCGGATGGCACGCACCGCCCAGCGCAACCGCACCACCAAGGAAACGTCGATCTCGGTCAGCATCGACATCGACGGTTCCGGCAAGGGTGACATCTCCACCGGCATCCCGTTCTACGACCACATGTTGGACCAGTTGGCGCGCCACGGCGGGTTCGACCTCACGGTGAAGGCGGAGGGTGACCTCCACATCGACACCCACCACACGGTGGAGGACGTCGCCATCGCCGTCGGTGAAGCCCTGCGCGATGCCCTCGGCGACAAGGTCGGTGTGCGGCGTTTCGCGAGTGGTTCGTTCCCTCTCGACGAGGCCCTCGTCGCGATCGCACTTGATCTCAGTGGACGCCCGTTCGTGGCGTGGAACGTGGAGCTGCCCGAGTGCCTGCCGCTCGGCAACCCCGCGTTCGACCCCTCGCTCGCGGAGCACGCGATCTCGTCCCTCGCGACTGCAGCAAACATCACCCTGCACGTCAACCTGCAGGCAGGCCGCAACGTGCACCACATCATCGAGGCCACCTTCAAGGGACTCGCCCGCTGCCTGCGTGACGCGGTTCGTGTCGAGTCAGCGGGGGTGCCCTCCACGAAGGGCGTCCTTTCGTGACGCAACCGCGCATCGCAGTCCTCGACTACGGCATCGGCAACCTCCGTTCCGCACAGAAGGCACTCGAGCACGTCGGGGCCCGGGCAGAACTCACGTCTGATGCCGCAGTCGCACGCGCGGCTGATGCGGTCGTGCTGCCCGGTGTCGGAGCGTTCGGCGCATGCATGGATGCACTCCGCGCGAACGGTCTCGAGGACGTCGTGCACGAATCGGTGTCGAGCGGGAAGCCGTTCATCGGCATCTGCGTGGGGATGCAGATGCTCTTCGACGCGAGTGAGGAGGACCCGGGTGCCCGTGGTCTCGGGGTGATCCCCGGGAACGTGAAGTGGGTGCCGGCCGGCGTGCCGCGCCCGCAGATGCAGTGGAACAGGCTCACCGTGCGCACCTCCGACCCGATGTTCGACGGTCTCGGCGAGAACCCGTGGATGTACTTCGTCCATTCGTTGCACGGGGTTCCGTCCGACCCGGACGATGTCGCCGCCACCGTGCACTACGGAAGGACACTCAACGTCGCCTTCCGTCGCGGCAACGTCTTCGCCACGCAGTTCCACCCCGAGAAGTCTGCGTCGGCAGGGCTGGCCCTGCTCGGCAACTTCGTGAAGGCGGCGTCGCGGTGAAGCTGTACCCGGCCATCGACCTTCTCGGCGGGCGCGTCGTGCGCCTGCGTCAGGGCGAGTATGGCGACTCGACGCACTACTCCGACAGCCCGGTCGACGTCGCCGAGTCATTTGTCGCGCAGGGTGCGCAGTGGGTGCACATGGTCGACCTGGATGCGGCGAAGTCCGGCGTCGGGACCAACCGTTCCGTGATCGCCGATGTCGCGTCCGCACTGCGCGGCCGCGCGCTGCTACAGGTGGGTGGAGGCGTGCGGTCGGTCGATGATGCACGCGAGCTCGCGTCCGTCGGAGTCTCACGCGTCGTCATGGGTTCGGCAGCCGTGGCGGACCCGTCATTGGTGGATGCCGTTGCGGGAGTCGTCCCGGTGGCGGTGGGTCTCGACCACAGGACCGGTGTCGTCGCCACGCACGGCTGGACGGAATCCTCCGGCAAGCAACTTCTCGACGTTCTCGCCGACTTCCCGTCGGCGGCCGCGTTCATCATCACCGACATCTCCCGCGACGGGATGCTCATCGGGCCCGACGCGGACGGTCTGCTGCAGGCATCACGCGCGACCTCCGTACCGGTCATCGCCAGCGGCGGGGTGGGGACACTCGATCATCTCCGGGCCCTCACCGGCAATGCGAAGCTGGACGGAGTGATCGTCGGCAAGGCAATCTACGAGGGCCGTTTCACGGTCGCAGAGGCGATCGGGGTGCTGTCATGAACGCCGACATCGTCGCCCGTGTGATCCCGTGTCTCGACGTGACGAACGGACGCGTGGTGAAGGGTGTCAACTTCGTCGACCTGCGGGACGCGGGCGACCCGGTGGAGCTTGCGGCGCGTTACGACGAACAAGGGGCCGATGAGCTCGTGTTCCTCGACATCACTGCGTCGTCCGACGGCCGTGACACGATGCTCGACGTCGTCGCCAGGACCGCCGAGGAAGTGTTCATCCCGTTCACGGTCGGAGGCGGGATCCGTGAGTTGTCCCATGCACGTGCGTTGCTGCGTGCCGGTGCGGACAAGGTGAGCGTCAACACCAGTGCGGTGCAGCGACCGGAGTTGATCTCCGAGATCTCGGCGGAGTTCGGCGCGCAGTGCGTCGTCTGCGCCGTCGATGCAAAGCGCGATGTCTCGACTGGCGGATGGCAGGTGTACCTGCACGGTGGCCGCACGCCGACCGGGATCGACGTTCTCGAGTGGGTGGAACGCGCGGTGTCCCTCGGTGCGGGTGAGATCCTGCTCACCTCCATGGACCGTGACGGGACACGTGACGGTTTCGACATTTCACTCACCAGGGCGGTGACGGACCTCGTTCCCGTGCCGGTCATCGCGAGCGGGGGCGTGGGGACACTCGGCCATCTCGCCGACGGTGTGATCGACGGAGGGGCCACGGGTGTGCTGGCCGCGTCGATCTTCCATTTCGGCGAGCACACGATCGCCGAGGCAAAGGCCGCGATGTCGGCGCGCGGCATCACCGTGCGTCCCGCACTGCGCTAGAGAACGTCGGCGAGCAGCGCGTCGAGCGCGGCGCTGCAGGCATCCTCCGCGCCCGCGGAAATCGAGTGGTCGACGCTCTCGAGAATCGTGACCGTGGTGTTCGTCCAGTCCGACACGAGCGAAGTCATCGCTTCGACGCCGGAGAACTGGTCATGGCGGGGGAGGAGGATGCGCTTCGGTGCGTGGTGCGACGCGGCCGTCGGTCGTGTCGACATCATCGCCACCGGCGGTGCCACCGCGAGCCAGCCCGCGATCGCCGGGTTGCTCACGTTGAGGCCCACGACGGAACCAAACGAGTAGCCGGCCATGATGACGGGAACCGCATCCTCGACCAGGTCGACGAACTCGCATGCCGCGGCAAGGTCGAGACGTTCGGAGTCCCCGTTGTCGTGCTCTCCGTAACTGGAGCCAGCCCCGCGGAAGTCGGGGGTGATCGAGTGGCACCCGGCCCGGTGGGCGGCCCACTGGATCGCCCTGACGACGTGGTTGTGGCGGTCGCCGCCGTACAACGGATGGGGATGACCGACCACCACGAAGGCCCGCGGCGTGGTCGTCTCCGACCAGATGACATCGGCCTCGAGCCGCACACCGTCGATGGTCTCGAGCGAAACGGTTTCCAGTGCCACGAAGCAAGACGGTACCGTGCTTGGCATGGCCCCCGACCAGTCCCCCGGTTCACATGCGCCCCTCGAGGGCCGCGTCATCGTGGCGACGGCCGAGGAGCTCGCGGCAGTGAAGTACAACTCCGACGGTCTGGTTCCCGCCATCGCACAGTGCGTGGAGACCGGCGACATCCTCATGATGGCCTGGATGAACTCGGAGTCCCTCGCGATGACCTTTGCGGAGGGCCGGATGGTCTACTGGAGCCGCAGTCGCAGCGAGCTGTGGCGCAAGGGTGACACCAGCGGCGATCGCCAGTTTGTCGTGTCGGCTGCGTACGACTGTGACGGCGACACGTTGCTCTTCAAGGTGCACCAGGAGGGCAGGGGCGCGTGCCACACCGGCGAGCGTTCGTGCTTCTACCGCGAGTTCGGGGCGCAGTGACCGCGACCACCACCATCACGCCCACGCGCGAGGAGTTCCGGTCCCTCGCGGCGGAACACACCGTCGTCCCGGTGTGGACGCATATCCTCGCCGACCTCGAGACGCCCGTTGCCGCGTTCCTCAAGTTGGTGGGTGAAGGGGACGGTTTCCTCCTCGAGTCAGTCGAGCACGGCGAACGGTGGAGCAGGTTCTCCTTCGTCGGCCGCAACCCGCGCGGGACGTTGACCCTGCGCGACGGCAAGTTGACGACCACCGGTGACATCCCCGCGTCGGTCCCGCTCGACAAGGGAATCCTCGCCGCCATGGACGAACTGCTGCGCATCTACCGTGCGCCGTTGTTCCCGGACCTCCCGCCGCTGCAGGGCGGCCTGATGGGGCACCTCGGCTACGACGTGATCCGCGAGGTGGAGCACCTGCCGAACGTCCCGCACGACGACCGCAACGTTCCCGATGCCGCGATCAGCATCATCGGCAGCCTCGCGGCGTTCGACCACTGGCGCCAGCGCGTGTACCTGCTCGAGAGCGTCCTCGTCGCCGGCTTGTCTGCCGAAGAAGTGGACGCCGCGTACGACGCCGCCGTCCTGCGCGTGCATGAGGCAGTGGCGGACCTCGCGAAGCCGCTGGCATACGTGGCCGTCGAGCCACCTGCACCGGGTGACGACGTTCCGGAGGCGCGTTCGTCGATGCCGAACGGCGCATACAAGCGTGCCGTCGAGGTGGCGAAGGAGCACATCCGTGCCGGTGACATCTTCCAGGTGGTGCTGGCCCAGCGATACGACGTGGATCTCGATGCCGACCCGTTCGACGTGTACCGCGTGCTCCGCCAGGTGAACCCCAGCCCGTACATGACGTTCCTGCGCCAGCCCGGCCTGACGATGGTCAGCTGCTCGCCCGAGCCCCTGGTGCGGGTGCAGAACGGTCGCATCATCTCCCGTCCGATTGCCGGCACCAGGAAGCGCGGTCGCGACGACGAGCACGACCGCAAGCTCGCCGGAGAACTGCGCGAGAACCCGAAGGAAGTCGCCGAGCACATCATGCTGGTCGATCTCGCGCGCAACGACGTGGGTCGCGTGGCGAAGTTCGGCACCGTGCAGGTGGACGAATTGATGACGCTGGAGCGCTACAGCCACGTGATGCACATGACCTCGCAGGTGTCCGGTGACCTCGTGGACGGAATGAGCACCATCGACGTCCTGCGCGCCACCATGCCCGCCGGCACCGTCAGCGGCGCGCCGAAGGTGCGCGCAATGGAGATCATCGACGAGCTCGAACCCGTGAAGCGCGGTCCATACGCGGGGGTCGTCGGTTACGTCGACTTCTCCGGCAACCTCGACACCGCAATCGCCATCCGCACCATGTTTGTCGGTCCCACCGGCGCAAGTCTGCAGGCCGGTGCCGGCATCGTGGCGGACAGTGACCCTGACGACGAGGACCTCGAGTGCGGCAACAAGGCAAGGGCACTCCTCATCGCCATCCCGGCGGCACGTCGCATGACGAAGCGACGCCGGGACGCAGGAACCATCGCCTGACATGTCCGTGGTGTGGGCTGACCTCGAGCGCGACGTCGTCATCGTGCAGGGGGACGACGCAGGCACCTTCCTCCATTCGCAACTTGCACAGGACATCAATTCCCTCCCCGTCGGCGGGTCGGTCCATTCGCTGTTGCTCGCGCCGACTGGTCACGTGGTGGCCCTTGTTCGTGTCGTGCGCCACGTGGACACCGTGTACACCCTCGACGTGGAGCGGGGTTTCGGGCAGAAGGTGATCGACCGACTCCAGCGGTACGTCCTGCGGTCAAAAGTGGCCATGCGCACGAGCGACTGGGTGGTGCGGGCGTTCCGGGGCGAGGGAGCGGCGGCATCCGTGGGGCGGGTCGCGGGTCTCGCGCAGGCTCAATGGGGATCGGACGACGCAGTGGACGTGGTGGCGGAACCGTCGTCGCTTCCCCTGACGGGCGAGCGTGTGGACGCGGCCGTTGTCGATGCGACCAGGGTGGACTCATCGTGGCCGTCGATGGGGATCGACATCGAGGAAGGTGACGTGCCGGCGACCACCGGGGTCGTGCAGGTCGCCGTCAGTTTCTCGAAGGGTTGTTACCCCGGCCAGGAACTGGTGGAGCGGATGGATTCGCGCAACACAACGGCGCCTGTCGTTCTGCGTGCCGTCCCGGTCGACTCGCTGGTGGACGGGTGCACGGTGACGTCCCGCGGCAATCGTGTCGTGATCGTTCGTGCGCCACGCGGCACCGACATCGGCCGACCACTGGCGCCGACGCACCGACCCGGCTGACGGTTCAGATCGACAGGCTGTCGATCATTGCCACATACCTGGGATGTGAACGGAGCGAATCGAGTTCCTCGGCCGCGTTCAGTTCGGCGTGAGTGACGAGCGAATCGAGAGAGCTGCGGGCAGCAGTCTCGGCCCAATCGAGGGCGTCCTCCGTGCGGCCGAGTGAGGCGCATGCCCGGGAGGCAACCACTGCGACATCGCTCGACGGGCAGATCAACCATGACCCCACCGCGTACGCGAGCGCGGAGGTCGGGTCTCCATTCCGGAGCCGGAGTGTCGCGGCAGCGGAGTCGACGAACGGGTCACCGGTCGGCGATGCGAGCGCTCGGCCGACGGCATCGTTGATGATCTGCTCGTTGCGCAGTGTCCTCCACTGCAGGTAGAGCATGAACGCGAAGAACGGCAGGAAATCCGAGTGACCCGTGGCGATCATCGCCGCGAGGACGATCGAGGTGACCACGACGCTCGCCCGAAGCATCAACTTCGGCCCGCGCCCGGGGAACAGTGCATCGAGCGCGCTGGACACGATGGCGCCGCCGTCGAGCGGGGTGATGGGAATGAGGTTCACGAGGCCGAGAACAATGCCGGTCCACCAGACCGCGGCTGGTGCGTCGCCTGCAGTGACGTCCGCACGCGAGAGTGGGTTGACGCCCATGGCGAGCAGAGCGATGACGGCGGCGGTGACCTGGAATCCGGCACCTGCGACAGCGACCAGGGCGCGCTTGGTCCGGGAGAATCCCGGGGTGGGCGAGAACGTCGCGTACGCGACCATGAAGTCGAGTGAGATCCGCGCATCGCAGCCGAACCACCGGGCGACGAGGGCATGACCGAGTTCGTGCACGATCGTGAAGACGGCGATGGATCCGGCAACCCATGCCCCGAGCGGCCACGGGTACAGCAGGCCGATGAGCGCGATGAAGAGGGGGAACCCCGGACGCACGGTCGTGGGGAATCCGAGGAGCCGCAGTCCGCTCCGTCTGTCTGTCCTCGAACCGGTCACCAGCCACAAGTGTATGGATGTGTCGCTGCCCGGCATCGACGTACGGCAACCTTCCGCAGGACGTTCCAACCGATGCCGGGAAGACCCACCACGTGCCGCGCCTAGACTTTTTCCGTGACCTACGTCTTCGCTTTCGACCACAAGCACCGCCGTCCCCCGATGGAAATGAAGGACCTCCTCGGCGGAAAAGGCGCAAACCTGGCCGAGATGATGAGCGTGCTGAAGCTTCCCGTTCCGCACGGCTTCACGATCACCACCGATGCATGCCGCGCGTACATGCACGGCGGCTGGCCGAAGGGGTTCGACGAGGAGATCAGCCGCCAGGTCGCCTCGCTCGAGAAGAAGATGGGCCGCAGGCTCGGCGACCCGCAGGACCCTCTGCTTGTGTCGGTCCGTTCGGGTGCGAAATTCTCCATGCCGGGGATGATGGACACGGTCCTGAACCTCGGTCTGAACGACAAGAGCGTGAAGGGACTCGCCGAATCGACGAAGAACGAACGGTTCGCCTACGACTCCTACCGACGCTTCATCTCCATGTACGGCCGCATCGTGCTGGGCATCGACGGCGGGAAGTTCGAGCACCCTCTCGAGACCACCAAGTCGAGGTCAGGGGCGCGCACCGACGCCGACATCCCGGCCGGCGCCCTCAAGGAACTCTGCGAGACGTACAAGAAGGTCGTCGCGAAGGAGACCGGCAAGCCGTTCCCGCAGGACCCGTCGAAGCAGCTGCGCGGCGCGGTCGAGGCGGTATTCCGCTCGTGGAACGGGCCGCGCGCGATCGCATACCGCGTGAGGGAGAAGATCAGCCACGAACTCGGCACGGCAGTGAACGTGCAGGCGATGGTGTTCGGGAACCGTGACGAGAACTCGGGCACGGGTGTCGGGTTCACGCGCAACGCTGCGACCGGCGAGAACAAGCCGTACGGCGACTTCCTCGTGAACGCCCAGGGCGAGGACGTCGTCGCGGGGATCCGCAACACCGAGGATCTCGACGCGATGCGCAGGCAGTTCCCCGCGATCCACGCCGAGCTGCTCACGATCTTCGCCCGGCTCGAGCGCCACTACCGCGACATGTGCGACACGGAGTTCACCATCGAACAGGGCAAGTTGTGGATGCTGCAGACACGCGTCGGCAAGCGCACCGGTGCGGCCGCGCTGAAGATGGCGGTCGACATGACGAAGCCCACCGGCACGGGCAAGCAGGCATGGAAGATCTCGAAGCCCGAGGCCATCATGCGCGTCGCTGCCGAGCATCTCGACCAGGTGCTGCACCCCCAGTTCGCGACGAAGTCGAAGGCCGTCGCGAAAGGTCTCGCTGCCTCGCCCGGGGCCGCCGTCGGTCGCGCGTACTTCACTGCTGATGACGCCGAGGCCGCCGCGAAGAAGGGCGAGGACGTCATCCTCGTTCGTGCCGAGACGAGCCCCGAGGACGTCCACGGGATGATGGTGGCCAAGGGCATCCTCACCGCGCGCGGTGGTCTCGTCAGTCACGCCGCCGTCGTCGCCCGTGGCTGGGGGACTCCCGCCGTCGTCGGTGCCGAGGCCGTCAGGATCACGGGGAAATCCTTCACCGTGGGGAACGTCACGGTGAAGGAAGGCGACTGGCTGTCACTCGACGGCACGACCGGCGAGATCATGGTCGGCCAGCTGAAGCTCGCCGGCTCGAAGCCGCCGAAGGAGTTCGACACCATCCTCAAGTGGTCCGACGCGGTGCGCAAGGGAAAGCTCGACGTCCGCGCGAACGCCGACACCGACGAGGACGCGAAGAAGGCCCGCGAGCTCGGCGCCCAGGGCATCGGGCTGTGCCGCACGGAGCACATGTTCCTCGCCCCCGACCGTCTGCCCGTTGTGCGGCGGATGATTCTCGCGAACACCCCTGCCGAGGAACACACGGCACTCGAGGAACTCCGCAAGGTGCAGAAGAAGGACTTCACCGGCCTGCTGAAGGAGATGTCCGGGTTGCCCGTCACTGTCCGCCTGCTCGACCCTCCGTTGCACGAGTTCCTCCCGCACGTGAACGAACTCGAGATCAAGAAGGCCGTCAAGGGCCTGACCAAGGAAGAGGATGCACTGCTCGAGGCGGCCCACTCGTGGTCCGAGTTCAACCCCATGATCGGAACACGCGGCGTCCGTCTCGGTGTCATCAAACCGGGTCTGTACGCCATGCAGGTGCGCGCGCTCATGGAGGCAGCCGACGAGGTTGCATCGAAGGGCTACGAGCCGATCGTGGAGATCATGATCCCGCTCACAGTGACGCGCGAGGAGCTCGCACTCGCGCGCGGCTGGGTGGAAGAGGTCCTCTCCGACATCAACTCCCGTCCCGCCCCGAGGGGCAAGGACGGCAGGAAGGGCAAGCGCCCGAAGGTCACCATCGGCACCATGGTGGAGACTCCGCGCGCTGCGATCCGGGCTGACGAACTGGCCGAGGTGGCTGACTTCTTCAGCTTCGGCACGAACGACCTCACGCAGCTCACGTTCGGCTTCAGTCGCGACGACGTCGAGAGCAGGATGATGCCCGCCTACCTGGAGGCCGGTCTGCTCAAGCGGAACCCGTTCGAGACGATCGACCAGACGGGAGTCGGGGAGCTCGTCATGATGGCCGCACAGCGCGGCCGCAAGACCAAGAAGAACATGAAGATGGGCGTCTGCGGCGAGCACGGAGGCGACCCCGAGTCCATCGGCTTGTTCTACAGGGCCGGGTTGAACTACGTGAGTTGCTCGCCGTACCGTGTGCCGATCGCGCGACTGTCGGCGGCACAGGCCGTCATCGGCGGGGCCGGGGGCGACACGAAGTAGCCGATCCGTGCGTCCCGACCTACGGCACACGGTGCGTGACGGAAACGCGGGGTAGGGAACTCCTACACTTCTGTCCCGTGAACCCCCTCGCACTGCACCAGGTCATCGCCGCATCCAGCAACTCATCCGGGGGCAAGGTGGACCTCACCATTGCCGGATGGCACTGGCCGATGCTGATCGGTGTCCTGGCGGCACTCCTTCTCATCGACATCCTCGTCATCCACCGCAAGGCCCACGTCGTGCACACGAAGGAGGCGGCGATCGAGTCCGCCGTCTGGATCTCGGTCGGCCTTCTGTTCGGTCTCGTCATGCTGTGGGAGTTCGGCGGTGCCGCGGCCGGCGAGTACATGGGTGGCTACCTCATCGAGAAGAGCCTCAGCGTGGACAACGTCTTCGTCTGGGCCGTCCTGTTCGCCCACTTCAAGGTGCCGCCCCAGTACCAGCACCGCGTCCTCTTCTGGGGCATATTCGGTGCGCTCGCGATGAGGCTCGGCTTCATCTTCGCCGGCGTCGCCATCATCAACACCTTCAAGATCACCCTGATCCTCTTCGGGGCCTTCCTCTTCTACTCGGGCCTCAAGCTCCTGAAGACCCACGACGAGGGTTTCGACCCCGCCAACAGCAAGGCAATGAGGATTTTCCACCGCTTCGTGCCGTCGACCGACGATCTCGACGGCCAGAAGATGTTCACCAGGGACAAGATCACCGGCAAGAAGCTGGCGACGCCCCTCCTTGCGGTGCTCGTCCTGGTCGAGATCACCGACGTCATCTTCGCCATCGACTCGGTCCCGGCTGTCCTCGCCGTCACCCGGGAGCAGTACATCGCATTCGCATCAAACGCATTCGCCATCCTCGGTCTGCGGGCCCTGTACTTCCTCCTTGCCGACATGCGTGAGAGGTTCCGCTACCTGCAGACGGGTCTCGGGGTCATCCTCGCCTTCGTCGGCGTGAAGATGGTGGTGTCCTACTGGTGGCACATGCCGATCGCGGCGTCGCTGTCGGTCATCGCGACAATCCTCACTGTCTCGGTCGTCGCGTCCATCCGGTCGGACAAGGCCGTCAGTTAGCAAAATCCCCGGCGTGATTCGGTGGCACGCCGTGCCACTAATGTTCTGCCATGGCGATTGCGGAGGACGACATCCAGCGTGTCCGTGCCGCGACAACGCTGTCCGACCTCGTCAGCCCGTACACCCAGCTGAGGCGGAGCGGCCGCAGCCAGATCGGCTTGTGCCCGTTCCACTCCGAGAGGACCGGCTCGTTCAGTGTCAACGACGAGACCGGGCGCTACATGTGCTTCGGGTGCGG
>Ga0075471_10001665_pt1 | contig 14671 bp, 15 predicted proteins | sample DEB19_08_DNA_2_FD_74787 | JGI IMG/M metagenome (GOLD analysis project Ga0075471, IMG submission 74787) | Aqueous microbial communities from the Delaware River and Bay under freshwater to marine salinity gradient to study organic matter... | ecosystem: Environmental > Aquatic > Marine > Coastal ... | reverse complement strand
CCAGGCATAGTCCAAGGCCATCTACTACCACCATTTGGTCCTGTGTGAATTTGGCCATCTTTGAAATGAATATTTGGACAATTGACAAATAATACTTTCATACTATTTTATATCACATTTTATTAAATTATTATGTCTGAAGTATGCAGCATATATTTGTTTTTAATTAACGTGAGTTATTCTTTTAATGTAAGATATTAAATCTGGCATTCTGGATGAAAAAGTATGTGATTTTAGAACATATTCTTTACCAAGTTCGGCTCTAATTTTATGTTTATCATAATTGTTTAGAACATCATCTATTGTTTTGATTAGATCGTTGTTTCCAGTTGTAAATGTAACATAGTTACTAAAATGATTTTCTAAAGATGGTGTAGTATCTGTTATTATAACACCACCACAAGCTAATATACAATATATTCTATAATTTATTGTGTCGTGAATTATATGTTCATTAATATGACAATTTAAATTGATTTTAGATTGTGTGTAAAGAATAGATTCGTCTGGTATTTGGCTTATTTTACCTTTTAAACATGATGAATAATTACTTGGCCAACCAGCACCACTACCATATATTGCCAAATCTCTAGATAATGCTGGCTCAATATATTTTGAATTTACTATTGGGCCTCTGATAGCATTACCAACAAAGCTTATTGTGTGATTGTATCCGTTACCATATGTTGGTTTATAAATATCTGGGTCTACAGCAAATTGTATTACTAAACCATCGGTATTACAATGTTCTTGTAATTTGTGACTAGTAAATATAAAATTATTATATTTATGTTTATGTATGTTAAATTGTCCAATTGTTCCACCTGGCCAAGATTCTGGCGGGAACACATTTTGAAAGTATAATATATTGTTTATGTTTGGCCAATTATTATATAATATGCTAAAATGAATTACGTGATCAAATCCTGATTTTTCACCTTCATGGCCGTTAAATAATGTTACTTCTATATCTGATGATAATTCTATATATTTCTTCCATGATCTTGCTATCATTTCATCGCCTTGGATATTTTGTCCATCTTGATTTGTGTTAATACTATTCAATGATGGTACTGTTATTGCGATTTTCATATTCTATTAGTCTATCTAATTGATTTGTTTGATATTTATTGAATTTTGTTGATGTTAGAGAAATATCGTATGGTATTAATAGATTTGGAGGAGCTTTGATAGATTTTAAGATTTTAATATTAGCATTAATAGATTTTAAGTACATTGATAAGAAATCAAATCTGTTTAATCTTAAAGTATCAGTTATGTGATATATTCCAATTGCGTCGTTTTTACATAAATCAATTATTGATTTGCATAATGTTATTATTGATGTTGGTGTGTTGAATTTGTCTATGAATGCTTCGAATTGTGTGCTGTTTTTAACAGATGAAAATAAATGATGGTTATTTCCAAATAAACCACCTGTTCTTATTATTAAATTATTTAATAATTCTTTTGTTAAAAATTTTTCGGCATTTAATTTTGTTTTTCCATAATAGGTGTTTGGTGATGTGACTGATGTTTCAGCATATCTTCCATTGTATCCATCAAACACATAATCTGTAGATATTTGAACTAATTTTATTTTATGTTTTTTAATTATGTTGGTTAGATTTTCAATGATGGTTAAATTTGAATCTAACATTGTTTTTTCGCATCCGGCTATGTTCTTATATCCGATTGCGTTGATGATGACATCTATTTTGTTATCTTCAATAAGATGTTTTAATTCTATTTGATTGATATTACTAAAATGTATGCATTTGTCTTGCGTTCTTAATGTTTTTGGTTGATTAGTGTTATATGTTCCATATATTGTGTTTGTTATGTCTTTTTTTAATTCATTGTATAGGTGGCTACCAACATATCCAGTTATTCCAGTTATAAGTAGATTCATTATCTATTAATCATTTACAGTTTTTAGAATTCTATGATATTCTTTAATTTCAAATAGTTCCCATGTTTTTTGGGCTATTTCTTCTTCTTCATCTGTGTCAATGCTACTACCGCCTAATGGATATGTATATGCACCTTTGCCTGGTTTTCCACCACCTTGGCCTTTTTTGGTTGTTCCTAATATTTTGCACAAACTTGGTACTGATATGCCTGAATTTGTGCTTCTAACGCTACCAGAAATTGTATTTCCATCTAACATTGCAAAAACGATGGCTGTGTGCACTTCATCCCAGCTTTTAATGTCGTCGGCTATATCAGCTATTAGATCTCTATGTTTTGAATCGAACATTCCGATTCCAACTATTGCTAAACCGTCGTGTATTTTTACTTTTGATATTATTGAAGCTTTTGTTTCGACCCATAATTTTGGTCGTCCATATTTTATTATTCTAGATAGTATGCCATGATCTCTTTTATTTAATAATTCTGACCATGTTTGAACATCTATAGTTGTAGTTTCTTGTGAGCATAATACTTCTGTGTCTGTTGCTATTCCTATTAAAATTGCTGTGGCAATTTTTTTGTCTATTTCTGAATCTTCATCGAATTCTAATTTGTTGTGTTTTATTAGTTGATAAATAGTTGCGGCACAACTTCCAGCATGTATGTTGTAATATGATGTTGGTAGTTGTTCCGGTTCTTTGTGGTGATCTATTACTAGATCAAAGTTGATAAGATTTTTACCAATTCCAGCATTTATTGGTATAGTGTCAACTAAAAAGAATTTAGAATATTTTTCTAAAGATGACCCAAGATCGTCTATTTTTATCATATTGGGTTCTAAAAGATTGTCTAATACTTGATTTTGTGGGTGTGATATTCCTCCATCATATATTAAATTAATTATTTTTACTGGACTTATTTTTTGTATTAACCATTTTAATGCCATCATTGATGATATGGCATCTGGATCTGGAAATTTGTGGGTTAATATTGCTATTTCTGTAGAATCATTGCAATCTTTCAATGCTTCATTTACACAATTTATATTCGTCATATTTGTTAGTTAAGCTTTCTCTGATTCTCATCCATAATTTACCAAGCATATTTTCTCCTTCATTCGTTTCTATGGTTTTACCTAACCATTTTCTTTCTGATGTATCGTATTTAGATACTGAAAATACAATTTCAAATGTGCCTGTACTTAATAAATAATCTTTTAAGATTTTATGTGTATTTATTTTTATTAACAGAATTTCTTCTAATATGTGCAAAATATTTTCATTTTGTTCTTCGCTGTCTTTAATATAATGATTAATGGCCAATGCACCGATCTTATTTCTATTGGGTGGCTTTTTATATCTGGTTCCATACCAAGCATGTGCACAATTTGGCCAAAGATTGTTTTTAAATTTTATTCCGTGTGGACTCCATATGCTTAACCATCCGTTGTTTTTATTTGCTTGATTAAATGTTATCATCTTCATTTATTTTATCAACTGAATCAGTTTCTACTCCCATTTTATTTCTGGTATAATTAATTTTTTGAATTGCCAATATTTTTTCAGAATCAATAATATATCGTTTATTTGATTGATCAAATGATATTGGTATTGCATTCGACGGATCAATTAAAATTTTAGACATTTTTGCAATTGGACAATTTATAATGTCAACTAATTGTCCAATTTCTAAAACTCTACAAGTAATAACTGGAATTTTTGAATCACTAGGTAGTATTATACCACCACTTGTGCATTCTTTATCATCATCTTTCTTAACCAAAACCATCTTACCAAGTGGTTCCCATATATCTTCCATAATGTCTTCCATTATATCATTTGTTGTTACAAAATGTAAATCGTTGTTACAATATGTAAATGTGCGTTAATTTGAAATCATTTGAAGTTAAATATAAACACAGAGATTATTATGCAATTTATTCATTCTATATATAAGTTCTTTTCAAACGTACTTAAATGGGTGATAAATTGGTTTATAACTCGTCCACAAAATTTAGCAGACCCCAAAATTGTTTCCACAAAAGAGGTGTTTTCCATGAACAAAGAACCTGACGTAATGATTTACACTTTAAATTTAGGTCCATATGATCATGATGTAACAATACGTCAAGTTACAATTGATGTTCATAATTATGGATCAAAAGTAGTTAACGTTCCAGTTAGCGAAAATATTGTAGATGTTGAAGGATTCGAAGACGCTAACGTTACATTGACAATAGTTGATATTGACAATAAAGGTAACAAAGCAACCCCAGTTATAACTGAATTGGTTTTATTGGATAATGTTAGTCCACAACCAGGTGCTGTTGTAACAATTGTAGCAACAAGAGAAATACCAGGTAAGGTGATTGAAGTGCCACCAGCACCACCAGTAGCTGAAGTACCACCAGCGGTTGAAGTGCCACCAGTGCCACCAGCGGTTGAAGTGCCACCAGTAGCTGAAGTGCCACCAGCGGTTGAAGTACCACCAGCGACACCAGTGGTTGAAGAACCTCCAGCGGTTGAAGTGCCACCAGCGACACCAGTGGTTGAAGAACCTCCAGTAGCTGAAGCACCTCCAGCGGCACCAGCGGTTGAAGAATCTCCAGCGGTTGAAGAACCTGGAACTCAAAAATTAAAAGGTAAGAAAAAATAATTTAACTAGTATTAACGGTAATGTATCAAATAGCCTGTTAGTGATGGGCTATATTTTTTAGTCTTTGGAGTATGGAACAATGCGTTTTGTCAGTAGTTTGAGTTTTGTTTGTGCAAGTTTGTTAGTTACTTGTGTAATGGCACAAGGTGGTTCAACTGGTAGGGCTGCGGTTAGTTATGGTTCAACTGGTAGTGCTGCGGTTAACTATGGTTCAACTGGTAAGGTAGCTGTTGCTAGTTATGGTTCAACTGGTAAGGTAGCTGTTGCTAGCTATGGTTCAACTGGTAGTGCTGCGACTAGCTATGGTTCAACTGGTAAGGTAGCTGTTGCTAGCTATGGTTCAACTGGTAGTGCTGCGACTAGCTATGGTTCAACTGGTAGTGCTGCAGTTAGGGTTGTTAAAACTAAGACTTTTGTTGGTAAAAGTCGTCAAAAGCCACTTGCTAATAAACGAAATTGTGGTTGTGTGAATTGTGATTGTGCAAATTGTGGTTGTGGTACGACTGCTGCTCGTGCACAATTTGTACCAATTCTTAATGGTAAATCTGTAGTTTACAATGTTGATGAATGTGGTAATGCAGAAGTTGCTCCTATTAGAACAGTAGTTAGAAATGTTTTAGCGACAGTGCCACGTGCTGTTAGTAATATGAGTGCTATTAACAAAGCTAAGAAAGCTAATAAAGATAATCCTAATTTGTTTTTTGTTGAAGAAGCCAAATTAGAAGAAGAATCGAATCCTGCATCAAGTCCAACATTGGCTCCTAAAGTTAGTATGTTAATAAATTTAACTGAATTTGTTTTTAGTTCAATTTAATTGATCTGCTAAATTTACGATTGTAGTTACATAATGATGCCAGTATTGATTCTTGATACTGGCATCATTCGTATAAAGGTGATTAAATGTCTAAAACTTATTTAATGATTTGTGGACCAGGAGAATCTGGTAAAGATGTATTTGCATCTATATTAAAACAAAGATTACCATCATTAGCTTATAAATATCCAACTTCATATTATTGCATTGAACCATTTTTCAAAGAAATTGAAGAAGGTCTTTGGACAACTGAAAAATTGAATGAAGCTGGTTATTCTACAGAAAGACTTCGGAATGAAGGCGATTATGATACTGAGGTTATAGGATATTATCCTGGTCAATTTACTGATAAAATGGAATTTTATGCGTCGCGTAGAACTTTTAGATGGATTTGGGGACATTGGGTTAATGTTTATAATTGCAGTAGTCCTGATAAAATAAGATTATATCGTGATGCTATTGAAGCTGGTGAGCAATTGTTTGTTGGTTTAAGAAAAATAGATGAATATGATTCTTTTAGACGACATTTTTCAACATTCTCCATTTGGATTCAACGTGATGGAGTTAAATATGATCCGACTCAAGAATATGGTGCTGATAAATGTGATTTCATCGTTCAAAATAATGGAACTATTGAAGAATTGCGAAAGAAAGTGAATTCAATGTTGAATTTTTTCAATAGTGAATTTTTAAAAGATTGTAGAGTAAACATTGATAAAATGTTGAATAGTATAAAATGTTAGGTGAGAAATTAATCAAAATCCAGATTAAGAATCATGTGCGTATTATTGTTTTGAAATACGTCAAAAACGATAAAGACGTTGATGAAATGTGTGAATGCATATCACAATTAGCCATTGAATTTATTAATTATATTGGCATGAAACAATTTCTTAGATTGTTGTGGTATGCTAAAAAAGCTGGTATTTTTAAGGTTAATGATTGATGTTATTAGAAACACCTGAATCTTATTATAAAGCAATGAAGGTATTTTGTGATAAAAGTGAAGAAATAATTATCACTACTTTTGGTGTTTTTTGTGGTTTTACTATTGATAATGATTTATCTAATAGATTTTTAACTGAAGATAGAAATTTTATTGATTCTATTGCTGATAATAATAGAATTTCAATTATTGTTGGAGTAGCTGGTTTTTCACCATGTAAAAATGGATGTGATCAATGTGGCATAGCATATGCTCGTAGAACATTGAGAATTGAAAGACACAGGCAAGAATATCCAAATTTTAATTGGTATTTATGTGAATCTTTACATAGTAAAGTGGCTTCTTTTAAAATTAAAAATGATTTTTATTCTATAATTGGTAGTAGAAACTTCACTGGTTCTACCAATAAAGAAATGGCTATTGTTATAAATGATCAAAAATCATCAAAATCTTTATATGATTATACTAACAATTTGAAAAATGAATCTGTTCCAGTAACTATCGATTCGTGTATTGAAAGCGTTATAAAAAATAGTGATATTAAATATGTTGAATTGGTTATTTAAGACATATGTATAAATAATATTTTACTAAGACCGATTTCTCCAGCCTCTGATGAACCAATAGCCCCATTATCTTGTGGTCCATTATATTCGCCAGTTTTTCCTATTCTTACAGTGTGTGGCCCAGGTCCCAGCACAATAGATGGCATTGATATTACATCAACTTTTTGATTTTTATCATTTATAATTGAACACGTCCATGTACCATTTATCAATGAACATGTTATTGTGTATATTTTCATTGGTTCTACTTTACCATATGTATTGTGAGTATTTTGCACATTATCTACATTATTATTGTAGTATACACCATATGTGTCATTGTATCTAAGATTTATTTTTAGTGAACCGTTTTGGAATAATAAAACTATTCCTGTTCCCCATATTAATCCTTTATCTGTTCCTGTGTTTAATCTACATGTGATTGATTTTTTATCTGATACATGTGTTTCGATATAAGCGTGTTGATTTGCGTTTTCTAATATATGTATTTTATTATCATTTTCAAGTGATATTTTACCATCTAATGTGAATATTTTCCAATTGTATCCTCTCCAGTCTAATGTATTTATTAATGTATTTTGAGTTACAATTTGATTAACGTGTTCAATTATTTTAAGACCATAATAATTAGCAACATGTGATATTGGATTATATAATGTAACTTTTTGGCTTCCGGCAAACAATAATCCAAATGCCTGCATATTTTCATTTATTCCAATACTTCCACTATCACCGCCTTGACTCATTGGTGTGCTAATTATACAATCTGTAAATGTCGCTACGCCAAAATCATATGGTATTTTGAATGTTGCTGATTTTGATAATATTTTTCCTGTTGTGAATCCTGTTGTTCTTCCTAATTTATAAATATTTTGATTTACGTCTATTGTTCCGAATCCAGATAATGGTTTACCTAATTGTGGATATATTATGTCTATAAATCCACCTTTGACTAATTCTGGGTGTATTTTAGCTATTGCACTATCATGTGTGTTGTTTCCAGATTCTGACAATTTGATATAATCTTTTAATGTTCCAATGTATGGAAGACTATCTAATGGTTTTATCCATCCTTTAAATGTTAGATCTAAGTTGTTGTCTATTGTTCCTGGTTGGTAGATAATATCGCCAATTTTTGCTTTGCCATCTGGTGTTAATACGTGAAAATTACTTAAAACAACAACATCGTTGTCTTTGTCGTAAAAAATTCCACCGATGGTTCCTGCTGATACTTTGCTGTGACTAATGCTATATCCAGGTTTTATTGGTCTTTTTCTTTCTTTTAGACCAGCGGTCATTTTTGTTATTTCGCCACATTCAAAAACGTCCGTTGGGATACCATCTATCTCAGTCGGAATTAGATATGAATTACCATTTTGTTTACTAATTATACTAGCATCAATTTTTTCTTGCACAAATACCATTATGGAATCTTGTTGCGTTGGTATTCCATTTATTATTTTTTTACCAATTCCAACACCCGCAATTCCTGGTTTGTGCAAAAGTTCATTAGTAGAGTTTTCTTTTGCTGATTGTAATTTTATTTCGTTTGCCATTTTATAATCCTATGAATGATCAAATAATTAGTAAATTACCATTTAATGTTGATGATAACCAAATTTTCGTCGATGGAGATGGAAATGTTTGGAAATATGATCAACAAACTGTTGGATGGAATTCATGTGGTCCATTGGTATCATTACAATCAGCTAATGAATCAACTTCAGGCTTATTAAGCCCACAATATAAACTTTTATTGGACACAGTGGCTCAATTTCCAGGTGCGTTCGGAATCATAATTGATAAACCAATTAAACAATTGATTAATGGTAACGTAAAATTTATTAGTAATTCGTTGGACATTTCATGTTTAAGCTCTAGTGGTACTGAATTAAATTCAACTGTTGGATGCAACGAAGAAATAGTTGTTGGATGTGGAAAATCGTCCGATATCAATGAACCAACAACATTACCACGATTTGTTATAAAATTAAATCAATCATATTTAGAAAAATTGTGTATAGATTTACCAGCACCAAAAGGTAAAAAAGGTAAAAAAGGTCAAAAAGGTTTAGAAGGTGAACCTGGATTTGGAGATGGACCAAAAGGTAAAACTGGATCTAATGGACCAAACATTTCTGAATTATTAAAATTAAAAAACATCATTTTTAATGATATACCAGAATTAAGCAATAAACCAATTGTTAATTTAGAAATTGTAGATGAAGGTAGAGGTCCGTATCTAAGATCAACTAAATCTGAAACAACATTAAAAGCAAATGAAAGTGCCACAAAACTATTAGTAAGCCAAGTAATACGAGATATAAAATTTACTAATGAATTAACTGACGGATGCACTTTAAATGGAATGTCCAATTGGGCAATAACTAAGACTGGTACAGACCCATTGCCAGATGATTTATTTTTATTAAGAGTTTCGGACACCATTGATAAATCAGATTCAACAGTTACAACCGTTAGTTTATCACAATATGTTGAATCTATTATTAATAAATATGAACAAGATATTATTGAATTAAATAAAAATTGGAGTTTACAAGTAAAAAATCATATTGATTCTATTGACACACAAGCTAGAACTATTTTAAGTGAATTAGCCAATGATTTAGCAATGTGTGAATCTGAACTCCCAGCTACAGAATGGGCGTTAATTTTTGAACAATGCGATTCTCCAAGTCCAGCATCAGCTTTGAAATTGTCTGCAACCAGAGGTACAGTTGATACATTATCTGTATCTGGTCAAGAGTGGGATTTAGTAGTATGAGCGAATGTAATACACCAGATCTATCATCAAATAAGTTTAAATCATCTACAAATACTTATTATAATGTCGGTACATCAAATTCATTAAATGAAGCTACTCAATTAGATGCTGGATTAATGTCAGCATCAGATTATTGTAAATTGAATAGCATAGTGATACCGCCACCTTTTATTACACTTACAGCAAATAAATGTAATACAATAATAAAAGGTGGAATAATTGGAATAATAAGCGGTGATTCTTATATTAAAGTTGATAGCACCGTTAATATAAAACAAAATGAAGATGGAATATCACCAACAGAATATGAAAATATACCATTAAAGATACATGGTAATACATATGGAATACGATTTTCTTTAGACATTGATCGATTAAGTGCATATTTAATAAAAAATCATAGATTAATACTTAAAGGAACAACCGGAGTTCAAGGTGATGTTGGTGATGTTGGTATTAATGGTAGTGACTATATTTTAAGTGGACCGAAAGGTGATGATGGTTTACCAGGATCAACGCCATTAACTAATTATGTTATTCAAAATGAATCAATTGATGTTGTTCAAACTGGCTCAACAGCCATTACTGATATACAACCAATAATTAACACTGATGGTACATATGATCTAATCATTACACGTCAACCAATTGGAAACACAGAAATTTCTACTAATAGAGTTTCTGTTGATGGGGTTGAAACTAATTGGGCTGTGGTTATTCAAGGTCCAGGAACATCACGTGATTTGTATTATCTTGATTTAGGACCGATTCATAATTCAATTTTTGCACGAGCTATTCAATATTCTGAATTAATAAGAAAAGGATATGAAGATGCTGTCAAATTTTGGATCAAAACAATGAGCGACTTATTTGATTCTCAAAAATCGGCATTATGTTGTGCGTTGGAAAAATGTAAAAGCAGAATTAAAAATGATTCACTTAGAAGACATTTTGAATTAACATCAGCTACAGCAAAACCAGATTATCAAACAGTTATAAAAACTAGAAGAGATAATCCAAGTTTTATAGCTGGAACTGGTGTTTTAAAAGAATTATATCCAAGTGGTGATTTTTGCCAAGATCCTGAACCAATATGTAATATGTCTGATGGTGAAGTCACTCTTATATCAACTAATGTTGATTGCTTACCAAATGTTAATGTACAAGGAAATTTAAAATTTGATGCCTTTGGTAAAGATGTTAAAAATCCTATATCTTTAAGTGTTGATTATGGCACAATTACGCCAACATCAACAACTAAAGAGAATTTGTTAAATGGAATTTCTATAACTTACAGTTGTATAGCTAAAAATATAACTGTAAAACCATCTGGACAATGTTTAAATTCTATACAATTACCATTACCAAATATTCCAGAACCACAAGATCCGTTGTGTACATTTGGTGTTGGTACATTAACGGTTAAACCATTATCAGACGTACCAAATTTTGAAATTGTCCAATGGGTATTTTCAGAAAGAAATTATGATCTTAATTTTAAAGATATAACATTGGATTATGATGAAAATCATATAAAACAAAATCCAATGTGGAAATTGATTAATGGAAGATATGGTCTTAGAGCAGATTTTTCTGATAGTTTAAATTGTGGTGGTGATAATCCATTTGTTCAATATGGAACAGCCCAAGCTACAATTAAAGTAACTGTTCCAGAAAGCATTGTTATAGAATGGTCTGGTATTGGAGAATTACAAGACCCAAATTTTGAAAAGATGTTATTATATATTGATAATGATCTAATAGGACAAGCTCAAGCTAAGGGCGGTGGATTAAAATGTCAAATGGGTCCAATAGTATCTCAACATTTTTATCCAGACGGTTATCCATTAACAGTTGGTAATCATGAAGTAAAGATTGAAGTTACGACCAATGATGGATTATACCATGTTTCGTCTTATTATCAATTTGTGTTTAAACCTGCTGGTTCAAGTGGTCAATGTAAACCAGGTGTAAAAAATACTGGTATATTAAAGTATGCGTCATTGGACCCAGATTTATTAACATTTACATTAACTGCAAATGTTGGGTCAGTTAGTCCTAATTCTGTTACTAGAAAACAATTGTTAGATGGAATTGAAATTACATTTAATTGTGAAGCTAAATTTATTGAAGTTAAATCGACTGGTGAATGTACAACTTCTGATATTGTAAAGATAAATGATACTCCAACACCTAGTTCTGTAAGTGGTATTGTTCCATTTAGTGTTGATGAAAATGAATTGTTATTAACACTAAATGTTAATAATATAGGATATCCATTAAATGCTGCTACTATTAAATTACCAAAAGGTAAATATAAATTAAAAATTATTGAAGCTAATTCTTATATTAATGATCAATTTTCAATTCCATTAAGAATAATGTCAACTAGAGGTATGGCATATAAATCAATAGATTTTCCGTCTAAAGGTGTTTTTAGTACAGCAGTTGATTTGAATAATAATTATATTAATGATAGTATAATAGTTGATCATGATGGTGGGTTATTAAAAGCTTATTTTGTTGGAACTAAAAGTGATCAAAATAATGGTGGTGTTATTATAGGTATATCTCCATTAAAAATAAGATTGTAATAAATTAATTCGATATTTTAAACTTGTAATGCGTATATAATGATGAATATCATTAAAATTTGATAGTTCCAATTAAAAATATTTAGTAAACTGGTTATAAACACATAGGATAAGATAAAAATGGCCAAGAAATTTAGAATGAAAGCTGCTGGTGGTGCACCTGAAAATACTGGAGCTATGGGCAAACCGACTGGTAATGGTTTGGCTAAGAAAACATTAAATTCTGATACAACTGTTCCAAGTCAGTCGAACGATGATTATGATGATCACAATCAATTAAATGATTTGGCCAATGATCTTATTGAAAATGATTTTATGTCAGTTGTAAATGATCAGGGTGTTGAAAAGAAACCACAAGGTGTTAAAACACCCGGAAGTAGCAAACCAACTGATGGTCATACTAAACCAATAAAAAGTTCATTGCAAAACGCAATTGCTGAAGATATGGATAATCATTCACCAAATTCAGCTAGGCTGAATACTATAGATCGTTTTGGTGGTGGTCAACATAGTCCATCTCGTCAAAAAACTATTGATCGATTTGAAGGTGGTAGCACTCAGGTTGGTGAAGAATTCAAAGAAGGATTCCCACTTCCAACAGTTGATTATAATGATGGTCAAGGAATGGAAGTAAGTACAGGTGGCAGTGATCATGGAGTTAATGAAAGTGATGTTGGTGAATTGACATTGGAAGATGCGTTTGATCAATATGCCAATGACCGTGATGAAATCAATTATGATGAGTTCTCTGGATATACAAAAGATCTTGGATATGATCCACCATCAAATGATGATATGATGGGTTTAATGAGCAATGATCAGCATAATTTGTATGAACCAACTGGAATGGGTGGATATGCCCGTACTCCAATAATGTTGACTGTAAATGTTGAAGATCTTCCTGGTCATGGCGATGACGAATGTTGTGATTATGATGATCAATCTGCATCACCAATGCCTCCTGTTCAGCCAGTTTTAGGTGGAGCTACTGATGTTGGTAATGATGAAGATAACACTTTCGCTAATGAAAATGAAGAAATGATGGAAGAAAGCGAAGAAGTGATGGAAGAAAGCGTCACGACCGCTCAACTTGCTTCAACACCAGGAATGAAACCAAAAATCAAGAAAAGTACCGTTAAAAAGGCCGGAAATGCTGCTACGGCTGTTAAAGGTATGAAAAACATGGGTAAAACCATGAAACGTAAAATGAAGAATGATGATTCATCTAACGTAGTCAAAGAAAGCAAAGCTGGATTTATTTTACCAACATCAATTAAAGAAAATGTTAGTAAAATAGTAAAAGCTGTAAATGAAGCTGTGGCTAAAGTGCCATCTGCTTCAAGGTCAAAATTGGCTTATAGAGTTATTGTTGAATCTAAAATAGACAATAAGAAAGTTGGAACTAAACGTACCAGTATTCTAAATGAAGCGGCTGTTGATGCTGAAGAGTTAGCTGTTCTTGGAATGGCTAGTACTCACATTGAAGTTGCTTTGATGGAATCAGAAAAACAAACCGGTGTGATTTTAGTAACATTACCAAAATTGAATGATAGAAAACCAGTCATTAATGAAAGTGGTTTACTTTTCAGATTTAAGAGTCTTGCTCAACGATACGCTGCATCTGTCATTGGAGAAAGCGTAGCTTATCGTGTAGAAGATCATCCATTTGGTGCTTTAATCAAAACAGACATTAAAGCAACTAAAAATTTAATTTAACATCTGAATTCAAATTCATATTGTTAATACAAAATGCCGTCAAAGTAAATAATTTGACGGCATTTTTTGTAGGAGTATACATGTCAGATTTTTTATTAAAATTGGGTGATTATTCTAAACCGAAACCAAAAGGATACATTTTTAAAATTGATGAATGGGTTAATTGTTTAAAAATTAAACATGAATTAATAAATATTATTATAGATCCAAAAATGTATTTTGTTACTAGCGGTGAAGCTGTAACAAAATCAACAATATTAGAAAGTGATTTGTGGGATTGTTATAGGTCACTTTTAAATATAATAATAAATATTTTTGAAGATGAAGGATTAGATCCATTATATTCTTTTCGTCATAATTTGTTGATAAAATTTGACATGGAATTACAAAAGTGTTTATTACAATGTTGGAGAAGTGCTTGTCAGTCAAGATACTTAACCACACATTTAACGGAAGCTCGTGGTACACATTTATTTTTAGAAACTGATTGGCAAGATGGTAGTATTTTATGTTATCCCAAAAATCCAAGGGGCGTGACTTTTCAGTAATCGCGATAGAGGGACCTGATTATTCTGGTAAATCAACAATCGCCGAATTTGTGACTAACAAATTCAATCAATCAAATACGCTGATAAAACACAATCGTGAATTTGCACATCATTATAAAAGACCAGGAGGTAA
>Ga0075471_10001664_pt1 | contig 14673 bp, 11 predicted proteins | sample DEB19_08_DNA_2_FD_74787 | JGI IMG/M metagenome (GOLD analysis project Ga0075471, IMG submission 74787) | Aqueous microbial communities from the Delaware River and Bay under freshwater to marine salinity gradient to study organic matter... | ecosystem: Environmental > Aquatic > Marine > Coastal ... | reverse complement strand
CTCATGGTGTTCGTCGTGCCGAAGTTCCAGGAGGTGTTCTTCACCATGCTGAAGGGCAAGCCGCTGCCGTGGCTCACCTCGGTCGTCGTCGCGATCGCCAACGCCATGCGCGACAACCTGCTCATGGTCCTCGGCGGGCTGGCGGTGGTCGGTGTGCTAGGTTGGCTTTTCAAGCGTTCCGCGTTCGGCACCAAGGTCCTCCACTGGCTGCTCCTCAAGGTGCCCGTCATCGGGGATCTATTTCTCAAGGCCGCGATCGCCCGCTTCACCCGCACGCTCGGCACGCTGCTCGCTTCGGGTGTACCCATCCTGCAGGCGCTGATCATCACGCGCGACACCAGTGGCAACGTTCACGTGGCGAACGCGATCAATGTCGTGCACGACCGCGTGAAGGAGGGCGACAGCGTCGCGAAACCGCTCGAGGCTACCCGCATCTTCCCCGGCATGGTCACCAGCATGATCGAGGTGGGCGAGGAGACCGGCGCGCTGCCCGACATGCTCGTCCGCATCGCGGACAACTACGACGAGGAGGTCGACAACGCGGTGGCCGCGCTTACCTCCATCATCGAGCCCGTGATGATCGTTTTCATGGCCGTCGGCGTGGGCGTCATCGTTATCGCGATGTTCCTGCCGATGGTGGAGCTGATCAAGAGCCTCAGCGCCTGATTCCGGCGCGGCGCGCCCGCCGGAATCAACCGGTCTTCTTCCGGTTCTTCTTCGGGGCGGCGTTGCCCTCGATGCGAGCCGCGGGGTCCATCTTGCGGAGGTCTTCCTCGGAGGGGCCGCCGCCGAATTGCTCCCAGTACATCGCCTTGAAGGGGTTGATCTTTGGTCCGGTGGCTCCCTCGTTCACCAGCAGCGGCCGGGCCTCGCCCCACCAGCGGTCGTAGGCTGCCGCCAGTTCGGCGATCACTTTCGGGTTGGCCGATGCCACGTCGGTCGTCTGGGCGTAGTCTTTGCGCAGGTCGAAGAGTTGCCACGCCGGCTTGTCGCCGCCGTCGATCGAAACCAGCTGCCAGCCCGAATTGCGGATGCCGCAATTGCGGTACTGCCACGCCTCCGGGCTCGTGCCGGGCGTCCAGCGTCCCACATGCGTGACCAGCGTGCGGTCGGCCCAGCCGGCCTTCGGGTCGGCCAGCAACGGGACGAGGCTGCGGCCGTCAACCTGGGCCTTGGCCTTGGGGGAAAGGGGCGCACCGGCCAGCTCCGCGAGCGTCGGCAGGAAATCGATGTGGGCCGTCATCGCGCCGACGTCCGCCGGCTTCAGGCGGGCGGGCCAGCGCCAGAATGAGGATGCGCGGGTGCCGCCCAACCATGGGCTGCCCTTGTTGCCGCGCATGCCGGCGTTGAAAACGCGGACCCCGCCGGTGCCGCCGTTGTCATTCATGAAAATCACGAGAGTATTCTCCTCGAGGCCGAGTTCCTTCAGGCGCCCGAGCATCCGGCCGACGTTGTCATCGATATTGGCGATCATCCCGAAGTATTTCGCCGTGTTGGCGTCGGGAACCTTGCCGGCGTAGCGGGCTTCGTCCTCAGGCCGCACCTGGAGGGGACCGTGCGGGGCGTTGGTGGCGAGCCACACGAGGAACGGGGAGCCCTTCTTTTGTCCCTCGATCCAGCTCAGTGCCTGGTTGAAGAAGACATCGGTGCAGTAGCCCTTGGTCTTCACGAAGCGTCCGTTGTGCAGGATCGCGGGGTCGAAGTACGTGTTGCCCGGGGCATCGCCGCACGAGCCGGGGTAAGTCTGGCCGATGCCGCCGGCGCCGTGGATGAAGACCTCGTCGAAACCGCGCTGGTCGGGGCGGTAGGCGGCCTCGTCGCCGAGGTGCCATTTTCCGAAGATGCCGGTGCGATAGCCCGCGCCGCGGAGAATCTCGGGGAGTGTGACGGTGCCCGGCGCTAGGCGCTCGCGCTCGTAGATCGTGTGGCTGATCCCGTTCTTGAATTCGTGGCGCCCCGAAATGAGGGCGGATCGGGTCGGCGAACAGGTCGGGCTGACGTGGAAGTCGGTGAACCGCACGCCCTCCCGGTGGAGACGATCGAGGTTGGGGGTCTGGAGGGTGGGATTACCGTGCGCCGAGATATCACCGTATCCTTGGTCGTCGGTCAGGATGAAGATGATGTTGGGCCTGGAACCCGCGAGGGATGCCGCGGCACGGGCGCCGGGCAATGTGGCGGCGAGCATGCCGGCCGCGAAAAGGACAAGGCTGCGGAAGGTTTTCATGGGGTGCTCAGGGGAAAGGGCTCAGGAGATGCCGGGAAACTTCCAGCCGGCGCGGTAGGTGCGGCGCACGTGGCGGTTGGCCGCGCTCTCGTTGTCGAACGCGAGCTTGGCGGCGTTCCAATTGAGCGTGGTCTGCGGGAAGCGAACGGCGACGCTGCCGAGCAGGACGGACTCGGTGAGGGGACCGGAGTAATCGAAGTTGGCGCCCGGTTTTCCACCGTTGATGCAGGCCTCGGCCCACTCGGTCCAATGGTGGCCTTGTTCGCGTTCCGGCAGCGTGTAGCCGGCGAACTTCGCCGTCGGATAGAGTTTCGGCGCCGCGATGTGCGGGACATGGAGCACGCCTTCCGTCCCAATTATGATGGAGCCCTGGCTATCACCGTCACCCTTGCGCTTGGCGCCTTTGCCGTCCGCAGGCGAGGCCTCGCGGATCAGGGCCTGGATATCGGCCGGCGGGCGTTCGTCGCCGTCATACCAGGTCACGGCCACCGTCTGGCCCGCAGTGTAGGGCGTGCCGGGGAACACGTAACGGATGCGCGCGTTGATCGACCAGTTCCATTGGTCGGGGGCGGGACCTTCGGAGCGGACCGAAAGGGGCGAGGTGAGGGCGAGGGCCTTGAAGACCGGATCAAAGATGTGGCAACCCATGTCGCCGAAGGTGCCCGTTCCGAAATCGAGGCGCTTGCGCCAGTTGCCCGGGTGGTAGTGACCCTTCACGTAGGGACGCGGCGCGGCGGGCCCGAGCCAGAGGTCCCAGTCGAGCGTCTCCGGCACCGGGTCGGCGCGGTCGGGTGCCGGACCTGTGTCGCCCCACTTCTTGCTGCTCCAGGTGTGGACCTCCTTCACCTTGCCGATCACGCCGCTCTGCACGATGGCAGCCGCCTGACGGTACACCTTGTACGAATGGATCTGGATGCCCATCTGCGTCACGAGCCGTTTCTCGCGGGCGAGCTCGGTCAGGACACGGGTCTCGTGCAGGTTATGCGCGAGCGGCTTCTGGCAGTAACAGTGTTTGCCGAGCTGCATGGCCGCGTAGGCGATCGGGCCGTGCATATGGTCGGGCGTCGACACGTTGACCGAGTCGATGTTGCCCTGCTCCTTGTCGAGCAGCTGCCGCCAGTCCTGGTACACCCGGACGTCGGGATGCGCCTCGCGGATCTGCTTGGTGCGGGAAAGGTCCGCGTCCGCGACGGCGACGAGTTTGACGAACGGATTACTGGTGAGGCTCTGGATGTCGGCGGCGGCCATGCCACTGGCGCCGAAGCTTGCGTGGCGCAGCACCCGGCTGGGCGCGGCGGCGTGCAGGCTGCGCGCGAAATACGGCGCGGCGAGGGCGGCGGCTCCGGCGGAGCGGAGGAAATCACGGCGGGAGGGAGGGGTGATGAGCGGGGAGGGCATCGCGAGCGTTGTGCGGGTGGCGCGCGCGCTTGGCAATCCCGCGCGCGGCGCGACCGTTCGGATGAAACGATTGCCATGCGGTGGGCTTTTCCGCCGAATCCGCGCTCCCGCGTAACCCCGATTCCATGCCCGCCTTCGCTCTAGCCATCTTCACCGGAGCCTTCCTGCTTTTCCAGGTCCAGCCGCTGATCGGGAAGTACATCCTGCCGTGGTTCGGGGGCAGCCCCGGGGTGTGGACCACCTGCATGCTTTTCTTCCAGGTGCTGCTGCTGGGCGGTTATGCCTACGCGCACACGTTGAGCCGTCATTTCAAGCCGCGGACTCAGGTGATCGTGCATCTCACCCTGCTGGCCGCCGCCCTCGCCACGCTGCCGATCGTGCCGGCGGAATCGTGGAAGCCGGTGGCCGACACCGATCCTGTTTGGCGGATTCTCGCGCTCCTCGCCGCCACGCTTGGTTTGCCCTATCTCGTGCTCGCGGCGACCGGACCCCTGATGCAGGAGTGGTTCCGCCGCGGTTCGCCGGGCGTCTCGCCTTATCGGTTGTACGCGCTCTCCAACGTGGGATCGCTGCTCGCGCTCGTGAGTTACCCGTTCTTCTTCGAGACGGTTCTCTCTCGGCAGGAGCAGGCTCGTTTCTGGTCGTGGGGCCTGGTCATCTATGCCGTCGCCTGTGTTTGGTGTGGGCGGCGGGTGTGGCGCCTGCCGGAGGAGGAGGTCGCGAAGGGGGCGTCCTCCACCGCGCGAGAGGATGCTCCGAGCGCGCCGGCGTGGTCGGAACGTCTGCTCTGGGTCGCCTTGCCCGCGTGCGCTTCGGTGCTGCTCCTGGCGGTGACCAACAAGATGTGTCAGGACGTCGCCGTCATCCCGTTCCTCTGGGTTCTGCCGCTGGCGATCTACCTGCTCACGTTCATCATCGCGTTCGATTCGCCGCGTTGGTATTCAACGTTTTATTACACCATCGCCCTGGCGGCCGCGCTGGGCGCCGGGTGCGTCGCGCTGCATGAGGGCGCCGACATGGATATCCTGCGGCAAGTGGCGATCTACTCGGTGCTGTTGTTCACCGGTTGCATGGTCTGCCACGGCGAACTCTACCGGCTGCGACCGCATCCGCGCCACCTGACCTCGTTTTACCTGCTGATTTCCGCGGGCGGCGCGGTGGGCGGTTTGTTCGTCGCGCTGGTTGCACCGGCGGTCTTCGACAATTTCCACGAGACGCATCTCGGCTTCCTGCTTACGGCGGTGCTGCTGGCCCTGGTGGTGTGGCGCGGCCGCGGCGCGATGACGGAGGGTTCATGGCGGCTGCTGGCGGTGATCCTGGCCCTCGGGGGCGTTTGGGGACTGCAGCTGGCGGCCGCGGGCAGCGGTTCGTGGCTGCGGGGGGAAGGATGGCTAAGCCCGTCCGCCTCGTTCGCGTGGGACGACTTCGCGCGGAAGGGGTGGGTCGTCTGGGCGCTGGCAGGCGGTATTGTCCTCGGGGTTGGTTTCTTTCGCCGGGGAAAGTCCTGGAACTGGCATGGTTCGGTTTGCGGTATTTTGGCAGTGGGCACGGTGGCGCTCGCCTTTTCGCTCGGCCTCCAGATCCGGAACACTTCGCGGGGGGCGGTGGTGAGTGGGCGCAATTTTTACGGAGTGCTGTCAGTCTTCGAGTACGAGAAGGACAACCCGCTTTCCCATCATTACGTGCTGCAGCACGGTCGCATCACGCACGGGTTGCAGTTCACGGCACCGGATCGCGCCGCGCAGCCGACGTCCTACTTTCCTCCCCGGAGCGGACTCGGCCTGGCGCTGCGAAATTTCCCGCGGCAGGAGAATCAACGCATCGGGCTGCTGGGGCTCGGCGTCGGCACCGTGGCCGCTTATGGCAAGGCCGGCGACGTCATGCGCATCTATGAGATAAATCCGCAGGTGGTCGATATCGCGCGGAAGCCGTTCACCTATCTGGCGCTCAGCAAAGCGAAGATCGAGCTGGCCGTGGGCGACGCGCGCCTCGTGATGGAGCGGGAGGCGCCGCAGAACTTTGACTTCCTCATCATGGACGCGTTCAGCAGCGATGCGGTTCCGGTGCACCTGCTGACGCGCGAGGCCTTCGAGATCTACCAGCGCCACCTGAAACCCGACGGCGCGATCATCGTTAACATCTCGAACCGGTACCTCGACCTCCGGCCGGTGGTTGAAAACGCGGCGCGTCTGCTCGGCTACGATGTGCTCAGCATCGACAGTGACGATGGCGCCGGGGAGGACGAGGACGGCGGCTGGTGGTTCTACGCCGCCACCTTCATGGTGCTGAGCAAGAACAAGGAATTTATGTCGCGCGAAGCCCTCCGGGCGGTCGCGAGCCCGGTCGCGCCGGCGCGCACCGACATCCCGCTCTGGACCGACGACTACGCGAGCATGTTCAAGATCCTGAAGTAGCAGCGAGGGCACGCGGAGTCGGTTCAAGAACGGCATGCGAAAAACACTGATCGGTCTTGCTTCCGCCGCGGCGGTTTTGGCCGGGCTCTTCGTCTGGCGCGACCCGGAGCGTGGTCCGCTTGACGCCACCGCGCGGGCGAAGGCTCCGGGCGCGTTTGTCCCGTTGTCGGCGGGGCAGGTGCACTACGAGCTCAGCGGACCGGAAGGCGGTCGCATCGCGGTGCTGGTGCACGGGTTCTCGGTTCCGTCGCACATCTGGGATCCGACGTTTCGTGCCCTGCGCGAAGCCGGCTTTCGCGTTTTGAGGTTCGATCTATTCGGCCGAGGTTGGTCGGACCGGCCGGATGCGGCGTACGATGGTCCGTTTTACGAGGCGCAGATCGACGAACTTTTGCGGGCGCTTCGTCTGGAAGGTCCGGTGGATCTTATCGGAGTTTCTTTCGGCGGCTACCTCGTTGCGCGGTATGCCGCCGGTCGGCCGGAACGCATCCGCACGCTGACCCTGGTCGACCCTCTGACCATGTCGCGGCCGGCGCCGTGGTACTACGAACTGCCGGCCATAGGAGGCCTGGCTTACCAGATGTTCAAGGTTCCGGGGCTCGCGGAGGGGCAGGTTGGGGATTTTCTCCAACCGGAGCGCTTTCCCGACTGGGCCGACCGTTACCGGCCACAGATGCGGTATGACGGTTTCGGACGCGCCCTGCATCGGACCGCCCTTGGATTACGGTCCGTTGATTTCGACGGCATCTACGCGGCGATCAACCGCGCTCCCTATCCGCTGCTGCTGGTTTGGGGAAAGCAGGACACGGTGCTTCCCATCAGGGGAGCGGAACGTGTGAGGAATGCGGTGTCGCGCACGCGGTTCGTCGCGTTCGATAATGCCGGCCACCTGCCGCACTTGGAGCGACCCGAGATCTTCGAGCCGCTCCTGCTGGATTTTCTCCGACGGTCCACGTCGCGCTGATACCGGCGCGCACGCGCCCGGTCACAGTTCGCGGATCGAGATATTGCGGAACTGAACGAGACTCGAGGCGGGATTGTACTTCCCGTCCTTGAAGCCGCCGTGGTGTTGGAGGGCGAGGGCGCCCTTTTCCGGAACGCCCGGCAGCTGCGCGTTGTCGATCACGGTCTTTCCGTTGAGCACGACGGTGAGACGGTCTCCCTTCATCGTGATCTCAAAGCTGTTCCATTCCCCCACGGGTTTGTCGGCCCGCACCTTCGGGGTTACTCCCGCGCGCACCGCCGCCGGCATCTTTTGGTCCATGCGGTAGCCGTAGACCTCGCCGGAGCCGATCGGCCAGCACCAGATATTGATCTGGGCTTTGCTGGTGCCGCGCACGTAAACGCCGGAGTCGGCGTTGGGCGTGGGGGTGATGATGTCCTTGCCGTCGGGTCCCTTCTTGTGGCTGCCGTCGGGTAGGACGGTGGGAACCGGGTAGAGCCCGGTCGTTTCCTTGATGCGCCAGTCCATGCGCAGCACGAAGTCCTTGTACTCCTTCGCGCTCCACAGGTTCTTGTCGCCCGGGGCCTCGCTGCGCGCGTCGTAGTCGATCACGCCGTCGAGCACCTTCCAGTGCCCGTTGTCGCCGGCGGGGACCTTCCACGCGGAGAGGTCACGGCCGTTGAAGAGGGAAACGAAACCGGCGTCGGCGGCGAAGGCCGGCACGGTGAGCGCGAGTAACGCGAGCGAGGCGGGGAGGCGGAGCAGGTTTTTCATGGGGTGGTGGGTGCAGATTGGGGCCGATTCGCGTCGGCGCAAGGCCGCGGTCCGGGTGTCGTCAGGGTTCCTCGTCGCCTGACTTTCCTTTCCGTTTGCCTGCTTTGCCGGCGCGCTTCGGGGCGTTGCGCTCGGCCGCCTCCTTTTCCTGCTCGCGCATGAAGGCCTCGCGGGTGGCGAGGTTGGTGCGGTCTCGGAAGACCGCCAACATCGGGTCCTTGGTGCGCACCATCCAGGCGTCGAGCGTGGCGATCAACTCGTCGCGCTTCGCGCGGTGGGCCGGATCGTTCACGAGGTTCCGCAGGGCGTCGGGATCGTTCGTGTAATCGTACATTTCCTCGGGCACGCGGTGATCGAAGAGCTGCAGGCGCGCTTTCGCGGCGTCGTCGGTCTTCGCAAGCGCGACCATGCGGCGGTAGGTCACGGTGCCTTTGGTGGCGGTCGCCATCGCGCGCGTGCCGTTGGACCACGGGTTGAAAAGGTAGCCGTGGTCGCGGGTGATGATCGACCGCATCGGGTGCCGGTTGCCGCCGGAGTTCTCGTTGTACTCAGCGACGATATAGTCGCGTCCGGATTGGGTTTCGCCGCGCAGGATCGGGGCGAAGGACCGGCCATCCATACTGGCGGGATGTGGCAGGCCCGTGATGTCGAGGAGGGTGGGGAGGAGGTCCACCGCCGAGATCAGATGGCGGTCGTCGACCGCGCCGGGGCGCGTCACGCCCGGCCAGCGGATCATCCACGGGGTGCGGGTGCTATGAAAGTAGAGCTGGGTCTTGGCGAACGGCAGCGGCATGCCGTGGTCGGAGAGGAAAAAAATCACCGTGTGCTCTTCCTCGCCTGACTCGCGCAACGCGCGGAGAATCTCGCCGAGGCTGTCGTCGGCGCGGCGCACGGAGGAATAGTAGAGAGCGAGTTCCTTCCGCACCTCGGGGTCGTCGAACAAGAAGCCAGGCACGGGCACCTCCGCGGCGGTGAACACGCGGCTCGGGCGGTTTTCGTCCATGCGCCCATTCTCGCCGTAGAACGGCTTGTGCGGATCGGAGATGTTCACGTTCAGGCAGAACGGCTTTCCGGCCTTCTTCGCCTCGGCGATGCCGCGCTGGGTGGAGATGTGGTACGAGGCGGGCTTCTTCTGGTCGAGCTGTGCGCCGTCGGGCTGCGTGTCGAGCACGACGTCCCAGGCCGGATACGGCGACCAGGGTGTCGAATGTGTGACCTTATGGCGGATGCCCGTATAGTAACCGGCCGCCTTCATGAGGTCGGCCATGACCGGGTAGGTGTTGCGAACCTGGTAGAAGCCCTCGACGCCGTTGTTGTGGGGATAGCGGCCGGAAAACATCACATTGCGCGAGGGCATGCAGTTCCCGACCTGCACGAAGGCGTGGTTGAAGCGGAGGCTGGTGGCGGCGAGCCGGTCCATGTTCGGCGTCGTGTCCTTGAGCCGGGAGCCGTACACGCCGACGGAGTCGCAGCTCATGTCGTCGGTCGTGATGATGAGTACGTTGAGACGCTCGGCTCCACGCAGCGCGGTCGCTGTCTCGGAGATTAGGAGGAGAACGGCGGCGAGGGCCGGGGCGAAGAGGGCTTTCATGGGGTTCAGGGTAAGACGCCGCCGAGGCGGAAAAGCGACAAGCGCTGAATGCGGGGAGCCAACCGCGCGTGTTTGAAGAAAGGCCTTGTGCGGTCTCGCGGATAGCAACCACGCTTTCGCGCCCTCAATCCGGGCACCGCCCCGTAGTCTCCCATGGTTCCCCGTTTCCCAGTTTCCCCCGACGGTCCTGAAGTCTCGTCCCTCGCCTTCGGGCTCTGGCGCCTCGCCGCCGACCCCGAGGGCACCTCTCCCGCCCGGGTGCGTCGCAAGATCGACGCCTGCCTCGCGGCCGGCATCACGACGTTTGATCACGCCGACATCTACGGGCTGTACACGTGCGAGGGGTTGTTCGGCCGCGCGCTCGCGGAGGAGCCGGCCCTGCGCGACCGGATGGAAATCATCACCAAGTGCGGCATCAATGCTGTCTGCGACAACCGCCCCGGGGTGAACATCGCCCATTACGACGCCACCGCCGCCGCGATTGAGCGGTGCGTGGAACGTTCCCTGCGCGAACTCCGCACCGACCGGATCGACGTCCTTCTCATTCATCGCCCCGACTGGCTGACCAGCGCGGAGGAAACCGCACGCGGCCTGCAGCGCGTGATCGCCTCGGGCAAGGTGCGCCACGTCGGCGTTTCCAATTACAACGTTCACCAGTACTCGCTCCTCGGCCGTTTTCTGGGACGGGCTCCCGTCACAAACCAGATCGAGATCAGCCTGCTGCACATGGACGCCATCTGGGACGGCACGCTCGACCAATGCCAGGCGGCGGGCGTGCACCCCATGGCGTGGTCGCCGCTGGGAGGCGGACGAATTTCCACGGGCGACCAACCGGAGTCGGTGCGGACGCGCGAGGCGCTGCGCCGCATCGGAGCCGAGTATGGCGCCACGGCAGAGCAGATGGCGCACGCTTGGGTAGCCGCGCTGCCTTGCCGCCCGCAGGTCGTGATCGGCACGAACAAGCCGGAGCGCATCGCGGAGGCCGCGGCGAGCGCCGCCATCCGTCTGGAACGCCAGCACTGGTACGAACTCTGGAGCGCGGCGCAGGGGCGCCGCGTGCCGTGAGCCCCGGTTCGCCGTGACCTCCCCCGTGCCGTCGATGCCGGCGATCCGCACACCCGGGCGTCGAGCCGAGGTGGCTTGGTTTTCCGCGCTGTGCGCCGACGACTACGAGTTCCTCGGCGTTCCCGATGGCCGTCTGCGCAGCAGTTTCGAACATTGCGGTGGCATTGTGCGGCTCGCCGACGAACTGGGTTACCAGAACGTCCTGCTGCCTTCCGGTTGGATCGCGGGGCAGGATGCGCTCGCTTTCGCTTCGGCGATGGCGGGACGTAATCGGCAGATCAACCAGCTGGTCGCTTTGCGGATGGGCGAGGTCTGGCCGCCGATGCTCGCGCGCGCGATCGCGACCGTCGACCACATCGCCAAGGGCCGGCTCACGCTCAACATCATCTCCTCCGATCTGCCGGGCCTGAAGGAATCCAACGAGGACCGCTACGAGCGGAGCAGCGAGGTTATCCGCATCCTGCAGGCGCTCTGGTCGACCGAAGGCCCGTTGGAGTGGCGGGGGCGATTCTACAATTTCAACCTGCCCAACTGCGAACCGGCGAAAACGTACCAGCAGAACGGCGGTCCGTTGCTCTACTTCGGCGGAATCTCCCCGGCGGCGCAGGAGCTCTGCGCGCGGCACTGTGACGTTTTCCTCATGTGGCCGGAGACCGAGGCGAGCCTCTCGGCGACCATGCACCACATGACCGGTCTGGCGGCCCGTCACGGCCGCACGATCGATTTCGGCCTGCGCATCCACGTGATCGTGCGCGAGACGGAGGCCGCCGCCCGGGCGGCGGCCGATCGTCTCATCTCCCGCCTCGACCGGGAAAAAGGCGCGGCGATCCGCGCGCGGTCGATGGATGCGAAGAGCGCCGGCGTCCTGCGGCAGGACGCCCTGCGCGAGATGGCCGGTCCGGATCTCTACATCGAGCCGCACGTTTGGTCGGGAATTGGGCTCGCGCGCAGCGGTTGCGGCAGCGCGATCGTGGGCGATCCCGATCAGGTCGTCGCGAAGCTGAACCGCTACCTCGACATGGGTTTCCGGTCATTCGTGCTCAGCGGTTATCCGCACGCCGAGGAGTGCGAGCTCTTCGCCCGGCATGTGCTGCCGCGGCTGCCGACGTGCCGGCTCAACGAGCTGCAGGGCCGTTTGATCCCGGATCCGATCACGCCGCTCACCACCGGCCCGCGCCGCTGAGTTTTCATCGCATGAGCAAAGCACCCGTCAGGTTCGGTCTCGTGGGCTTCGGAGCGTGGGGACGGTTCCACGCGCAATCGATCGCCGGTAACGCCGGTGCGCGGCTTGCGGCGATCACGGTACCCTCCGAGGCGTCGCGGGCCGAGGCGGCGCGCCTGCATCCGGGCACCTCGATTTTCACCGACCACCGCGCGATGCTCGCGGCGGGAGGACTCGACATCGTCGACGTGGTCACGCCGAGCCACACGCATCTCGCCGTCGCCACCGACGCCATGGCGGCCGGCTGCGATGTCCTGTTGGAGAAGCCCATGGCGCTCACCATCGCCGATTGCCAGGAGATCGTCCGGTGCGCTCGCCGCCAGGGACGCCGTTTGGCGGTGGGGCACGAGTTGCGGCTCTCTTCCCAATGGGGGGAGATCCGGCGGATTATCGACCGCGGGGTCATTGGCGACCCGCAGTACGTCTTGGTTGAGCTGTCCCGGAAACCGTACCGCCTCGGCGCGTCCGGTTGGCGTTATGATCCCGCGAGGGTCGGCAGTTGGGTGCTCGAGGAGCCGATCCACTTCTTCGACCTCGCTCGCTGGTACTTGGAAAGCGCCGGGCGGCCGGTTGAGCTTCACGCGTTCGGCAACTCCCGCGACGCCGCGCGTCCCGGGCTGTACGACAATTTCAGCGCGGTGTTCCGTTACGCGAACGGCGCCTACGCGGTCGTGTCGCAGACGCTCGCCGCCTTTGAGCACCATCAGACCGTGAAGGTTTCCGGCACGCGTGGCGCGCTCTGGGCCGGCTGGAGCGGGGCCCTCGACCGCACCCTGGAGCCGACCTTCTTCCTCAAGGTCTTCGACGGACAGACGCTGGAGACCGTCGCGCTCACGCGGCACAGCGGCGAGGTCTTCGAGCTGCGCGAGCAGATCGACCGCTGCGTGCGCATGGTGCGCGGCGAGGCGCCGCCGGCCGCGACGGGCGAGGATGGCGTTTGGTCGGCCGGACTTTGCCTGCTGGCCGAGGAATCCATCCGCCAGGGACGTCCGCTGCCGGTGCCCGATCTCGCGGGGGGGGGGCTATGAGCGCCCCCGCGCCAGCCCCATTGCGCTGGCACGACGGTGTCACGCGCTACCAATGGCTCGTGCTGTTCATCGCGTGCCTTGGATGGATCTTCGACGCGTTCGAGGGCCAGCTCTACAACATCACACGCGGCGACATGCTTCCGGACCTGTTGCGGGCCGCGAATCCGGCGATCACCCCGACCGCGCTGGCCGCCGCCACGGCGTCGTGGGGCGAGCGGTTTCTCGGGATTTTCCTGATCGGGGGGACGCTCGGCGGCTGGCTCTTCAGCAGTTTGGCGGACCGCTGGGGACGGGTGCCGGTGATGTCGGTCACCATCCTTTTCTACAGCATCTTTTCCGGACTCACTTCTTTCGCGACCGAGCTCTGGCATGTCGGCGCCTTGCGGTTCCTTGTGGCGATGGGAGTGGGTGGCGAGTGGGCGGTGGGCGCCGCTTTGGTCGCGGAGGTTTTTCCGGCGCACGCCCGCGAGCGGGCGGGGGTTATTTTCCACGCGTCGAGTGTGGCAGGACTGTGGTTGGCGGCGGGTACGGGGCTGTGGGTCGGCGCGGAGTGGCGGACGGCCTATCTGGTCGGGGTGGTCCCCGCGCTGCTGGTGCTCTGGGTTCGGATGAGCGTGAAGGAGCCCGATTCGTGGCGGCGGGCGAAGGAGACGCGCGCGGAGCAGTTGGGGAGTTTCCGCGAACTGCTCGGCGATCCCCGTTGGCGTGGTCGCGCCTTGGGCGGGGCCTTGCTTGCAATGGTTGGCTTGGCGACCTTCTGGGGCGTGGTGGTCGCGGGTCAGAACATCGCCGATGACCTACTGCGGCGGCTGGGTGTGCCGGCCGGTGAGGCGGCCTCCCGTGCCAAGATCGCCTTCGGTTTCGTGCAGACCGCCGGGGCCGGGCTGGGGATGCTGATGTTCGGGCCACTCAGCGTGCGCTGGGGACGCCGGCGCACCTTCGCCGTGATGCACGTGGCCGCCTGCGTCATGACCTTGGTGGTTTGCTGGGTGCCGGGATATTTCGGCAGCTACGCGCTTCTGCTCGTGCTCCTGCCGGTCTTCGGATTCTTCGCTCAGGGCATCCATGCCGGCTACGCGGTTTACTTTCCGGAGCTTTTCCCGACTCATCTGCGGGCCACTGGCGCCGGCTTTTGCTTCAACACTGGTCGCATCCTTGCCGCCCCGGTTCTGATCTGGCTCTCGGCGTGGATGAAATCGACCTTTGCCCTGCCGGTCGCCGTCTCGGTGTTGGGCATGTTTTTCCTACTCGGCCTAATCGTGTTGCGCTTTCTGCCGGAGACGCGGGATCAGGAACTGCCGGAGGGTTAGGAACTTCCGGTCGGCGCTCGGTCCTGGCCCTTTCGCCAGAGTGCTTCGGCCGGGCGGAATTCGCTGTTGACGCTTGAGGGGCTGACGGATCCCTTGCGCGGTTCCGAACCAAGCAATCCGACGACCATGCGTGACGAATACATCAAGGAAGCCCAGAAGCAGGTCCAGGACCCGAATGTCCTGATCAACGTGGTGTCCCGCCGCGTGAAGCAGCTCAAGCGTGGCAACCGCCCGCTCGTTGAGTCGCTCGAGAAGCTGGCCCCCGAGGACGTCGCCTTGCGCGAGGTGATCGAGAACAAGATCAGCCACGAGTTGGCCTCCTGATCCCGTCCCAGGCGGATTTTCCAAGGCGGCGCGGCGATTGCCGGCGCCGCCTTTTTGATTCTCGCTGTCCGACAGTTCGTCGCCATGTCCGCCGCCCGCCCAGACGCCAAACGCTTCACGGAAGTCCGCAACGCGAAGGCGCTGCGGGACTACACCGTGGATGAGCGCTTCGAGGCCGGCATCCAGCTTCGCGGCACCGAGGTTAAGGCGATCCGCGCCGGCAAAGCCCAGATCAGTGATGCGTTCGCGCGGGTGGAAAAAGGGGAGCTTTGGCTGCACAACGCCCACATCGAGCAGTACGCCTTCGGCAACATCCACAATCACGACGCCAAGCGTATCCGGAAGCTCCTCCTGCACCGGCGGCAGCTCGAAAAGATCCG
>Ga0075471_10001663_pt1 | contig 14673 bp, 18 predicted proteins | sample DEB19_08_DNA_2_FD_74787 | JGI IMG/M metagenome (GOLD analysis project Ga0075471, IMG submission 74787) | Aqueous microbial communities from the Delaware River and Bay under freshwater to marine salinity gradient to study organic matter... | ecosystem: Environmental > Aquatic > Marine > Coastal ... | reverse complement strand
TTCTGCAAATATCGGATTATCGGTTGCTTTCCCCAGCGGGGAGCCGTGAACACTAGGTAAAACACTCCTCAAAGCAAGCCTCGAATTCCCCTAAAACGGGGTGTTTGGCGTCAATTTGGCCCGGTTTGCTGTTCAAATGCCGCTTTTCTGCAACATTGCTGGATGGGCCGTTGACAGGGGCAGGTTCATTCATACACTGGCCGCCCCTGACCGGAGAAGGCGCATTCAACCATGCGTCCGAGGTCATCGAAGGGAAGTGACAATCATTGACTGAGATTAAACTCAAAAAGGGCGAACCGATCGACAAGGCATTGCGCCGGCTGAAGAAACGGCTGGATCGCGAAGGCACCCTGCGGACCGTCCGTGCCAAGCGCACCTACGAAAAGCCCAGTGAAGCCCGCCGCCGCAAGGAGAAGGTTTCCCGCTTCTCCGCGATGCTCGCGCGTCGTTACGCCGACTAGTCACATTCGCTGACTTTCCAGCCGGTCACCGTTCCAACGGTGGCCGGTTTTTTCTTTGGCGCCCGGTTGCAGGTGGCCTCGAGCCCAAATCTGGAACCCGCAACCTTCAACTTCCAACCGGCCTCCCGTTCGTGTATTCCATGGCGCAGGATGTTTTCACTTTCGACTTGCTGGAATTCGCATCGGCACACGGATGGCCGCGCCCTGCTGCGCGAAGTGCGCGAACTCGGATTCGAATACGCCGAACTGAGCCATGGTACGCGCATCAGTTTGGTGCCCGGCATCCTGGAAGCCGTGGACGCGGGGGACATCAAGATCTCCACCCTGCACAACTTCTGTCCGCTGCCGATGGGCGTGAACGGTTCGGCGCCCAACCTCTACAAGTTTTCCTCCGACCGTGACCGCGAACGCGAGCTGGCGATGCGTTACACGCTGAAGACGCTGGAGTTTGCCGAGCGGGTGAAGGCGCCGCTGGTGGTGCTGCACCTGGGCTGCATCGAGATGAAGGACTACAACGACAAGCTGCTCGAGATGGTGGCGGAGGGGCAGAACAGTGCACCCAAGTATCAAACGCTCTGCGCCGAGGTGGACATCAAGCGCGAGGCGAAGAAGGAGAAGTTCGTCGAGCGCGCCTACGCGTTCCTCGAACAACTCGTGCCGGAGGCGGAAAAGCGCGGCGTGCGTTTGGGCATCGAGAATCGCGAGGCGCTGGAGGAGATCCCGATCGACGGCGATTTTCCGTTGTTCTTCCGCCGGTTCACCAGCCCGGCGGTGGCCTACTGGCACGACACCGGGCATGCGCAGATCAAGGAAAACCTCGGCTTCATCAGCCACGTCATGCAGCTCGACTCGTTACAGGAGCGCCTGGGCGGGTTTCACCTCCACGACGTGCAGCCGCCCGGACGCGACCACTGCGCGCCGGGCACGGGCTGCATTGATTTCGCCGCGCTGAAACCCTTCGTGAAGCCCGACCATATCAAGGTGTTCGAGTTCAGCCCGAAGCTGGGCGTGGAAGAGCTCAAGGCGGGCGTCGAGCACGTGAGGCGGTGCTGGGGCGAATGAATGGTCTTGCCGCAGCCGAAGCCCGTGAAATCGCCGTCCAAATCGTCGAGCGGCTGCAGCGCGCCGGCTTCGCGGCCTTCTGGGTGGGCGGGTGCGTGCGCGATTTCCTGCTCGGTCGCGAGCCGGGTGATTACGACATCGCCACCGACGCCGTGCCCGACGAGATCGAGCGGCTGTTTCCCAAGACGATCGCCGTCGGGCGCAAGTTCGGCGTGATGGTGGTGGTGGAGCAGGGGGAACAGTTCCAGGTCGCCACGTTTCGCGCGGAGTCGGATTACCAGGACGGGCGGCATCCCAACCAAGTCTCGTTTGGGGATCCGCAGGCCGACGCCACGCGGCGTGATTTCACCATCAACGGACTCTTCTACGATCCCGTGCGCCAGACACTGCGCGACTGGGTGGGCGGCGAGGCCGACCTGAGGGCGCGGGTCATCCGCACGATTGGCAAACCGGAAGCACGATTTGCCGAGGACCATTTGCGGCTGTTGCGAGCGGTGCGCTTCGCCGCGCAACTCGGCTTCGAGATCGAATCGGAGACGCTGGCCGCGGTGCGCACGCTGGCGCCCAAGATCAGGACCATCAGCGCCGAACGGGTGCGGGATGAACTGGTGAAGCTGTTCAAGCCGGGGCAGGCCGTCCTTTGCCCGCCGCGAGAAGAGGCGGGCTACGGCGCGCACGGAGTGGCGCGCCCTGCCACCATCGCCTCGCGCGGGCTGGAGCTTCTGCATGAAACCGGCCTGCTCGCCGAGATCTTGCCGGAGATCGCCGCGTGTCTCGCCTGTGAGCAGTCGCCGGATTATCATCCCGAAGGCAACGTGTTCAATCATCTTTGCCTCATGCTGGCGCAGTTGCCCGCTGATGCTCATCCGCTATTACCCTGGGCGGTGTTGCTGCATGACGTGGCCAAGCCGGTGACCGCCGAGCGCGATCCGGCCACGGGCAGCATCCATTTTTACCGGCACGAACGCATCGGGGCCGAGATGGCCGTGGACATCATGACGCGGCTGCGTTTCCCCAAACAACAAATCGAGGACGTGGCCACGGCGGTGCGACATCACATGCAGTTCAAAGACGCGCCTAAGATGCGCAAGGCGACGCTTCGACGAATGCTTTTACGCCCCACTTTCCGGCTGGAACTGGCGTTGCACCGGCTGGATTGCCTGGGCTCGCACCGGCGGTTGGACGTTCATGAATTCATGCTTGCGGAGCTGGCGACGCTGAACCGGCAGCCGCAGATCATTCCGCCATTCGTGACGGGCGACGATCTGCTGGCGCTTGGTCTAAAGCCCGGTCCGGAGTTCGGGGCCATGCTATCCGAAGCGCGCGACTTGCAGTTGGGGGAAGAGCTGAAAACACGCGAGGAAGCTCTAGGTTGGCTGCGGCAGCGCGCGGCTAAGTCCATGGAGACCCCCTGAAATTGGAGCAAACGGCTTGCAGTCTTCTCTCCGGCATGGATTCATGGTCGTGCTGATGAGCAAGAGCAAGCTACTCCTGATTGATGACGAGGTGGACGTGCAGTATTCGTTCCGCCGGATTTTTGATTCCCCCGAGCTGGAGATCCGGACCGCTTCCAGCGGCGAGGAGGGATTGCAGATCATTCCCAAGTTCAAGCCGGACGTCGTCCTGATGGACGTGCGCATGGGCGGGATGACCGGCTTGGAGACGCTCCGCCGCATCCGTGAAGCCGACAAGAAGCTTCTCGTCATCCTGATGACCGCCTACGGCACCACGCAGACCGCCATCGAGGCGATGAAGCTGGGCGCTTACGATTATCTCCTCAAGCCCTTCGACGTCCCGAAAATCAAGGAGCTGGTCAACAACGCGCTCAAGGCTGCGCGTGACATGCGTCAGGTGGTGACCGTCGCGCCGCTGCTGGAGTCGGAGGACTACGAGCTTGGCATCGTCGGGCGGACCGAGGCCATGCAGAACGTCTTCAAGCTGATCGGCCAACTGGCCGCCAGCGATGCCACGGCGCTGATCACGGGCGAAAGCGGCACGGGCAAGGAGCTGGTGGCGCGGGCGATTTACAGCCACAGCGGCCGTTCGGAACAACCTTTCCTCGCCATCAACTGTGCGGCGATCCCAGAACAGTTGCTGGAAAGCGAACTGTTTGGCCATGAACGAGGCGCGTTCACCGGCGCGACCGGCCAGCGCATCGGCAAGTTCGAGCAATGCAACGGCGGCACCATTTTCCTGGATGAAATCGGCGACATGACGCCCGCCACGCAGACCAAGATCCTGCGCGTGCTGCAGAGCGGCACGTTCGAGCGCGTGGGCGGCAACGTGCCCATCAAGGTGGACGTGCGCGTCATTGCGGCGACCAACAAGCCGTTGGAGCAGGCCGTGGCCGCGCGCCAGTTCCGGGAAGATTTGTTCTATCGCCTGAACGTGGTGCGCATCCCCATGCCGCCGTTGCGTGAGCGCCGGGACGACGTGCGGCTGCTGGTGGATTACTTCCTCCGCAAGCTGGCGCGCGAACAGCAAACCCAGCCGCGCTCCCTCTCCGCGGGCGTGCTGCGGGCGCTGGAGAAACATCACTGGCCGGGCAACGTGCGCGAACTGGAGAACGTGGTCCGCCGCGCCCTGGTCGTCGCCAAGGGGGATGCCATTTTGCTTTCCGACCTGCCCGCTGAAATCATCGGGGCGGGTGTCGTGCCAACCGTCATGGCCGCCTCCCCTTCGGCCCCTCGGCCCACACCCGCCGGGGATGCGGGAGAACTCGTGGGCATGGCGCGTCAAATCTTCAAGCTGGTCCGCAAGGATCCGAAGCTGAAGGTGATTCCGTCCGTGGAGCGGGTGTTGGTCACGGAGGCGTTGCGCGAGACCGGCAACAATCAGGTGCAGGCTGCCAAGCTTCTGGGGATCACCCGGGCGACGTTACGGAAGCGGATCGAGAAGTTCGGGATCACCCGCGAGCTGAGTATCCAGTGAGCGGGCTCATTGCCGCTCGTATTCGCCTTTGCCCGATTTCTTGAGCACCGTGAACCCTGCCTTCTTGGCGTCCGTGACGGAGAGGGGCTTGAGTTTGAGGGGGGAGCTGAAGGTGGAGATGAGCTTGCGCACGGGTTTCTTGCACGCGGGGCACTTCGTCAGCGGCGGCGCACTGAGGGGACGCGTCAGGGTGAACTTGCCCCCGCAGACCTTGCAGCCGCCCTCGCACAGTTCGTATTCGTAGATCGGCATCGCTGCGCTTTCCTTGGACCGAACGGCCGCGAATGTCAATGGCCCGTTGCCTGTGGATAATGGAGGCTTGGCACGAGGGCCGCATTTGCTACGGTTGGCGGGATGACGGCCATTCTACGCTTCATCGGGATCATGAACGCGGCCATCTGGCTGGGCGGGTCGGTGTATTTCAGCTTTGTGGCCGGGAAGATGCCTTTTTCGGCGGAGATGCAAACTCTGCTGGGGCCGGAGTCGTTCCCCTATTACTCGGGTGCCATCGCCCAGGTCGGCTTGGCCAGTTACTTCAATTTCCACCTTTTTTGCGGCGTGGTGGCATTGCTGCACCTCACGGTGGACTGGCTGTATCAGGGACGGCGCAACCGGCTGCTCGTGATCGGTGTCGTCGTGGCCATCTTCATCGCAACGCTGCTGGGGGCCTTCGTGTTCCAGCCCAAGATGAAGCTGTTGCACAAGCAAAAATACGCCCCCAACTACACCCAGGTCGCGCGTGACGCTGCGGCCAAGTCCTTCAAGCGGTGGCATGCCGTTTCCATGACCCTGAACCTGCTCATCCTGGGCGGGCTGGTGGTGCACACCATGCAGATGACCCGGCCGCCGGAAATCGCGCGGTTCGTGCGGACGCCGCCGGTCCAATTCCGAAGTTGACATATATGGCCCTTGCGCGATGTTTCGCCATCCCTTCCGGCGCGAAAAGGCGTCCCCGGGGCAGATGCACGATATGATATCCAACGAACGACCGTCGCCATTTGGGAATCGTTCCTATGGCCAACCCAAGCCACCCGTGAACGAGGAGACCTTGAGATCGGAAAAGATCCAGGTTGAACGCAAGACCTTCATTTTCACCCTGAAAGAAAACCCGCGCGGACGGTTCCTGCGGATCACGGAAGACGTCGGCGGTCGCCGTGATAACATCATCATCCCGGCGCCCGGGTTGGAGGATTTCAAACGGGTGATCGATGAAATGGTGAAGGCATCCGCCGACCTGCCTGAACCCCAGCCCCCGCAGGAATAACCGGCAAAAGTTTTCAGAGCGAAGCAGCGCCGAGTTCAACACTCCGGCGCTGTTTTCTTCCTGGCCCGTTTCACGGCCGCCCGCGGCTTGACGCGCACGGCGTCATTCCACAGCCCCTCCAGGTCGTAACGTTCCCGCACGTCCGAACGCATGATGTGCACCATCACGTCGAAATAATCCAACACCACCCAGGCGGCGTTGATGGACCCGTCCCTGCCGCTGGGTGTCACGCCGTGGTCTTCGCGCAACGTGTCGGCGATCTCATCCACGATCGCGCGCAGATGCGGGTCGCTCGTGCCTGAGGCCAGGACGAAGTAATCCGTGACCGAAGAAACCTTCCGCACATCGAGCACGACGATGTTTTCGGCTTTCTTGTCATCCGCAAGTTCGCGGCAGAGCAGGGCGAGTTTTCGAGAATCCATGGATCTACAGTTGCGGGCGGAGCTTGGGGCAGCGCAATTCAGAGATAAAGCCCATTGTTACGGATGGCCTCCGCCACCGGGGCAGGGACCAGGTGTCCAATCGGTCGGCCCGCCTTGATCCGTGCTCGGATGTCGGACGAAGAAACCCCCAGCGGCCAGCCGCAAAGGGTGGTCCCGGTGAACGGACTGGGAAACGCCACCGCCGGCTCACCCGGACGGGGAATCGCAGCGAACTTCACCAGCCGGGCCAGCGCTTCTGCTTCCCGCCACTTCGGCAGCGCCGGCACATTGTCCGTCCCCACGAGGTAGAGTAGCTCCGCCCTAGGAAACCTCCCCCGGTAGGCCCGGACGGTGTCCACCGTGTAAGACACGCCCTGCCGTTCCAGTTCCTGGGTGTCCACCTCGCACCAGGGCTTGCCGGCCAGCGCGAGCCGGAGCAATTGCGCGCGCACCCGGCCATCCAGCGGGGCGGTGGCCTGCTTGAACGGGGATTGCGCGGCGGGAACGAAGCACAAACGGTCCAGCCCCAGTTCCTCGCGGGCGGCCTGAGCGACCAGCAAGTGCCCGAGGTGAACCGGGTCGAAGGAACCGCCGTAGATGCCGATGCGCTGCACGGCCAAAACCTAACGCAGCCGCGTCGGCGGGTCATTGCAAATTCGCCGGGCTTCCGATTGGACAGGGCAGGCCTCCATGGCTGGTCGGCAAACCCGCATCGGGTAGGATGCGCAGTCCCATGCGCGCCGCAGGCGATGTGGAAAACTCCTTCCGTGCCTCGGGCCCATGGGTCTTACTCTTCGAAGTCGCGGGTCAGGAAGGCGGCGAGCCGACCGCTCACGAGGCAAAGAGTGATTCCGCCCAAGGCCGGCAGCGAGCAAAGTGTCCAGCGCCACCAAGGTTCCGGCGCCCGATGCCGCGCCAGCCAGAGCAATACCACCAGGACCACGCCCAGCAGTACCAATCCGGCACCCGTGACGCGCAGCACCGAAGCCACGGGTTTTTTCATCGGGTTCATGGTGAGGAGCGGGAAAAGCCGCTAGGAAACGTCCTCCGGCTTCGCGCCCTTGAGGGTGGGATCTTGGGGATGCTGGCCAACCTCGCCCACCACTTGGGTCGAACGGCTGAACTGCAGATTGGCGTGGCGGGCTTCCGCGTCGTCAGCAGATACCGCGGTGACCGGTAGTTCGTGCCGGCCGTCGGGCAATGCAAATCGGTGGCTGAAGGAGCCATCGGGACGGAGCGAAACCTTCTGGCCGCCGATGCTCACCTTCGCATCGCGTTCCGTGGCCCCGTAGATGATGAGTTCTGCGTTCACGTTGAACCAGAATCCCCGCGGGCCGGTCGGTGCTCCACCCGTCGGACTCGACAGGCTGGAGGTTCCGCCTGGGCCGCTCAGGGCGGCCATCATGGACGAAAAGTCCTGCTGCAATTCCCGCTTCACGAATTCGGTGATGTCCATCGAACCCGCCGTCACCCGACCCAACTGGCGCACGTTGATGATCTCAGCAAGAGCGCGTTCCTGCTCAGCGCCCCACGGCTTCGGCACGTCGCCGGCCGCCATCGGCGGCAATGCGGGATTTCCCGCCAGCCGCATGGCCTCGATGGCGTGGGCCAGCGCGAGATCTTTGTCCGCACTGCTCTTGACGATGTCCACCAGCTTGGAGAGGGCGACGTCCGCAGGGATGGTCGCAAAGCACACGTCGGTTGATCCAGAGACCACGTCCGGCGGCATCGTGGCGGGCGCAGACTTCGAAATGCGGGTCCAGCCCTGCGACTTGCCGTAGTAGCCCAGTTCGACACCATATTTCACGCCCGCCACCGCCACATGAACGAACCAGTGACGTGATTCCGGGTGGACATGCACCTCTCCGGCTGACGCATTTTCCTGATCCGGCCTGGACAGGCGCAGCACGAGATGTTTGTGGACGGACTGCGTGTTGTATTCGCGCAGTTGTTCGCGCGTCAGGTCCCAGTGGACATACAGCCAATGAGGATCACGCGGGATGACAAGCACCTGTTGAGTGCCGTAGGCTTCGGGCAGTTCGACTCCGGAGATCAGCGGTTCTTGGGGTGGAGTCAAGCCCGTCGCGAACCGTTGCCCCGGACCGGCGGGAGCAGATCCGGGAAGGTCGCCTTCGAATAAAATCTCCGGCAAACCCTGTGCGGTGGGGGCCGGTTTGGCAGGCTGGTATGCGGGCCGAGTGCGCGGGGAAATGCGGCTGGTGCGCGTGAAGTTCGGCTTGGTTCTGGCGATGGGCTTCACCTTGCGTGCGGGGGCACGCTTGGTGGTTTTGGCTGGCTTTTTCTTCTTTGAGGTCGCCATGGAACGCTCTTGAGCCCTGTCTGAGCGCGGGCAGCTTAGTTTTGGTGGACGGGTCGCGCAACCCAGATTCTGCCAGTGATTGCGGAATGGGAACAAGGACTCCGGTCGCCGTTAAACAACCTTGCAGACGGCGAGGCTTGGCCACAGGTTTGCGCCAGTCACCGACATGAGCGTAAAGGTCAAAATCTGCGGAATCACCAGCATCGACGATGCGCAGGCTGCGGTCAGTGCGGGGGCGGACCTGCTGGGATTTGTCTTCGCCGACGAGAGCCCGCGTCGCCTCAGCATCGAACAGGCCGCAACCATTGCCCGAACGGTGTCGCCGTTTGTGGTGCGGGTGGGGTTGTTCGTGAACGCCCCCGAGGAATTGGTCATGCACGCGATGGGCGCGTGCGGTCTGCAGCTGCTCCAGTTTCACGGCGACGAAACGCCGGAGTATTGCCGCCAGTTCGGCGCGATGAGCATGAAGGCCTTTCGCGTGAAAGGCCCGGAGACGATCCAAGCTTTGCCGGAATATCCGACCGACGCGTGGCTGCTGGATGCGTTCGTGCCCGGCCAACGCGGCGGCACCGGACATGCCTTCAACTGGGATCTGGCGGTGAAAGCGGTGACGCTTGGACGGCCGGTGTTTCTCGCGGGCGGCCTGACGCCTGACAACGTAGGCGAAGCCGTGCGCCGGGTGCGCCCCTATGGCGTGGATGTATCCAGCGGTGTGGAATCCGCGCCGGGCAAGAAAGACGCCGCCAAGGTGCGCGCATTCATTCAAGCGGCGAAAGCGGGCAGTCAGATTTCTGCTTAGCTGGCCCAGAGGGCCGTCTGAAAATAACCCGGCGGTGAAACGGCGGGCTGGTGTCAGAGGCTCCGTTGGAGCGAATGGCTGTTGCAGCCCGCCGATTGCGTCCGGCTCAACCCGGTCGGCTTGCGGTTGCTCCTACTTATCGCGAATCTCTGCCCAGAGCGGCTGCAAATCTTCATCAGCTAGGGCCATGCTTTGGATTTCACTCCGTTTGCCGATCTTCATCGCCCGTTCGAGCCAGACGCGCGCTTCATCGAGACGCTCCATCCGACAGGCGTAGCAGGCCAGATTGAACCCCACCACGGGTTCCTGCTTGAAGCGTTCGGCCGCGGGCAATAGCGCATCCCACGCTGCTTGGAGTCCGCCGGCTGGCACCCGGCGCAAGGCATAGGCGCGATGCAGCCAGCCGTTGACGCTGTCGGGGGTCACGCGCACCAAATCGCTGGCCACCACCAGCGCCTCCTCCCAGCGTTTCAATTCCGCCAGGGCCGCCCAGCGAAGTTCCAGCACGCCGGGTTGGGATTGGTTCTCGGGTGTCACCCGTTCGAGTTCCGCCAGTGCCTCGGCGGGATTGCCCAATTCAATCCAGCCCAACGCGGCGGATAGGGCAAAGGCATCCGGGGGTTCTAGATTTGCCATGAGGCAAGAGCATTGCAGGATTCGGGTTTGATTCAAGCCGCTGGAATTTTCCGGGGGAGCGCATGCAAGGGACGCATCTATCAAGCACCTGACCACAACTCTGGCGCTGGCGTTCACGGTCTGCCTTGGACCCGCAGAAATCAAAACGCAAACCGTCGAATACAAGGGGGGCGGCGTCGTGCTGGGGGGTTGCCTCGCTTACGATGCCGCCCGGGCGGGCAGGCGTTCCGCCGCGCTCGTGGTGCCTCAGTGGATGGGGCTGGCCGATTACGAGCAGGAGCGCTGTGAGATGCTGGTCAGGCAGGGTCGCGTGGCGTTCGCGGTGGACATCTGCGGCAAAGGCGTCCGGCCTCGATCCATTGCGGAGGCCGGAGCGCAAGCCGGGAAGTACAACGGCAACCGGGCGTTGCCGCGCAAACGCGTGAATGCTGGCCTTGCACGGGGCGGACGATCAGTTTGTCCCCGCGACCGACCTGGAGGCCCTTGAAAAGGAAATGCGCGACGGCCAGGTGGACTGGAAACTCGTCAAATATGGTGGTGCTGTCCACAGCTTCACGGGCTGGAATGTCCGGGGCATCATCAAAGGCGCTGAATACAACGAGAAGGCGGGCCATCATTCATGGGGTGCAATGCCGCAGTTCCTGGCGGTGCCTTGAAACAAGGCTTGTCATGCAAACCCGGCCGGTTCCGATAACGGGGCCGGCCTTTTGCGTTTACGGGGAGGGTTTTTTGCTGATTTGACCGTTGCCGCTTGCGCCAGTTTTGCCGATGGGTCTATAAAGTTGCAGAGTCTCAATTTACAACCAGCAACAACCCCATTATGGCGCGCACACCTCGACAGGAAATCACCGACAGCAACGTTCTTTCCGTGATCATGGGCGGCGGGCAAGGCACCCGTTTGTTTCCGCTGACCAAGGAGCGCGCCAAGCCCGCCGTGCCGTTGGCCGGAAAATACCGCCTGGTGGACATCCCGATTTCCAACTGCATCAACTCCGGCCTGCGCCGCATCTATCTCCTCACGCAGTTCAACACCGCGTCGCTGCACCGACACATCTCGCAGTCCTACAAGTTCGACCACTTCTCTCGCGGCTTCGTCGAGGTGTTGGCCGCGCAGCAAACCTTCGAGGATCAAACTTGGTATGAAGGCACGGCGGATGCCGTCCGCAAGAACCTGGCTCACTTCTTGAACCACGATTTTGAACACCTGCTCATCCTGAGCGGTGATCAGTTGTATCGCATGGATCTGCGGCAATTGATCAAGGAGCACGTGGACATGGAGGCGGAGGTCACCGTGGCCGCGATCCCCGTGGATCGGTCGGCGGCCAGTTCGCTGGGCATCATCCATATCGACCAGGACCGCCGCATCACGCGTTTTGTGGAAAAGCCCAAGGATACGGCGCTGCAGGACAGCGTGGTATTGCCGCCCGAGTGGCACGGCCCGCTCGGCATCCAAGGCGGCGGGGAAAAGTTCCTCGCCTCAATGGGGATCTATGTCTTCACCCGCGATGCCATCGTCAAGCTGCTCGACAACCACTTCGCCGACTTCGGCAAGCACATCATCCCCGGGGCCATCCAGACCAACAAAGTTCACTCCTTTGTCTATCAGGGTTACTGGGAGGACATCGGAACCATCCGCGCGTTCTTCGAGGCCAACCTCGACACGTGCAGCGATCTGCCGCAGTTCAACTTCTTCGATATGACCGCGCCGGTGTTCAGCCGCCCGCGCTATCTGCCGGGCTCCAAACTGAACGGCGCCACCGTGGACCACGCGATGATCTGCGACGGTTGCATTCTCAACCAGGCCGCCATCAGCAAATCCGTCATCGGAATTCGCAGCCAGATCGATTCCGGCACGAGCCTCAGCCGGGTGGTCATGATGGGTTGCGACTATTATGAATCCGCCGTGAGCATTGAGGAACATCGGCGCGCCGGCTTGCCGCGCCTGGGCATCGGGAAGAACTGCAAGATAGACAACACGATCATCGACAAGAACGCCCGCATCGGCGACGGCTGCGTCATCTCGCCCGCAGGCAAACCCGAGAACTTCGATCACGACCTGTATTACATCCGCGACGGCATCGTGATCGTCCCCAAGAACGGCATCATCCCCCACGGAACGGTCATCTGACCTCCGGTCTGGTCACCAGACGGCCAACGTATTGACCGCTTCGGTGAGGCGGTCACTGGACCAGGGTTTGGCCATAAACCCATCGGGGATTATGCGCCGAGTTTTCCAGGGCGCTCACGTCCTCCCTTCCGCTGACGCCGCGGAAGCGCTGATTCCAGCTGCCAGCCGACGGGCAGGCTTGCGCTCGGTGGTGACCCGTGTGCAAATGTCGCACAAGGACGGCGTGCAGTTCTTGAAGGAACACCGCCAAGTCTTCCCATCCATTCCGGTCATCGCTGCGAGCGGCCGGCTGGGAGAGGCGGAAGAGCAGGCCCTGAAGTCATTGGGTGTCACCGTCCGTCTCGAAAAGCCTTTCACCCAACACAGGCTCCTCGACCCGCTGCGGTCCGTGCTGGCCCCGAAGTCGCCTTGGCGATCACATCGCGGCTAGTGAGAGCAGCCGGAGTTGTTTTTCCCCGTCCACTTTTAGGAGCACATAATCCGATCCAATCGCTTCGCACCTAAGCGCCACTGTCGTATTGGTGCTGGAGGAAACGAGCTTCTTGAATACGCTGGTCTTTTCCGTCTCCAGAGGCGCAAGGGATGCGGAGTCGCCCACCATCAAGGTGGCGGTGCGATTGATCAGGACGCTGGCGCGTCCGCCGCCGCGTGAGATGCCGGAGATTTTGAGGCGAGAGTCGCCTTGGACGATTTGGGGAGCCACTTCCTCTGGCCATTGTCCCGCCAGTCTGGACAGGGCGGTGGCTTGCGCTTTTTCAACCGCTTGGTTGTCCAGCTTGACCACCAATGAATCCAGCCGTTCCAGTGACAGTGTGGCATCCATCTTCTTTGCGATGACGAGCCAGGTGTAAGCCTCCGTCAGGTCAGGTTTCACGGCAAGACCATCCTGGAACGCGTGGGCCAGCTTCAGCGCGGATGGCGCATGGCCGGTGATCGCCCCACGGAAGTAGCAACGCAGTGCTGCGTCTTCGCGGAGCAGCCGCGCCTTGCCTTGAGCCAGCTTTGCCAAGTCGAGGCAGAGTGTGGCGGCTTGGAACGCGTCGCCCCCCCGGCTTTTACCGGCAGCCAGGCAATACTGGGCGAAAGCGTTGTCATATTGTCCAGCGGCTCTGAACTCCTGTCCGCGTTGAAGCAGGCTGGCAACCTCGGCGGCCGTGTCCGGCACTTGATTCATGGCGGCGGCTTTTGGAGCGCTTGTGTTGGCGCCCTCGGCCTTTGGGGCTGGAGGCTTGGATGCCTCCTTTTTTTCCACGCCGCCGCAACCCGCCAGTCCCACGGCAATCAACAACAGAAATGCAAGTCTCATACTCAATCCCTCCTCGTATTGGCCGAGACCACCAACGGCCAGGGCAACGCATCGTAAGCCACCCACTCAGTGCTTCCTTCCAACCGGAACAGGGCATCTGGTGTCAGTTTCCCCTCGGATTTCATGGCGGCCAAGTCATGCATGGTGAACGGCCCTTGGATCTTTTGGTTCAGGAGCGCATGGGCTTTGAATGCGCCCCCAGGATTCTGGGTCGGCTTCGTTGTTGGCGTGGCGGCCATGGGCCTGGCAGCATTCGCCCGATTGTAGCCGAATTGGTAACCCAGCGTGAGGCCCAGTGACAGGGCAACCACCAGCAAGCATCCGGCCACCACCTGGCGGAGAATCGGATTTTGCTGGCGGATGCTGCCATTGAAGGATCGGGGGTTCACAAAAGCATTGGCCGAGCGATATAACTGCGAGGCGTCCACTTCACTCACTCTGCTCCGCACGGCAAAGCAACGCATCTGGCGGCCCACACCCGCCAGCCGGAGAACCTCCGCCCCGTCCCCGGACCAGATGGTTTTCCACGGCATCCGGCAGATATCGGCGTTGAGCGGGGGCAGCACATCTTCGGGCGTTGATAGGAGCGTGTAGGAATACATCTCGCCGTCCTGCTCCGTGTAAACCCGGCCCCGCACGACTTTCTCCAAAATCACGCTTGAGCACTGGCCTGGCATGTCCAGACGGGCAAAAAGATTGTACAGGCTGTCCTTGTTTTCTTCTTCCGGGACGTCGAACTGGCCGGTGTCGCCATTGAGGTAAAAGCAGAATACGCGCAGCCGGTCTCCCACCCGTTCCGTGAACAACGCCCCAATCATGGCGGCGTTGATTTCCATGGCGTGAACTTTGATTGTTTTGGCGCTCATTTTATTGTTTCGTTGCCTGTGATGTTTCTTGCCTTCAGCCAGGTGACAGCAGCCTCAAGGCCAGCTCAGGGCAGTCCTGTCCTAATACAGCGAGCGCGGTGTTTGTTGCAGTAAACGCCGGTTTCATCCCGGCAGTGACCTCAGCCGGTGCGAAGGCTGGACATCCCCTTGGCCGCGGGCGCGGTTGGCAATCGCACTTTTGACGAAACCAAGTTGCAGGTTGAAGGAGCCCCACCTTTTTGGAAGATTCACCGTATGGCTCGGTCTTCAGGCAACTTGGCGGAAGGACAACCCGGCGCGGAAGGCGACGGCGTTAGAATCGTGCTCATTGATGACGATGGGAATTTTTTGACGGTGGTGACGCGTTTCTTGCAGCAACTCGGTTATGAAGTGTTCAGCGCCAGCTCGGGAGAAGAAGGCATCCAGCTCGCCATCGAATGCGCGCCGCAGCTTGTTTTGTGTGATCTCGAAATGCCCC